>Ga0208129_1000032_pt1 | contig 54867 bp, 48 predicted proteins | sample ETNtaG_13_FD_185759 | JGI IMG/M metagenome (GOLD analysis project Ga0208129, IMG submission 185759) | Marine microbial and viral communities from oxygen minimum zone, Eastern Pacific Ocean - ETNP201306PF47B (SPAdes) (version 2) | ecosystem: Environmental > Aquatic > Marine > Oceanic ...
TAGCTAGGATTAGAAATTATTACCATAAAAATGTACTGCTTAAAATTGAACAAGAAGGTTCTGTTACTGAAGCAAAAACCATTTTACAAACTATTATTAACAGCATGCAACATCATTCAGATTTTAAATCTGTTCGTTTAATAATAGATGTTGATCCAATTTAACTTTTCATTGCGTAAGCAATTGAACTTAAAATAAATTAGCATATTTTCTATTATATAATATGCCATTTAAGAAAGGAACAAGCGGAAACCCTATAGGAAGACCTAAAGGTTCTCTAAACAAAGTCACACAGGAACTTCGCGAACAAATAACCCAAGCCATAGACACAAACAAGATTTGCGAAATGTTAAATCAAATAACAAACCCAACAGAATACATAAACGCAATAACTAAACTACTGCCCTACGCTATAGGAAAAGTAAAACCTAACGACTTTGAACCTGCGGACATAGAACCTATTATTATCAGCTTTGGTAACATAGAGGATACCGAGAAGTAAGTTCAACAATCGACTAAAAAAGAAAGAAAAATTCCAAATTAAACACTCAATTTATTAACATTTACAAAAAAGGCATTATTCTTCAAAACTGTTAAACTAACTGTTAAACCAAATTAAAAAACCCCTGTAATCTATTGATTTACAAGGGTTTCTGTTTATAAGTGGCGGTCTGGACGAGACTCGAACTCGCGACCCCATGCGTGACAGGCATGTATTCTAACCAACTGAACTACCAGACCGGGTCTATAAAAGTGCTGCAAAACTAAAAGAATTTTTAATTCCTTAAAACATTTTTTGTCTTTTAAGTAAATAGGATGTTAAGATCTTATCAAATCCCTTATTTATATCTACCTCTACTAGGTCAATTTTATATTGCAAACACTTTAGTTTTATCTTTTCTAAATGTTTTTTGGAAACATTTGAAAACTCATTTCTTACTTCTACAGGGTTTAGTTTTACCTCCTCATTTGTTTCTGCATCTACAAAACGAATAGGTTTATTCTCGAAATCTAAATTTAATTCCGTTATAGGCTCACTTACATGAAATAAAATTACTTCATGTTTGTTATATTTTAGATGTTGAAGGGCAGAAAGAAGCTCTTCTAAACTTTTATCAGAATTATCTAACATGTCAGAAAATAACATCACTAAAGAGCGTTTATGAATATTTTCCGCTATTTGATGAAGCGCATCAATAGAAAAAGTTCTTTTTGGGTTTTCAATTGTATTCGTTTCTAATGCCTTTTCCAACTCGTGATATATCAAATTATGATGTCTTAACGTAGTTCGACAAGGAGTATGCACATCTATCTTTTCAGCAAACATACTTAACCCCACAGCATCTCTTTGCCTTTTTAAAAGGTTCATCAACACGGCAGTAGTATACACTGAAAAAAGTAACTTATTCGGTTTCTCTAATGTGGGTTTTTCAAAATTCGGATAATACATAGAGGACGAAACATCAATTACCATCTGACATCTCAAATTGGTTTCTTCTTCATATTTTTTGATAAAAAGCTTATCTGTTCTTCCAAAAAGTTTCCAGTCAATATAGCGAGTGGATTCCCCCGAATTATATAGTCGGTGCTCGGCAAACTCCACTGAAAATCCGTGATAGGGACTTTTGTGTAAACCGGTAATAAAACCTTCTACCACTTGATTAGCGAAAAAAGGTAAATTAAAATTCTTATTGGTTTCTTTTATGAATTTCATAAAATAAAAAAGGGTTAAAAACCCTTTTGCTAATTAATAAGCTGAGCTTACATATGTGCTTCTAGTTTTTCAAGCAATTGGCTTTTAGGAACCGCCCCAACCAACTTGTCAACTACTTCCCCATTTTTAAAAATCAGTAATGCAGGAATATTTCTAATGCCATAAGTTTGTGGAGCCTCAGAGTTGTCATCTACATTTACTTTTCCTACTATTGCTTTTCCTTCCAAATCTGTTGCGAGTTCATCCATAATAGGTCCAATAGTTCTGCAAGGGCCACACCAAGTAGCCCAAAAGTCAACCAATACTGGTTTGTCAGAATTTAATACAACTTCCTGAAAGTTTGCGTCTGTAATTTCTAATGCCATTTTTTCTTTTTTATTTATTACGCAAATCTATTTAATTCTATGTGATTTTTAATCCAACTTCTGCAATTTTTTCTACTTCCTGAATAAATTCATTGTCAATATTTAATTTTCTATTTCTGGAAAGCAATTCAAGTGCATATTTTTTCTGATTATTATTAATCTGAATAATCAAAGAGTGTTTTCCACTATTTTTGTTGGTTGCATCTGTAATTTTCTTGATAAGTTGATCATTAATGTCATTTAAATCTAATTCCATAACAATGTTTCTCACTTCTTTATCAACAAGTTCAGCAAGCAGTTGAATATCATGTATCCTAAACTCTAATTCATCTTCATTATAGGGTCGTTTTTGCACCTTTCCTTTCACAAAAAGAAGCCATCCTTCTGTAAAAAATGCTTTAAACCTAATATATTCATCCCCAAAAATAAAAAAGCGGAAATTTTCATGATAATCCTCTAAATATAAAACACCATAAGGCTTTCCATTCTTACCAGTTTTATGTTCAACCAAAGTTACCACTCCTGCAAAAGTGATCTCTTTACCCCTTAGAATATCCAAATCTCTTAAAACAGAGATCTCAGAGTTACAGAAATTCTTAATCTCAAACTTATAGTCATCAAGAGGGTGTCCTGAGATATAAATACCAACCACCTCCTTTTCTTTGGAGAGCATTTGCATATTTGTCCAAGGGTTATAGTTTGGAGCTATAGGTGCTTGTAAACTTGCTTCTGCGGCATCTCCAAACATATCAACCTGATTAGAGTTTTGTTTATCTTGCACCTTATTTCCGAACCTAATCATTTGTTCAATATAAGTAATATCCTTTATTTTTTCAAAGTATTGTGAGCGGTAAATTCCAAATAAATCAAACCCTCCAGCAGTAGCAATTCCCTCTAAAGTTCTTTTGTTTGCTGAACGTAAATCAACTCTTTTTACAAAATCTTCAAAACAACTGAAATTCCCATTTTCTTTTCGCTCATTTACTATCGCTTCAACTGCTGCTTTACCTACTCCTTTTATAGCTCCTAAACCAAAACGAATCTCGCCATTTTTATTTACTGCGAACTTGTAGAAACTTTCATTTACATCTGGTCCTAACACCCTAATCCCCATCCTTTTACATTCTTCCATATACAAAGTAATATCTTTGATATCTTTCATGTGATTGGTGAGAATAGCTGCCATCAACTCTGCAGGATAGTGTGCTTTTAGATATGCAGTTTGATAAGCTATTAAAGCGTAACAAGTAGAGTGAGATTTATTAAAAGCATAAGAAGCAAATGCCTCCCAATCTGTCCAAATTTTTTCTACCGTTTTGCCATCAAAACCATTTTCTGCACATCCAGAGAAAAACTTGGGTTTTAATTCATTCAGAATCGATTTTATCTTCTTTCCCATTCCTTTTCTGAGCATATCGGCATCTCCTTTACTAAAATTGGCTAATTTTTGAGAAAGTAACATTACTTGCTCCTGATAAACCGTAATACCATAAGTTGCGGAAAGATATTCTTTCATCTCAGGTAAATCATATTCAATCTCTTCTTCCCCTTTCTTCCGTTTAATGTAGTTAGGGATATACTCCATAGGACCAGGACGAAATAATGCATTCATTGCAATCAAATCATCAAACTTATCCGGTTTTAGATGTTTCAAATGTGCCCTCATACCATCAGATGCGAACTGAAAGATTCCTTTTGTTTCTGCTCTTTGAAAAATTCCCAACGTCTTTTCATCATCAAGAGATATAGTGTCAATATTCAAATCGGTATCATGTAGTGCTTTTATAATCTTAATACAATCTTTTATAATAGTTAAATTTCTAAGCCCCAAAAAATCCATTTTCAAAAGACCTGCCTTTTCAACTACATCATTATCAAATTGTGTGACTAAAAGCTCAGAATCTTTTGCATTTGCCATTGGAATTAATTCAGTAAGAGGTTGAGGAGTAATAATTATTCCACAAGCGTGGGTTCCTACATTTCGAACAGAGCCTTCCAATTTTCTAGCTTGATTAATAGTATCGGCCACCAAATCTTCTCCTTCTGAGAGTTCAATCAAAGTTCTTGCATTTACTAATTGATCACTCTTTACTTTTTCTTTTATGGTCTTTTCATCCCAAGAAAAGATTTTGCTTAAAGAAGTAAAATCAGGCACAAGTTTTGCTACTCTATCAGCATCTTGCAAAGGTAAATCTAATACTCTGGCTGTATCACGAATAGCCGATCTGGCAGCCATACTTCCATAAGTAATAATCTGGGCTACTTGCTCCTTACCATATTTATTCACTACCCAATCAATAATTCTTCCTCTACCTTCATCATCAAAATCAATATCAATATCGGGTAATGACACTCTCTCAGGATTTAAGAAACGCTCAAAAAGCAAATCGTATTTAAGCGGATCAACATTTGTTATTCCTGTGCAATAAGCCACAATGGAACCAGCTGCTGAACCCCTTCCAGGACCTACTGAAACATTCATCCTTTTGGCCTGAGCTACAAAGTCTTGCACAATAAGAAAATATCCTGGATAACCTGATTTTGCAATTGTTTCAAGTTCCAGTTCTATTCTACTCTGAATATTATCTGAAATTTCATTATATCTTTGCTTTGCACCTTGAATAGTGAGATGTTTCAAGTAAACATTTTCACCATCTTTTTTTTCTTCTTTGGTTAAAGTCTCTAAAAATGAATCGGGAATATTAAATGCTGGAAGCAACACTTCTCTTTTTAATGAATAAGACTCAATTTTTGCAACTAATTCAGAAATATTCTCGATAGCCTCAGGTAAATCGGCAAACAACTCTTGCATTTGAGAAGAAGATTTGAAATAAAATTCTTGATTAGGAAAACCATACCTAAGATCTCTACCTTTCCCAATAGGAGTAGACTGCTTTTCCCCATCTTTTACACACAATAAGATATCGTGGGCATTAGCATCTTCTTTCTCCAAATAATAGATGTTATTAGATGCTATTATTTTGACACTAAACTTTTTAGCAAACTGCAATAAAACCTTATTAACATGTTTCTCTTCTTCCAAATCGTGCCTGATAATTTCCACATAAAAATCATCTCCAAACATCTTATGCCACCATTTAAATTCTTCTTCAGCTTGCTTCTCACCAACATTTAGAATTAGATGAGGAATAGGGCCATACAAACCTCCAGTTAGTGTAACCAGATTCTCATTGTATTTGGCAATTAATTCTTTATCTACCCTTGGTAAGTAATAAAATCCATCCAAAAAAGCCAATGAAGATAACTTAGAAAGATTATGGTAACCATTCTTGTTTTTAGCCAAAAAAGGAACTTGAGCACCGTTATCTTGAATCGATTTATCTTTATGATTTTTACATACATTCAGCTCACACCCTAGAATTGCTTTTAGTTTTGGCTCATCACCTTCTTTTAAATTATTATTAACTTCATGATTTAATACTGCATTGGTAAATTTAAAAGCAGCAAACATATTATTATGATCGGTAATGGCAACTGCAGGCATATTTTCATCTACTGCCTTTTGCACTAATTTATCGATATTTGGAGTCGCTTGAAGAACAGAAAATTGAGAATGCAAATGTAAATGAGTAAAAGACGATTCAGTTTTCATTTCTGTTAATTGAACCTCTTGAATTTTCCCAGACTCTTCTAAAACTTCATATTCAGCATCTTTATTTATATGTTTATAAGGCTGAGTATTCAAACCAATCAATTCAATAGGATTTGGGTTTATTTGTTTGTATTTCGCAAACTGCTCTGTACTCATCCCCGCTTTGGAGGAAGCGATTACCTCCAAGCGTAAAAGTTCCAAGAAACATCTAGCAGTTGCTTCTACATCAGCTGATGCATTATGCGCCTCAGCAAAGGCATTTCCAAACAGAGTTTGATGTAGTTCAGTTAAAGATGGCCATTTAAAGCTACCACCTCTTCCTCCGGGGATCTTGCAATAATTAGTCGAATCCTCTTTAGTATCAATTGATGGAATTGACTGCAAAAGATTTGGCATATTTTTTCGCAAAAATTCACAACCAACAATATTGTTGTCAAAACCTATATTGTGTCCAACTACAAATTTTACTTCCTGAATTTGTTGATGAAAAATTTCCAAGACTTCTGATAATGACAATCCTTCTTTTTCAGCTCTTTGAGTAGAAATACCATGAATTTTGGATGCGTTAAAAGGAATATCGTATCCTTCTGGTTTAATAATGTAATTTTTTACTTCTACCAATTTTCCCTCAACATCATGTACTTGCCAAGCTAACTGTACTAATCTTGGCCAATTCTCAAAATCAGTTAGTGGTGCTTTCCAATTCTGTGGCAAGCCAGTAGTTTCAGTGTCAAATATCAGATACATTTATTAAAATATTATGCTAAATTTAAGGATTGTAAATTTAGGAAAACAAAAAAAGTCAGTCTTAAAAATATTGACTGACTTTTGAACAACTTATAAAGTTTTTTACAAAAACCCATGCTGTTTCATCCAATCATCATTAAACAGTTTACCAACATAACGCGTTCCATGATCATGAAAAATTACAACTACAACATCATCTTTTGTAAGTTTATCTTTTAATTGATTAACTCCTGCCACAGCACTTCCTGCAGAGTAGCCAACCATTATACCCTCCTCATAACTTAATCTTCTGGCCATAATTGCTCCATCTTTATCAGTGATTTTCTCAAAATGATCAATAATTCCAAAATCAACATTGGAAGGGATAATATCCTCACCGATCCCTTCAGTGATATAAGGATAAATCTCCTTTTCATCAAATTCACCCGTTTCATGGTATTTTTTAAAAGCAGAGCCATAAGTATCAATCCCCCAGATTTTAACATTTGGATTCTGCTCTTTTAAATATTTTGCTGTTCCGGATATAGTACCACCTGTACCCACACCAACTACTAGATGTGTGATTCTACCATCTGTTTGTTCCCAAATCTCAGGGCCAGTACTTTCATAATGAGCAACAGCATTTGAAGGATTATCATACTGATTTACAAACCAAGAATTAGGTGTTTCTTCTGATAATCTCTTAGAAACAGAATAATATGATCTAGGATCTTCAGGATCTACATTTGTTGGACATATGACTACCTCAGCTCCTACTGCACGTAAAATATCCATTTTCTCTTTAGATTGTTTGTCTGCTAAAACAAAAACACATTTATATCCCTTCTGAATAGCAACAAGAGCCAAACCCATTCCAGTATTCCCACTTGTACCTTCAATTATGGTACCTCCTGTTTTTAAACGTCCGTCTTTTTCAGCATCTTCAATCATTTTTAAAGCCATCCTATCTTTTATGGAATGTCCAGGATTAAAGGTTTCCACTTTTGCCAAAACCAAAGCGTCCGTTACCACTACTTTATTGAGCTTAATTAGTGGCGTGTTACCTATTGTTTCTATGATGTTATTGTAATAGTTCATTAAAATTTATCTTAAATTTTTGGCGGTGCAAAACTACCAAAATTTACTCAAACCTTATTGATTTAATTGGAGTGATTTTAGTAATCAGAAAGGTCGGTAAAATTAGCATCAAAAAGCAAATAAACATGGCTCCAAAATTTAGTAGTATCACATCTGTAAAAGTAAAATATATAGGCACAGAACTCATGTAATATGTTGCAGGGTCTAAACTAATGATATGAAAATATCTTTGGGATAAAGCTATTCCAAGCCCTAATAGATTTCCCCAAAATAATCCTTTTACAATAAGGTAAGTAGCATTGTATAAAAACACCTCTCTAACCGACCAATTGCTTTGACCAATTGCTTTGAGTATCCCTATGAGTTTTGTTCGTTCTAAAATAAGAATTAAAAGTGCTGTAATGATATTGATCCCTGCAACAATTAGCATTAAAATAATAATAACATTTACATTGATATCCTGCAATTTGAGCCAATCAAAGATTTGAGGATTTATCTCTTTTATACTTTGTGCGTTTAAATCGTAATAGATTTTTTCATCCACCATCTGGGTTTGAGCATCCAAATTATCAACATTACTGATCGTAATTTCAAAACCACCAACAGAATCTCTTCCCCAATTATTCAAATTCTGAATGTGCCTTATATCACCAAAAACATAGAGATCATCAAACTCCTGCAAATTGGTAGCATAAATTCCAGAAACAACAAACTTTCTAACTCTTGGAGGATCTTGCACAAAATACATAATGAGTTTTTCTTCTAATTGTAAAGCCAATAAATCCGCAATCTTTTTAGAAATCAATACTCTGCCTGAAGTTAGGGAATCATTGTAAATAGGCACTTCTCCCTCTACTAGATTACTTTCAAAAAAAGAAGAATTAAAATCACTACCTACCCCTTTTAAGACCACACCATGAATTTCATCTTTGGTTTTAATAATGCCAGCTTTTGTGGCAAAAACCTGAATATGCTGTATCCCATCTTCCTGTCCAATTGTAGGATAAAAATCCTGATTTTTGCTTATCGCCTCAGTTTCATAAGAATTATTATTAGAAAAATTGGTGATTTGAATATGCGACCCAAAACCTATAACTTTGTCGGCAATGTCCTTTTTGAAACCTTTAACAACCCCAATGGAAATGAGCATCACTGCCACCGAAAGTGCAATAGCCAAAATTGATATGCGAATTATGGGACGAGAAAGGCGATTATTTCCTTCCTTTGCGCTTATCAATCGCTTTGCTATAAAATATTCTACATTCATAAATACGAATGGCTAAAATAACGCAAATATTCCTTTTAATTTCCTGCTGCTTACTTTTTAGTTGCCAAAAAGGAAAAATCCTAAAATTAGGAGCTGAACAAACAGAAAGCTACTTACCGTTTTTGAAAGATAAAAAAGTAGGTGTTATAGGAAATCAAACTTCTAGGATTGATACTACACACTTGGTAGACAGCTTACTTAGCTCAGGAGTAGATATAGTAAAAGTATTTTCTCCAGAACATGGTTTTAGAGGAAAGGCAGATGCAGGAGCAAAAATTGAAGATGGAATAGATGTAAAAACAGGACTTCCTATTATCTCTCTTTATGGTAGCAATAAAAAACCTTATGCAGAACAATTAGAAGGAATTGATATTTTACTTTTCGATATTCAAGATGTTGGAGCTCGTTTTTACACCTATATTTCCACACTTCATTATGTTATGGAGGCAGCTAGTGAAAACAAAATAAAAGTAATAGTACTAGATAGGCCTAACCCAAACGGACATTATCTTGACGGACCAATAAGAGAAAATGGATTTGAATCTTTTGTAGGAATGCACCCAGTACCTATTGTTCATGGGATGACAATTGGAGAATATGCTAAAATGATAAATGGAGAAAATTGGATTTCCAAGAAATGTGACTTAACAGTAATCGAAATGGAGAATTACACTCATGATATGCATTATGATTTACCTATAAAACCATCTCCTAACCTGCCGAATACCAAATCTATTAATTTGTATCCTAGTTTGTGTTTGTTTGAAGGAACAAATGTAAGTATTGGTAGAGGAACTGATTATCCATTTCAACATTTTGGAGCTCCTTATTTGGAAAGTAATTATAGTTTTACTCCTAAAAGTGGAGAAGGAAGTAAATACCCAAAACATAAGAATATTGAGTGTTTTGGTACAGATTTACGATTTCAAGACAACTATTTAACTTCTATTAATCTTAACTGGATTATAGACACATATAATAAGGCGCCAGATAAAGAAAAATTCTTTACTAACTTTTTTGACAAACTAGCTGGAACGGATAAATTAAGATTACAAATAATTGCCAATAAATCAGTAAATAAAATAAAAGAAGGTTGGAAAGAAGATCTAGGTAAATTTATATTAATGAGAGAGAAATATTTACTTTACTAATTTCTTTTTCAATTTTTCTACAATACCATACACAGATGGGCATACTTCTATATTTTTTTCTGTAATCTTTAAAATTTGATGTTGTTTTATTCTATCTGTATGAGGAAACTCTCTACAAGCCTTAGGTCTTACATCATATATAGAACAATAATTATCCTTACCTAGGAAGGTACAAGGAACCGATTGCAACACATAATCTCTATCCTCATCAATTCGTAAATATCTTTCTGTAAATCTAGAAGGTTTTATTCTTAGATGTTTTGCAATTCTGTTAATGTCTTTATCTGTAAAAAGTGGTCCTGTAGTTTTACAACAATTAGCACATTCTAAGCAATTAGTATATTCAAAAACTTCATCATGCAAAGGATGAATGGTTTTATCTAAAATTTTTGGTTTTAAATTCTTTAAATTCTTGAAAAACCTATTATTTTCCTTGCGTTTTAATATTGCTTGCTCTTTGTGTTTTATTAAAAAATAATCTGGCAAGAGGTTAGATGTTAAGTTTATAAATTATTACAAATACCAAACAGTTAACTTTTATACAATTGTCTTAGTATCGAACTGTTCCAGGTAATCCGCTACTCTTCTTACAAATTGCCCTCCCAGCGCTCCATCTACAACTCTGTGATCATAAGAAAGTGAGAGGAACATCATGTGACGAATAGCAATAACATCTCCATGTTCTATTTCCAAAACAACAGGTTTTTTCTTTATAACTCCACAAGCCAGAATAGCTACTTGTGGTTGATTGATAATTGGCGTTCCCATCAGATTACCAAAAGTACCAACATTAGTCATAGTGATTGTTCCGCCCTGAATATCATCAGGTTTTAATTTTCCACCTCTTGCTCTTGTAGCCAAATCATTTACTGCCTTAGTAATGCCAACTAAGTTTTTGTTCTGGCACTCTTTTATAACCGGAACAATTAAATTTCCATCAGCAAGTGCTGCCGCCATTCCAATATTGATATTTTTGTGAATATGGATATTTGTTCCTTCCACCGAAACATTTATCATTGGGAAATCCTTAACAGTTTTTACCATTGCCTCAATAATAATAGGAGTAAAGGTGATGTTTTGTTCTTCTCTTTGTTTGAAGCCTGCTTTTACTTTATTTCTCCAATTTACAATATTGGTCATATCCGCTTCTACAAAAGAAGTAATGTGTGCAGAGGTCTGCTTGGACATAGTCATGTGTGCCGAAATCAGTTTACGCATTCGGTCCATCTCAATAATCTCTGTATCAACCGTATTATCTGGCGGAGTAGGAGTATGTTGTGGAACAGGAGTTACTGGCGGAATAGGTTTTTCTACTTTTGTAACAGCAACAGTCCCTCTTGTTTTGATATAGGATGCTATATCTGATTTTGTTACTCTACCTTCTTTTCCTGTTCCATTAATAGCATCTAATTCATCCATTGAAATTCCTTCAGATTTTGCTATACTCTTCACCAGTGGTGAATAGAATCTGTTCCCAGCATTTGTAATTGGAGCAGTTTTAGTTTCTTCAACTACTTTTGTAACTTCTTTTTCTATTACTTTTTCCTCTACTTTTGTCGGTGTTTCTGATTGAGTATCATTACTGCCATCCGTTTCTAAAATAGCAAATACTTGTCCAACTTGCACAAGATCATCTGTCTGAAAAAGTTGCTCTACTAATTTTCCTTCATGAGTTGATGGAACCTCAGAATCTACTTTATCGGTAGCAATTTCAATAATGGTCTCATCTAATTCTACCATTTCTCCTACTTGCTTAGCCCATGAAATTACCGTAGCTTCAGATACACTTTCCCCCATTTTGGGCATAATTAATTCTACTCTTTCCATTTTATCATCTTCAATTTAATAGTTTGCAAAAATACTAAAAAAGTATTGTAAAAATTGTGTATTACCCAAGTTGATTTAAGCACTTAAAAATAATATATAAATCATTTCTAGCACTATAATCTTTAGCGTAACGCATATTTATATTTCGAATCTCCTTGCTATCAATATCTTCTATTTTAAGACAGGAGGTAGGAGAAAGTATGCCTTTTCGGATATTTGGAAAATGTGATTCATATTTTCCATTAAAGCCCACAAAAGTTTTATTGGCTTTCAATATGCTTATCATATTTTTTACAAACTGAGTAGGGGAACTGCAAAACCACATAAGAATTGGCGCGAAAATTAAGAACAAGAAAGAAAACAGAAAATCAAACACTCTTTTATTTCGCTTGTTGGCTGTTTTAGCAAGTTCCCAATTTGAGTCTGGTGAATAATAATCTCCCAATGTTTCTCTGGAATTACTACCGATAAGGAAGTGGCTATTTTCTGGTAGAATCTTGAAATTTAAAGAAGTTCCAGAAAGGGAAATAAGCCATTTAATGATATCTTTAAAGCTAATGTCCAAACTTGCAAAAACCACTTCATCTATTTTATGTTTTTTGATGATTTTTTTTACTTCAGAGAAAGAGCCTAATGCACCATTCTCTCCTTTTTGGCTCAAATAGCCAATAAGTTGGGTATTATGTTTGGAATTAGATATAATTTTTTCTGCTCTTACAAATTCAGCTTTTTCAGATAAAAGTAAAAGATTCATCACTCTTTTTTCTGCAATATCTAAATCCTGATGACTAAGGATCCTGTAGAGAAATCTTAAAAAAACGAACAAAGTAAAAACTAAGATTCCGCCAATAATTATTATTGCTCTTGAAAAACGAATGGCATTAAAAAAGTTAGAGAATGTCGCTATTACTAGAAGTCCAAAAATTACTCCTCTTGCCACACGATTTATTCTAAATGGTTTATCGTATGCTCCACTAAAAAATAAGGAAATAATCCAAATAAAAATATAAGAAGGAATTATCAAAGTCGTAAAAGTTTCTGAGAAAGAATAAGGAGCATAATTTTTCCCCCAATAATTTGTTAAAAGTAGCAGGCCAAAATAAATGGTAGAGAAATCGATAATTGGAAGTAAAAATATTTTGACAAAATCTCTTATCAATACAATAAGTGATTTTACAAGAGTGGCCATTTTTATCAGGGGTAAAAAAAGAGAGTGTTTACTGAAATGTTTTTTTACAAACGCAATCATGGATTTATTAAAGCCAATGGTAAAGCTAAGCGTGTGTCTTTTGTTGCTCTCCCCCTTGTAATGTATGATTTTAATGTCGCCTAAATAATAATTCTTAAAGCCCTTTTCTGCAATTCGCATACAAAGGTCAGTATCCTCCCAATACATAAAAAACTGTTCGTCAAAAAGACCAACTTTATATAGCACAGATTTCCTAATAAACATAAAAGCACCAACTAATACCTCTACTTCATGCCTGTCGTCTTTATCTAGATTTCCTAAATAATAGTGATCGAAAGTTCTTGATTTTGGAAAAAACTTATGCAATCCTAAAAACTTAAACAGGGAAGTTTTAAAATCAGGGATTCCTCTTTTACTTTCATCCAAAAACTCCCCTTTTCCATCAATCATTTGCACTCCAACTGCTCCTACATCTTTTTGTTCTTGCATAAATTTAAATGCTTTTTCAAAAGCATCTTCTTCAATTAGAGTGTCTGGATTTAAAAGCAGAATAAATTCTCCTTTTGCCTTCAGAATTGCCTGATTATTGGCTTTGGAAAATCCTACATTCTTAAGGTTGCTTATAAGTTGAATATCTGGAAATTTTACCTTTACCATTTCTACCGATTCATCTACAGAATGATTGTCGATAACTATAATTTCAGCATCCAAATTTCGGATGGCTTTTAAACAAGAGCGCAAGCATTGTTCCAAAAAAAACTTAACATTGTAACTAACAATTATTACAGATAATTTTGTCATTCTGGAAATCTAATTCACTAAGGAATTTTCGTATGGTAAACGGCTTGAAATAGCTGAGGCTAAGGTAAGTTCATCCGTGTATTCTAGTTCATCACCAATAGCAATTCCTCTGGCAATTATAGAAACAGAAATATCGAATTCTTTCAATCGTTTGAAAAGGTAGTAATTGGTAGTATCGCCTTCCATGGTAGTGCTTAACGCAAAAATCACTTCCTTTATTGAGTTATCTTTTACTTTTTCTACTAATTCTTCTATTCTTAATTCAGATGGACCAATACCATCCATTGGGGAAATAAGTCCACCAAGCACATGGTAAACACCCTTGAATTGCATGGTATTTTCAATGGCCATCATTACCCTGATATCTTCTACAACACAAATAATATTTTTATCGCGTTTTGTGTTTGCACATACCTCACAAAGTTCTAAATCGGAAATACTATAACAAGCTTTGCAATAACTGATATTATTGATGAGTCGGATGAAAGATTCTCCAAATTGCTGAACCTGTATTTTTTCTTGTTTTAGCATGTGTAATACTAGGCGTAAAGCCGATTTTTTACCAATTCCCGGTAAGCGAGAAAGGTGGTTTACGGCTGTTTCAACAAGTTTAGATGGAAAGTTCATTTTGCAAATATAGTTGTATTCTTAATAATTCTGATAGATTTGTCAAAACAAAACATTATATGTCATCAACGCTCATATTAATAGTAATTGCTGCTTATTTTTTTGTATTAATTATCATCTCTTACCTCACAGGAAAATCAGATAGTAATAGCACTTTCTTCTTGGGTGATAAAAAATCACCTTGGTACATAGTTGCTTTTGGAATGCTTGGGGCTACACTTTCAGGAATTACCTTTATTTCAGTGCCTGGAAAAGTACAAGCGTCTGCTTTTTCTTATATGCAAATGACTCTTGGATTTCTACTTGGCTATATTCTTATTGCAACCATACTGATACCGCTTTATTACCGGTTAAATCTTACCTCTATTTATGGTTATTTGAAGGAAAGGTTTGGTAATAGTACATACAAGACCGGAGCTTCCTTCTTTTTGCTAAGTAGGGTGATTGGAGCTTCTTTGCGTCTTTATATTATGGCTAATGTGTTGCAAATGGCCATTTTTGATGATTTTGGTGTTCCTTATATTGTAACGGTACTTATTACCGTTTTGCTAATTTGGGTATATACTTTCAGAAGTGGAATCAGAACGATTATTTGGACTGATACTTTGCAAACCCTTTTTATGCTGATAGCAGTTGGAATGAGTATTTATCTTATATCAGATCAGATGAATCTCACTTTTTCTTCTCTTGTTTCTACTATAAAAGAGAGTGAGTACAGTCAAGTTTTCTTTTGGGAAGGAAAATTGCATTTCTGGAAACAATTCTTGGCTGGAGTGTTTATTGCTATTGTAATGACAGGGCTTGATCAGGATATGATGCAAAAGAACCTGAGTTGCAGAAACACTAAAGATGCCCAGAAGAATATGTATTGGTTTGCGGGCGCTTTGGTAGTGGTTAATTTGATTTTTCTTTCTTTAGGTGCATTACTTTATATGTATGCCGAACAAATAGGAATTACGGAAAATAAAGATGAACTATTTCCTATGGTTGCCTTGCATGGTGGTTTGGGTATTACTTTAGGTGTATTCTTTATTTTAGGACTTATTGCTGCAGCTTATTCCTCTGCCGATTCTGCACTTACTTCCCTTACTACTTCTTTTTGTGTGGATATTTTGGATTTTGAGAAAGAAGGTAATCAGCAAAAGCAGATTAGAACCAGAAAAGGAGTTCATTTACTTTTTTCTATGATTTTAGTTGGGGTTATCCTGATTATAAAATCATTAAATGACGATAGTGTGATTGATGCTCTTTTTCAATTAGCAGGCTATACTTATGGACCACTACTTGGGATGTATGCTTTTGGCCTTTTTACCCAATTTAAAGTAAAAGATAAATGGGTGCCAATATTAGCAATTGTTTCTCCTTTTATAACTTACTATATAAACCTAAACTCTGAAAGCTGGTTTAATTATGTATTTAGTTTTGAATTGCTTATTTTGAATGGAGTTATTGCCTTTGTAGGACTTTATTTACTAAAAATCAGGATTAAATGAAAAAACTAATATTAATCTTTCTTTTTTCACCTCTTTTAAATATCGCACAAATTCAATATACTATGCCTTTTGAAGACAATCAGCATGAGGGCACATGGTTGCAATGGCCACATAATTTTACTTATCCTCCTTGGTGGCAAGAAGATAATGAGCCTGCTTTTATTGAAATGGTTGCAGCATTGGAAACAGGAGAAAATGTACATATTATAGTTTATGATACAAATGAACAAATTCATGTTCAACAAGTTTTAACTGCTGCATCAGTACCATTAACAAATGTTGACTTTTACGTTCATCCAAATGATGATTACTGGGTAAGAGATAATGGTCCTATTTTTGTTTACGACAATAACAATAATTTAACAATTCTTGATTTTGGATTTAATGGTTGGGGAGGAGATGCTCCTTATGCATTAGACAATCAGATTCCAACTTTAATCGCTAATGATTTAAATCTTCCATATGTAGATCTTGATGCTTTTGTTTTAGAGGGAGGATCTGTTGAGATTGATGGAAATAGTAGTGCAATGATCACTAGAAGTTCAATAACAGGAGCAGATAGAAATCCAAATCTGACAGAAATGCAGATTGAGAATTATATGACTTCTTATTTAGGTATTACTAATTTTATTTGGTTGGATGGAGCATTTGGAGGGTCATTAGATATTACAGATATGCATATTGATGGTTTTGTAAAATTTGTAGACATGAATACTATAGTTACTATAAGTAATTCTGATTTAATTTATTGGGGACTATCTACTCAGGATATTTCGACATTAAACTCCGCTACAGATGTAAATGGGAGTCCTTATTCTTTTGTAACATTGCCATTAACTCAAAATAATGTAACTACTTCTTGGGGAGGTAATGTTAATTTTAAAGGTAGTTACGTGAATTATTATGTAGCAAATGATGCTGTTTTAGTTCCTGTCTATAATGACCCAAATGATTCTTCCGCATTAAGCATTATTCAAACTTTATATCCAAGCAAAACTATTGTTGGTATTGATTGTAGTAATATGTTTTATGAGGGAGGGATGGTTCATTGTGTAACTCAGCAACAGCCAATTAGTTTGGTGTCAACAAACATTAATCAAATCAACCAACAGAATAATCGACTTATTAAGACTATTGATGTATTAGGAAGAAGAATTCAGCATAAATCTAATATTCTATTATTTTACATATACAATGATGGAACAGTAGAGAAAAGAATAGTTATTGAGTAATCTTTTTCTTATTCTTATATAGAATAATACAGCCTAGCAGACCAATTAGAACTAAACAAAAGGAGATAATCTCTGCCTGTGTAATGCCACCCAATATATTATACTCAGTATTCACTCTTATTTTTTCAATAAAAAAACGTTCTACACCATTTAATGCTAAATAGGTAAAAAACATAATTCCTGCTATTTTTATCCTTTTACGAATACTCCATAGAAAAGAAAAAATAAGAATTCCCATAACAACCTCATAAAAAGCAGTAGGCCATACAGGGTACGCTAACTGAGAGCAATAGGGCTCCCAAAATACATCTCCACAATCCTCCATAGGTATTCCTTGGTTAAGGACATTATGTGGAAAATTGTAACTCCACATCCAATCAGGGAGAAAACTCATCCATTCAGGCTTAGGGGCTAAATTATTAATTCCCCAATCTCCATCCCCTGACATTTGACAGCCAATTCTACCCACCCCATAAGCAAGCATAAGCCCAGGAGCAGCAGAATCTGCCAAATACAATGGTTTTATATTGTATTTTCTGCCATACCAAATAACAGCCACAGATCCTGCAATAAGCCCGCCATAAAAAGTAAGCCCACTAAAAGCCATTAATTGCACAATAGGGTCAGCTATAAAATCGCTAATATTTTCCAAATTATGAAAAACCTTTGCCCCAATTATTCCGCTAACTGCTGCAATCATAGTCATGTTGCCAACTAGTTCAAAAGGGCGAACCTCTTTTTCAATGAGCTTTGGTGATTCTAATTTGTCTTTGTTTTTTTCTTTCCACTTCAAATAGATGGATACTGCTGCAATAAGGATTCCCCCTATTAGATGTCCTCTCCCAGAGAGTATAAAGCCTTGTGGATTAGCTACTAAATCCGAATAATGAAATATTGCTTCTATACCTTTATATCCTAAAAGGAAACCTGTAAGAAGAGAAGAGAAGATCTCCGTTTTTGTAATACCTTCTCCAACAAGCTCTTTTACTTTAGTAGATGATATTATCCCTTCTTTCTCTTTTCGTTTTAGCTCTAAGGATAAAATAAGACTTGCTGCCAAGAATGCAATAGCCACAAAAAAACCAAAGGTTTGAATAGGAAGCGGGATTTGGATTCCAAACAAATCGTATATTAAGTGGCTTATTGTTGGGTACATATTTAGTTTTTATTTCTTAGTTTCTCTATCATTTAACTTCTGAAAGTATATTTGCATTTTCATCAAACGAAAGTAATTTTATTTTTAGTTTATGTTGCACGAATTCTTTAGAAAATGGAATTTTTACTTTGATGTAATTATCAGTAAATCCAAACAAGTAATCCTCTTTATTTTCTCTTTCAAAGAGTGCTGTCTGCTCAGTATCTATATATTTTTGATAAAAATTTCTTTGTAACTTATCAGACAAGATTCTTAATTGCTTGCTTCTTTCAGCCATTTTTCCCTTACTTACAACTCCATCTAATTTAATCGCCTCTGTGTTATCTCTTTCCGAATAACTAAAAACATGCAAATAGGAGATATGCAAATCTTTTATAAAATGAAGTGTTTTGTTAAATTCATTTTCATTCTCACCAGGAAAACCAACAATCACATCAGCACCTATACAAACATTTGGGATTCCTTTAGTAATAGCGTTAATTTTATCTTTGTAAAGTTTAGTGTTATATCTTCTTTTCATTTTACTCAAAATTATATCCGAACCTGATTGTAATGGAATATGAAAGTGAGGCATAAATTTATCGCTTTGTTTCACAAAATCAATTATTTCATTTGTAATTAAATTGGGTTCAATAGAAGAAATTCTATAGCGTTCAATCCCTTTTACTTTTTCTAATTCTTTTAAAAGTGCTGCAAAACCTCTTCCATTATCTTTATCCTTAAATTCCCCTATATTTACCCCTGTTAGTACAATTTCTTTAATATTATTTTTTGCAATTTCTTCAGCATTTTTTATGATATTTTCTATACTATCACATCTACTGTTTCCTCTTGCAAGAGGAATAGTACAATAGGTACAGGGATAATTGCAACCATCCTGAATTTTAAGAAATGAACGAGTTCTGTCATTCAAAGAAAAAGAATCATGATAATCCAAATGATTTATCTCACATCCATTAATTTTTTCCTTCCTTTTTTTGCTACTAAGAAGTTTTGGAATATTGAACTTTTCATTTGCTCCTAAAATCATGTCTACTCCATTAATTGCTGTTATCTCCACAGGTTTTAATTGTGCATAACAACCAGTTACAATTACTTTAGAATTAGGTGCTATTCTTTTCGCTTTACGGATAATCCTTCTACATTCTCTGTTGGCATTCTCAGTTACAGAGCAAGTATTAATTACATACAAATCAGCCTTTTGATTAAAGTTGATTTTTGTAAATCCAATAGCGCTTAATTGTCTTCCAATAGTGGAACTTTCTGAAAAATTTAGTTTACATCCTAAAGTATAAAATGCCACCGTTTTGTTCATGCTACAAAAGTAGAAAAACCTTTCTCAAATTTCACTTTTGTAACCTTTGATTCAATTCTTTCGTTTTTAAAATATATAGCAACTAAAACCCACAAAATATGATGTCACTAATTTTACTACACTATTTCTTCAAAATAAAATTTAATCTTAATACAAGTAAGATTACTTACTTTTTCCTAATCCTTATAGCCATGTTGATGAGCAATAGTGCATACTCACAGGTTACGGCTAATTTTTCCACTAATAGCCCTACTTCTGCTTGTGGTTTGGCAGTTGTAGAGTTTCAAGATTTATCAACAGGGAATCCTAATTCTTGGCTATGGGATTTAGGGAATGGTAAAATCTCTAATTCGAAATATACTATTTTACTAAATACTAAACTTCCTTATATATATTATGAAGTAAATTTGATGAGATAAAAAATTATTCTCTAATTTTAGCCAGATTAATTTTTATTATGAATTTTAAATCTGGTTTTCTTTTATTCTTCTTCTTTCTTTTGTCCTGCGATAACAATATACAGGATGAGAATCTATCTATTTTTAGGTATAATCAAGCCTCTGGTATTGCAACACTTGACCCTGCTTTTGCAAAGGACCAAGCAACCATTTGGGCATGCAATCAGCTTTTCAGTGGCTTAGTTCAACTAAATAATAATCTGGAAGTGATGCCCTCTATTGCAAAAAGATGGGAAATTTCAGAGGATGGCTTGGATTACACCTTCTTTTTACAAAAAAATGTATTCTTTCATGCGCACCCCATTTTTGAAAAGGAAAGAAGGATAGTGGCATCCGATTTTACATTTAGTTTTGATAGATTAAAAAATAAAGAATTGGCATCTCCTGGCGCATGGGTTCTCTCCAATGTAGAAAGCTATAAATCATTAAACGATTCTACTTTTGAGATTAATCTGCAAAAACCTTTCCCTCCTTTTTTAGGACTTCTTTCCATGCAATATTGCTCAGTTGTTCCTAAGGAAATCATAAAAAATACCAATTTCAGAGAAAATCCAATTGGCACAGGACCGTTTCAATTTCAATACTGGAAGGATGGGATAAAATTAGTTTTCAGAAAAAACCCGAATTATTTTGAGAAAGAAGATGGGAAGCAACTTCCATTTTTAGATGCCATTGCCATTACATTTGTAAAGGATAGACAAGCTGCTTTTCTTGAGTTTATCAAAGGAAATCTAGATTTTATATCTGGAATTGACGGTTCATACAAAGATGAAGTTTTAAATAGAGATGGCAGTTTGAGGGAAAAATACAAAGGCAAAATAATTTTACAGTCCCAGCCATATTTGAATACCGAATATTTGGGTTTTTTGATGGAAGATGCTTTACCGCTTAAAATTAGACAAGCCATTAATTATGGTTTTGATAGGAAAAAAATGCTCAAATTCCTCCGCAACAATATTGGAACTCCTGCCGTGCAGGGTTTTGTTCCAAAAGGATTACCTTCTTTTTCAGAAAAACTGAAAGGATACAATTATAATCCTGCAAAAGCAAAACAGTTAATTCAGGAAAGTAAATTTGATCTAAGTACGGAAATTACATTAAGTACTACTTCTTCTTATTTGGATTTATGTGAATACATCCAGAACTCCTTATCTGAAATTGGATTAAATATTAAAATTGAAGTAAATCCTCCATCCACGCACAGGCAAATGGTTGCTACTTCTAAATTATCTTTTTTTAGAGGAAGTTGGATTGCTGATTATGCAGATGCAGAAAATTATTTAGCCCTTTTTTATTCTAAAAACTTTTGTCCTAATGGGCCAAACTATACCCACTTTAAAAGTGAAATATACGACCTACTCTACCAAGAAGCTGTCCATGAAGTAAGGGATAGTATTCGCTACTTACTTTACCGAAAAATGGATGAAATGATAATGGAGGAAGCTGCTATTGTTCCACTTTATTACGACCAAGCTTTGCGTTTTTCTCAGCCCAATATAAGTGGCTTTAATAGCAATGCCATGAATTTACTGGATTTGAAAAAAGTAGTGAAGACTAATGTAACAAATAACCAATAAAAGAACGAAACAATTGACAAATTCATTAGCTTGTACACAAATTAAGAAATCCTACTCCATCCCATCCTCTGCTTTGCATAAGACCTATAAGTCCGAGCAATATTAATGTTCTCTACTTTTTCCAAACTTTCATCTTCTTTTAATAAATTGATTGCTTCATTCCTGGCAAACTCCAATATTTTTCCATCTTTTACTAAATCAGCAATCTTGAAATTGAGCATACCGCTTTGCCTAGTACCCATCATATCGCCAGGACCTCTTAATTTTAAATCCACTTCTGCAATTTTAAAGCCATCATTGGTAGTAGCCATGGTTTCCAGTCGCAATCTACCTTCATTACTAATTTTATGTCCGCTTAGAAGCACACAATAAGATTGCTTACTACCTCTACCAACCCTTCCTCTTAATTGATGTAGTTGCGAAAGTCCAAATCGTTCAGCGCTTTCAATTACCATTACGCTTGCATTAGGCACATCTACTCCGACCTCAATAACGGTAGTTGCCACCATTATGTTGGTTACCCCTTCTGAAAAGCGTTTCATTTCATACTGCTTATCTTCCGACTTCATTTGTCCGTGCACTACACTTACTTGAAACTTTGGCATTGGAAACTCTACTGAAATTGCTTTAAAACCATCCATTAAATATTTATAATCCAACTTTTCGCTCTCTTGAATAAGCGGATAAACAATATAGATTTGTCTGCCTAAAGCAATTTGTTCGTGCATAAATTTATTCACTTTCAATCTGCTACTATCCGAGCGCCAAAGTGTCTTTATTTCTTTCCTTCCAGGAGGTAACTCATTAATTATCGATACATCCAAATCACCATAAAGCGTCATAGAAAGTGTCCTTGGAATTGGGGTTGCCGTCATCACCAAGATGTGTGGAGGAGTTGTGTTTTTTTTCCAGAGTTTTGCCCTTTGCACTACCCCAAAGCGGTGTTGTTCATCAATAACTACAAATCCTAAATTTTTAAAAATTACTTTATCTTCTAAAAGCGCATGTGTTCCAATTAGTATATCAATTTCACCATTTTCTAATTGCTTGTGTAATCCTTTACGTTCTTTTGTTTTTGTGGAGCCAGTTAATATTGCTACTTTCAAGTCTAATTCTTTCAGCTCATGCGATATGTTTTTGAAATGCTGATGCGCTAAAATTTCAGTTGGCGCCATAATGCATGACTGAAAGTTATTATCCACTGCCATAAGCATGCTGAGTAGTGCCACCAGTGTTTTTCCACTACCAACATCTCCTTGCAAAAGCCGATTCATCTGAGCCTCTCTTTTTACATCTGCTCTTATTTCTTTCAGCACTCTTTTTTGTGCATTTGTTAATTCAAATTGCAGATGATTCTTGAAATAATTATTAAAATAGTTATCTACTTTTTCAAAAATAAAACCTTTATGTTTTTTTATCCTTGTAAGCTTCATTTTCAAAAGGTGAAGCTGCAAGAAAAATAACTCCTCAAATTTTAATCTTTTTTGGGCTCTCTCTAGCTTATTTGTATCTGTTGGAAAATGAATATTTATTAGTGCATCTTCTCTTTTTGGCAGTTTTAATTTATTAAGTAAATTTTCTGATAATGTTTCCTCAATCTTGTTCTTTATTTGTGGAAGTAAAATTTTAATCAGCTTTCGTATTCCTCTACTATTAAGCCCTTTACTGCTTAAATATTCAGTAGAATGATATACTGCTTGCAAAGAGGAAGAAATAGATTGTTGTTTTTCAAAAATATCTATTTCAGGATGTACGATATTTATTTTATTTTGATAAGCGGAGGGTTTTCCAAAAACCAAATATTCTGTATCCCTTCTTATGCCTTTTTTAATCCAACGAATACCTTTAAACCAAATGAGTTCCGTAATTCCCGTTCCATCCTGAAAATATGCGATCAATCGTTTTGCTCTTTTTTGTCCTTTTTCCTCAAAACGAATAATCTTTCCTTTTAACTGAATATATGGCATGTCTGCACTTAGCTCTGATACTTTATGAATAACACTTCTGTCGGTATAGCGAAAAGGACAAAAATGCAATAAATCAGAAAAAGTAAAAATGCTTAATTCCTTTTTTAAGAGTTCAGCTCTCAAAGGGCCAACCCCCTTCAAATACTCTATTAGTGTATCTAAAAAATGCATGTGGTAAAGATAAGAATAGTTGTTAGAACTAATTACCTCTCAATCAACAAAAACTCCACTCTGCTTGGTTTAATTTTTACCACATCAGCAAAAGGTGGTTGTTTTCTTAACAACACTTCCAATTTATCTTTTTCTTCTAAATTATTTACATCCACTTCTGCTACAAAAAAAGAAGGTCCAAGCTTATCGTAATCGGCAAAAGCAACAGTAGTTACAACCTCTACTTTTGGTGGATAAAATTTTATTTTATATCCTTTAGGTACATTTATAGGATCTAGCGTAAGATCTATAATTTTTTCTGTAAATTTTTCTACTTCAAAAGAAATTTGTACTTTTTTCTCAGAAAAAGAAATTCCATTAATATCAGATAAATCAATGTCTTGTTCTATGCCTTTTTCTACTTTGTCAAAAACAACAGCATCTGTTTCAATAAAATTAATTTCTGAAAGGCTCTCATTTGTTCCGAAAACAAAAACACTATCAGGGGCAAGTTGAATCTTATCTTTTAATCGGCATTGAGAACTAAAGTAGAGATTACCGCTAAAAACAACAGCTACTTTTTTACTCTTTTTTTGCTGAAAGCGAACAAATAAAGTATCAGGGGTAGTGCTTAAAATCTTAATATCGGAAGAAAGTAATTTGTATAATTTTTTATAATGTTGTCTTACAACCCACTGCTTTTGGCTATAATTTTTTATTTTTATTTCCGTCAATGAATTTATCGGAATAACAAGGGGTTTTGTTTTTAAAAGTCTTTGATTTAATAAATAAAATCCGTAGGATTTCACTTTTAACTCCAGTTGTTTTTCTGGTTGATTTACAAGATGTTTGCTTTCTGGGAAATCAGTATAATTAATAGGAATAAAAATAGAGGCCTCATACTCCTTACTCATTACCGTTAGAAACCAAAAAGCCAGAGAAACCAATAAAAAAATAAAATACTTGCTTATCTTTTTATTCAAATGCAAGAATGTTGTTATTCGCCCAAATAACACTTGCAATTTTTTATACATCTTAGCTTTGTATCTCAGTTTGTGCCAGCATTGAAATAGCAGATTTTTCTACTTTTAATTTACCTGAATCATGTACATCAAGTACTATTGTAGCTTTACCAATTTCAGAAATTTTCCCATGAATACCGCCAATAGTTACTACTTTATCGCTTACCTTTAATGCTTCACGAAAAGCAGTTTCTTTTTTCTGTTTCTTGATTTGTGGACGAATCATAAAAAAATACATCACTGCAAAAATGAGCATAAAAAAGATAAGTGATGTGCTTCCTGTTCCTGCTTGTAATAAAATCATATTCATTAGTTTATTTGTTTTTTGGACGCAATTACTCGCCCGCTTATAGTTAATACTATTGTATTTGGTATGGCATTTGTAACCAAAGTTACCGTTTTTTTCTGTTCTCCCTCACGCCCATTACTATTAAAAGTTACTTTTATCTCTGCCTCTTCACCAGGAGCAATCGGCTTTCTTGGCCACTTAGGAACAGTGCAGCCACAACTCCCCTTTGCATTACTAATTATTAAATCGCCATGACCAGTATTGGTAAAAACAAATTGATGTGAAACGGATTCTCCTTGAATAATTTCTCCAAAATTATGACTTAATTTTTCAAAGGACAATTCTGGAAGTGGTCCTTCTTGTTTAACCTGTTGTGCTGTAATTGGGTTATTTACTAAATTGGCTGAAATTCGTTCTTTTTTCCAAGTGTCAGCTTTTTTTGCCAAATCATTACAAGCAAAGTTTGCTGTCATCAATAGGTATAATATTATCTTAATTATTTTCATTTTTTATTTTTACAAATTTATAAATTATTCTAAAAGACCTCTCCCTACTTTTTTAATTTTTCCTGATTTTGTATACTCACTTATTACTTTATCTAATATGCCATTTATGAAGCTTTTACTATTGATAGTGCTATAATATTTTGCAACTTCAATATATTCATTTAGTGTAACTTTTACAGGGATCTCATCAAAATAAATTAGTTCGCACAAAGCCATCATAATAAGAATTTGATCCATTGATGCAATCCTATCCAAATCCCAGTTTTTCGCCCTTTTAGAAATAATATTTTCAAATTCTTTATGATTAATTATCGTTTTGTTAAAAAGTTTCTCCGCAAAAGTTTTGTCATCATTGTTTTTAAATACAGCCGTTGCAATAATACGACTCACTCCTATTTCAGTTGCCTTTATCTGACTATAAACAATATTGGCCACAAAAGGCAAATCATCCATCCAAAAAATACTCTCTTCCTCTAGAATATGATGCAAAAGTTCATCATCAATGATGAAATTATCAAAAACAGAAAGTAAAAATTCTTTATCTTCTTTGAAAGAAGATTGGCTTGAAATAGTATACGCTTTATACAAATCAGATCTCCAAATCTTTACAAATAATTTTCGAATTATATCATGGTCGTTATTAAGCCAAAGCCCAGAAACTTTATTAATCTGACTTAATAAAACCTCATCTTCTGCAATCAATCTTATAATATGATTGTCAGCAAACTTTCCATTCGCATTTTTATCTGCATCCGTAGGAAAGTACTTGTTCTTTTGTTTATTCAGAAACTCTTTTGAGAATTGAGCCAAAGCAAGGGGTAGGGATAATAAAAGAAAATAAAGATGGATAATACTATCGGCTTGCCTTAGCATCTTTTTTTGTGCCTTAGCTAAATCTTGGTCTTTTGAAGTAAAATATGCATACAAAGACTGCATGACCTTCAACCGAATATGCCTTCTGTTTATCATTTTTAAGAACTTAATTTTTATCTTTTACTATATGCTTCTAACCTTTGTTCAGCAATACTAATTGCTGCCTCATTTGTGGTTGTATCATCCTGTTCAGCTTTGTTGAGTATTTCCAAAGTAGTGTTATAAATATTCTTGGTTTCCTCTAAGGATTTCTCTCTGGAGAATCCTTTTATCTCAGAATAAACATTGATAAGACCGCCAGCATTAATCAAAAAATCAGGAGCATAAATAATCCCTCTTTCTTTCAGCTGGCTGGCATGAATATTCTCATCAGCCAATTGATTATTTGCAGCACCTGCTATTATTTCACATTTCAATTTATTAATATTTTCTGTATTTAGTGTCGCTCCTAATGCACATGGAGAATAAATATCCATATTCAAATCAAAAATAGCCTCTGCTTCAACTACTTTTGTGTCATATTTTTCAGATACAAAATTTAATCTCTCTTTGTTTATGTCATTAATAAAAATGTTCGCTTTTTCTTCTGACAAATGCTTAACCAAATGCGATCCAACATGCCCAATACCTTGTACCAATATCCTTCTCCTTTTTAGGCTATCGCTTCCCCAACGATACATTGCTGCCGCCTTCATTCCCATATAAACACCAAAGGCTGTAACGGGTGAAGGGTCACCACTTCCACCTAATTCCTCCACTGTTCCCGTAACATGATTAGTTTCCATTTTGATGTATTCCATATCTTTCGGACCCATACCTACATCCTCAGCTGTAATATATTTTCCGCCTAAACTTTCTACAAATTGTCCAAACCTACGCAAAAGAGCTTCTGATTTTTCAAATCTTGCGTCACCAATAATTACGGCTTTTCCTCCTCCTAATTCCAATCCTGAAATTGCAGCCTTGTAAGTCATTCCTCTTGATAATCGCAATACATCTTCAAGAGCTTCCAATTCATTTTTATAATTCCACATTCTCACCCCTCCAAGTGAAGGGCCCATTGTGGTATTGTGAATTGCTATTATTGCTTTTAACCCTGTTTTTTTATCTTTACAAAATACGACTTGTTCATGTCCCATTTTGTCCATTTTGTCTAAAATGATACTTTTTTGCTTCTCACTTACATTCAGTCCGCTTAATTCAATCATTTTTTTATGGTTTTTAAATTTTATTTTCTGCTCTATTTCACAGATAATTTCTACTTTTGGGCAGAAGAAAAACGGCTTGCAAAATTACGGATTTTATTCCGTACAGCAAAATAAAAACAACTTAAATTGAAGCATTTAGCATACCTTAATAAGTACTTTTGGAAATACCGTTATCGGCTATCACTTGGTTTTATATTTATTTTCATCTCTAATGTTTTTGCCCTCTACCCTGCTGAATTTGTAAGAAAAGCATTCGATAGTGTAAAATTAATAATGACTCAAACGCCTACTGATTCTGGAGAGTATTCATCCATCTTAATTTACTATGGAGGATTGATTGTACTTTTTGCTCTACTAAAAGGGGTGTTTATGTTTTTTATGAGACAAACCATAATTGTAATGTCTCGAAAAATAGAGTTTGATTTGAAAAATGAAATATATAAGAACTATCAGAATTTGAGTATTACATTTTATAAGCAAAACAACACTGGCGATATGATGAATAGAATCACAGAAGATGTAAGTAGAGTAAGGATGTATTTAGGGCCGGCACTAATGTATGCCATCAATATTGTTACGCTATTTTGTTTGGTAATTACCACTATGTTTCGAATAAGCCCAACACTTTCTGTTTATGTTTTACTCCCTCTTCCGCTATTGGCAATTTCGGTCTATTATGTCAGTAATATCATGAACAAAAGAAGCGAGAAAGTGCAGCAGCAATTATCGGTGCTTACTACTTTTTCGCAAGAAACTTTTTCAGGAATTAATATTTTAAAATCATTCAGAAATGAAGCAAATTCAGCCCATAAATTTGACATGCTTTGTGAAGAGTATACCGGTAAAAATCTGAAATTAGTTAAAATAGATGCTTTATTTTTCCCGCTCATTATTTTTATGATTGGACTTAGCACAATACTAACTGTTTATTTTGGAGGCAAACAGGCGATAATGGGAAATATCACAACAGGAAATATTGCTGAATTCATTATCTATGTAAACATGCTATCCTGGCCAGTAGCCTCAGTGGGTTGGGTTACTTCTCTTATTCAAAGAGCGGCAGCATCCCAAGAAAGGATTAATGAATTCCTCAATACTAAATCGGAAATTGTAAATTATACCAATGCGCAAACACCAATAAAAGGTGATATAGAATTTAAGGATGTGTCATTCACCTATCCAGATACAGGAATTGCTGCTTTAAAAAATATTAGTTTTAAAATTAAAGAAGGTTCTACCTTGGCAATATTTGGTAAAACTGGCTGTGGAAAATCGACTATCGCAAATCTTATTTGCAGAATTTATGATGCTGAAAATGGGGCTATTTATTTAGGAGGGAAGAAATTAAAAAATCTTAATCTATATTCACTCCGAAAAGCAATTGGCTATGTGCCACAAGATGGTTATCTTTTTTCTGGCACTATTGAAGAAAACATTTCTTTTGGTAGTGATGAAATTAGTCAGCAAAAGATAACGAAAGTAGCGGCAACTGCTGAGATAACTTCTGATATAAAACGGCTTCCTGAAAAATACAAAACAATTGTTGGTGAAAGAGGCGTGCAACTCTCTGGCGGACAAAGACAGAGAATCGCTATTGCAAGGGTAATTTACAAATCACCATCTATCTTTATTTTTGATGATTGTCTTTCGGCAGTAGACTCTAATAAAGAACAAAAAATATTAGCGAACCTTAAAAATGAAACAAGCAAAAGAACAACTATCATTATTAGTCATAGAATTTCAGCCATACAAAATGCAGACTTAATCCTTGTATTAGAAGATGGAAAACTAACAGAGAAAGGAGACCACAAAAGCTTAATAAACAACAAAGGATTCTATTACGATATCTTTACAAAACAAGACAAAAAAGAAAGCTAATTTGCTTTTAAAAATAATTTCATAGCTTTGTGGACTATTTACAAACCAAAAAGAGAAGAAAATGGGAGAAAAAAGAGAGATAGAAGAAATATTTTCCAAGGCAGTAAGAGCCGGCAGAAGGACTTATTTCTTTGATGTGCGATCCACACGAGCGGGAGATTATTATTTAACAATGACCGAAAGTAAAAGGGACTTTAATGAGGATGGAACTCCTTTTTATAAAAAACATAAAATTTACCTTTACAAAGAAGATTTTGGTAATTTCAAGGATGCTTTAAGTGAATTTACAGATTATATTATAAAAGAAAAAGGAGAGGATATTATTTCATTAAATAGAACTGAAAACAAAGAAGAAGAAAAGACAGTAGAAGTTCTAAAAGAAGAAAAGAAAGAAGAGGAAGCAGAAGGTCCAACTACTGATTTTACAGAAGTAAGTTTTGATGATTTAGGAAATGAGGATTTAAAAGAAAAAGAAGAAGACACTCCTGAAAATAAGGAGAAAGAAGATTAAGGTTGAGTAAGTAGATTAAAACTTCAAAAACAGACTCACGCAACAAAGAGCAGCCCATCTATGGGCTGTTTTTATTTAATAACTTTTCTGTTTTTTGTTAATAATTCTCTTTTGCATAAATGCCTTTTATATGTATTTGATTGTATTTTTATCAAAGTTTATATTCGTATTCTTAATTCTTAAATCCTAATATCACAAATGGCAAAAATAATAGCAATAGCAAACCAAAAAGGAGGAGTAGGAAAAACTACAACCGCAATGAATTTGGCGGCAGGGCTAGGAGTATTAGAGCAAAAAGTACTTTTATTAGATGCGGATCCACAAGCCAATGCCACCTCTGGTGTTGGGTATAACCCTAAAAATATAAAAAAGGGAATCTATGAATGTTTATTGGGAAAAGTAAAGGCAAAAGACATCATCTTAAAAACCAAAACTCCTAATCTTTTTCTTTTGCCAGCCCATATCAATTTAGTAGGGGCTGAATTGGAATTGGTAAACTTGCCAAGCCGAGAAAATATGATGAAGAAAATACTAAGTGAAGTAAGTGATAATTACGACTTTGTTATTATTGATTGCGCCCCATCACTTGGTTTAATTACGCTAAACTCCCTAACAGCATGCGATTCTGTAATTATCCCTATACAATGCGAATATTTTGCTTTGGAGGGATTAGGAAAATTATTAAACACCATCAAAATTGTGCAACAAAGACTGAACGAAAACTTGGTAATTGAGGGCTTACTTCTTACTATGTATGATACGCGTTTGCGACTTTCTAATCGCGTGGTAGAAGAGGTAAAAAAACATTTCCAGGATATGGTTTTCAAAACCATTATTCACCGAAATGTTCGCCTTGGAGAATCCCCTTCTTATGGAGAAACAATAATCATACATGACGCAACAAGTAAAGGAGCAATTAATTATCTTAATTTGGCAAGCGAACTTCTGCGAAAGGAGGAAAAAAGAAAATCTCAGCCAAAAGAATTGATTGACAGCAATGGATAAAAAACAAAATGGTTTAGGAAGAGGTTTGGATGCAATACTTCCAAATATTGAAACTCCTGAAATTAGTATCTCCATGATAGAAACAAACCCTTTTCAACCCAGGAATAAGTTTGATGAAGAGACCTTGCAAGAATTAGCAGTTTCCATAAAAGAGCTAGGCATAATACAGCCAATAACGGTTCGTAAATTAAGTTTTGATAAATACCAGCTTATTTCAGGTGAAAGAAGATTAAGAGCTTCTGAAATTGCAGGACTTACTAAAATTCCGGCATACATCCGCATTGCAAATGATCAGCAAATTCTGGAAATGGCTTTGGTTGAAAATATCCAAAGAGAAAACCTTAGTCCTATTGATGTTGCCCTTAGTTTCAAAAGACTAATTCAGGAGTGCAACTTAACACAAGAAGCCTGTAGTGAGAGGGCTGGAAAAAAGAGAAGCACGATTGCCAATTTTTTAAGATTACTGAAATTACCAGAAGAAATCCAATCAGGATTGCAAATGCAAAAAATAAGTATGGGACACGCTAGGGCTTTAATAAATGTAAGTAATAAGCAAAAACAAATCAACTTATACCATGATGCGGTGGCCAATGGGATTTCCGTGCGTGAACTTGAACAAATGGTAAGAGACTTTGCTGAAATAGATTATAAAAGAACTTCAAGGGATAAGAAAGTAAAAATAGTGAGTCCCTTGCCTTTTGATAAGCAAAGAAAGATGCATGAATTGTCTAATTATTTAGATAAAGAAGTTCAGCTAAAAACAAACAAAAAAGGAAATGGAAAACTAATAATTCCTTTTTCCTCTGATGAAGATTTTGAAAGAATCCTCTCCCTTATTAAAGTCCATTCTTGAAATTCTTCAACCAAATATTTCTAATTCTTTTTTACTTTTTTTTCTTTTCGGTAGTAAAAGCGCAGGATTTATCTCAACCTATTCAATCACCAAAAAAAGCAGCAATGCTATCAGCCGCATTGCCTGGATTTGGGCAAGTTTACAATAAGAAATACTGGAAAGTACCCATTATTTATGCAGGACTACTTACTTCAGCTTATTATATAAATGATAATCATGTGCAGTATAAACACTATAAGGAAGCCTACTTAATCCGGATTGACAGTGATCCAAATACCACAGATGATTTTGTGGGGGAATATAGTAGTGGCGATTTAATCATTCTTAAAGATTTTTACAGAAGAAATAGGGAAATCTCAATTCTTTGTCTTGTTGGAACTTATATTTTAAATATTGTTGATGCATCTGTAGACGCTCATCTTTTTTATTACGATATTTCAGAAGATATCTCACTTAACATTACACCAACTTCAACAAAAGAATTTAGTGGCATAAGCTTAACTCTAAATTTGTAAATTCGCCACATGAAAATTGCAATACTTGGAAATGGAAAGATGGGGAGACGTATTAGTGAGTTAGCTACTGAAAAAGGACACAAAATAGTTATTACTTCCTGTTCAGAAAACACCGCTATCTCTTTAGATTTGAGTATTGCTGATGTTGCAATTGATTTTAGCACACCTACTACTGCTTTTGAAAACATTTCACATGCAATAAATAGTGGAATTCCAGTTATTTCTGGCACAACAGCTTGGCTAGAGAAATTACAAGATGTTAAAGATTTGTGCATTGCAAAAGAAGGTGCCTTTTTGTATGCTTCAAATTTTAGTTTGGGTATGAATATTGTTTTTGAACTAAACAAGAAATTAGCTAAGCTTGTTAAAAATCAGAAATACGAGACAAAGATTCATGAAACACATCATACCGAAAAACTTGACTCACCAAGTGGTACCGCCAAAACTTTGGCTACAGACACAAAAAATATTCTTCAAAAAGAAATAAATATTACTTCAGATAGAATCAAAGATATTTCTGGCACACATATAATAACTTACAGTTCATATGTAGATAAGATTGAAATAAAACATACTGCAAAAAACCGTGATGGATTTGCTATGGGAGCTATAATTGCAGCAGAATGGATTATAGGAAGAAAAGGCGTGTTTTGTTTGCAAGACGTATTGAAACAATAAAAAAATTAAATATCGTTTTAATGAATATGGAAAAATTAAAAGAGAGGTTAGGTAGGTTTTATAAACTGGTATTTTTCATTGTTTTTACAATTTCATGGACTTTGTTTGTATATGTAATTGGCGGAGAATGGCTTTATTTTATCCCCTTATTTGTTGGCGATCATCTATTCTGGCATACTTTCAATTATACATTTTGGAAGAAAAGAGTAAAAAAGAAAAAGAAGAAGAAAAGCGAATTAAAATCTTGGTTTGATGCTATTATTTTTGCTGTAATTGCAGCTACCATTTTAAGAACCTTCCTGATTGAAGCTTATACTATACCAACCTCCTCTATGGAAAAATCCTTACTAATTGGTGATTTCCTTTTTGTAAGTAAAGCAAGCTATGGGCCAAGAGTCCCAATGACTCCACTAGCTTTTCCACTTGTACATCATACCATGCCAGTTGTGGGTGGAAAATCCTATTCTGAGAGAATAAAACTCCCTTATTATAGAATGTCTGGTTTGAATGATGAAAATGAAAATTCCTCTATTGGTGTTGAAAGAAATGACTGTGTCGTTTTTAACTGGCCAGCAGAAACGCTAGGCCGCCCAGTTGACAAGAAAGAGAATTATATTAAAAGATGTGTTGGGCTTCCTGGAGATGAAATTGAAGTTAAGGATGGGCAACTAATGATTAATGGTGAACCCCAGGAAGAATTTGAAGGGATGAAAAAGCAATGGCACTATAATATCCAAACGAAAGGAAGTGGGTTAAACCCCAAAATACTGTACCAGAAATACGATATTACAGAAGGAGGATACGGAAGAGATCAGAATGAATACATGCTAACTTTAACAAACAATAGCCGTGATGCAATTGCTACTTTTCCGAATGTAAAATCAATTAATAAAAGAATTAAAGATGATGGGAAATATGAGGAGTATATTTATCCTCATAGTAAGAACTTTACTTGGAATGAAGATAATTATGGACTTATAGTTATCCCTAAAGAAGGTGAAACAATTAAGCTTACAATCCAAAACTTACCCCTTTATAAGGGTATTATTGAAAGATATGAAGGAAACACTCTAAAAGTGGTTGGTGAAGAAATTCTGATAAACAAAGAGGTAGCAACTTCTTATACTTTCCAAATGAATTATTATTGGCTTATGGGTGATAATAGGCACAACTCTGCTGACTCTCGTTTTTGGGGTTTTGTACCAGAAGATCATATTGTTGGAAAAGCACTTTTTATTTGGATGAGTTGGGATAAGAATGCCAAAGGATTGAAAAAAATAAGATGGAATCGTTTGTTTGATGGAGTCAAATAATCCATTTCTTTTATCTACTTCCTATTTAGGCCCTATTGGATATTATGCTGTTTTGCTACAAAACGAAAATTGTGAAATTGAACAATACGAACATTTTGTAAAACAAAGCATCCGAAACAGATGTGATATTTATGGAGCAAATGGTAAGCTAACTTTAAGTATTCCAAAACTTAGAAAATCAAGCTCTAAAACCCACATAAAAGATATAAAAATAGCATACTATCATCCTTGGCAAAAAGAACATTGGAAATCTATTTGTAGTGCTTATCGTTCTTCCTCTTACTTTGAGTTTTATGAAGATTTGTTTATTCCTTTTTACGAAAAGAGAGAAACTTTCCTTTTAGAGTTTAATCTGAAATTGCAAGAAGTGGTCTTTAAATGCTTACAAATAAATGACACTTCTACGCTTACAAAATCCTATCAAAAACAAAGTAGTACAAATGATTTCAGAAATTCCTTATTTGAAGTAAAAAATAGCCCAAAATACTATCAAGTTTTTGAGAATAATTGTGGCTTTATTACTAACCTTTCTATTTTGGATTTACTATTTAATAAAGGTCCTGAAAGTGAAGATTATTTACATAATCTAGATATTAGTATTTAGATTATAAGAATTTAGACAAAAGTCTAACTACTCAATACTATTATCTTAAATCTAATTCCCTACTTTTGACAAAATTTTAGAGAATGGCAGATTTAGAATTCAACAAAAATGATGATAAGATGAGGTTACTCATCTCGGAGATGAAAAGAAAACACGCTAAAGTATCCTTGGGCGGTGGTAAAAAGAAGATTGAAAAACAACACGCTAAAGGAAAACTTACCGCTCGTGAGCGTATTAATTACTTAAAAGATACGGAAGCTGATTTTCTTGAAATTGGTGCTTTTGCTGGCTATGAAATGTACCCAGAACATGGTGGATGTGCTGCAGGAGGAGTAGTTGCAGGGATTACTTATATAAAAAAAAGGCAGTGTGTTGTAGTGGCCAATGATGCTACTGTAAAAGCAGGTGCCTGGTTCCCTATTACAGGAAAGAAAAACTTGCGTTTGCAAGAGATAGCAATGGAAAACAGATTACCCATTATTTATTTAGTAGATAGTGCAGGTGTTTACTTACCAATGCAGGATCAGATTTTTCCAGATAAAGAACATTTCGGTAGAATCTTTAGAAATAATGCCAAAATGAGTTCTATGGGAATTACACAAATCTCTGCTGTAATGGGTAGTTGTGTTGCAGGCGGGGCTTATTTACCTATTATGAGTGATGAAGCCCTTATTGTAGATAAAACTGGCTCTATCTTTTTGGCAGGAAGTTATTTGGTAAAAGCAGCTATTGGAGAAAGTATTGATAATGAAACTTTAGGTGGTGCTACTACCCATTGCGAAATTTCTGGTGTTACGGATTATAAAGCAAAAGACGATAAAGATGCTTTAGATAAGATCCGTAATATAATGGATAAGATTGGTGATACTGAAAAGGCCGGTTTTAACCGTACAGAATCACATCCTCCAGAAAAAGACGAAAAGGAGATTTGTGGACTTATCCCAAGTAATCGAGCTAAGCCATATGATATGAAAGAAATCATTGCGCGCTTGGTGGATAAATCCGAATTTGAGGAATACAAAAAAGGCTATGGTAAATCTTTAGTTTGTGGATACGCTAGAGTTGATGGCTGGGCAGTTGGTATTGTGTCTAACCAGAGAGAAATGATTAAAACAAAAAAAGGAGAAATGCAGTTTGGTGGGGTTATCTATTCAGATTCGGCTGATAAAGCCGCTCGTTTTATTGCTAATTGTAACCAAAAGAAAATACCATTGGTTTTCTTGCAAGATGTTACTGGCTTTATGGTGGGTTCCAAATCTGAACATGGAGGAATCATTAAAGATGGCGCCAAGATGGTAAATGCTATGGCAAATTCTGTAGTCCCAAAATTTACATTTATTATAGGTAATTCCTATGGTGCAGGAAACTATGCTATGTGTGGTAAGGCGTACGACCCAAGGCTTATTGTTGCTTGGCCAACTGCTGAACTGGCCGTTATGGGCGGTGAACAAGCTGCTAAAGTATTGTTACAAATTGAAAAAGCTTCCCTAAAAGCAAAAGGAGAAGAAATTGATGAAAAAGCAGAAAAGGCACTTTTAAAAACCATTACGGATAGATATGATGCCCAAACCTCTCCTTACTATGCTGCTTCTCGCCTTTGGGTAGATGCTATTATTGATCCTCTGGAAACCAGAAAAGTAATTTCTATGGGAATTGAAGCGGCCAACCATGCGCCAATTAAAGAAGCTTATAATCCTGGAATTATTCAAAGTTAAAATAAATGCATTTTCTATCTTTGCATCTTTAATAATAAAACCTAATGATCAATATTACTCTTCCTGATGGAAGCATAAAACAAGTAGAAAGCGGAACTTCAGCTATGGATATTGCCATGGGTATTTCTGAAGGACTAGCACGGAATGTACTATCGGCTAGTGTAAATGGAGAAGTTTGGGATGCTAATCGCCCTATCACTACTAACTCTACCCTTACCCTACATACTTGGAAGGATAAGGAAGGGAAAATGAGTTTTTGGCATTCTTCTGCTCACATTATGGCAGAAGCTTTGGAGGCGCTTTATCCTGGTGTTAAGTTGGGTATTGGGCCTGCAATCGATAATGGTTTCTACTATGATATCGATTTAGGAGATCGTGTTCTTTCATCAGAAGATTTCCCAGAAATTGAGAAAAAAATGAAGGAATTGGCCTCTCAAAAAATGTCGTTCGAAAGAAAAGATATTTCAAAAAAAGAAGCTATTGCCTACTTTACTGATAAAGGAGATGAGTACAAATTAGAATTATTAGAAGGGTTGGATGATGGAGAAATTACTTTTTACACCCAAGGTAATTTTACCGATTTATGTAAAGGACCACATATTCCATCATCTGGAAAAATAAAAGCAATTAAACTTTTGAATATTGCAGGTGCCTACTGGAGAGGAGATGAAAGTCGTAAACAGCTTACTCGTATTTATGGAGTATCTTTCCCTAAGCAAAAGGAACTTACAGAACACCTAGAATTATTGGAGGAAGCAAAAAAACGGGACCATAGGAAGTTAGGTAAAGAGATGGAACTTTTCACTTTCTCACAAAAAGTAGGGCAAGGATTACCTTTATGGCTCCCTAAAGGAACAGCTCTTAGAGAGAAATTAGAAAACTTCCTAAAAAAAGCTCAAATACAAGCAGGTTACTTACCAGTAATCACACCTCATATCGGTAATAAAGATTTATATATTACTTCTGGTCATTATGAAAAATATGGAGAAGATTCCTTCCAACCAATAAAAACTCCTCATATAGATGAAGAATTCTTATTAAAACCCATGAACTGTCCTCATCATTGTGAAATTTATAATTCTTCTCCAAGATCATACAAAGATTTACCTATAAGATATGCTGAATTTGGGACAGTTTATCGTTACGAACAATCAGGAGAATTACACGGATTAACAAGAGCAAGGTGTTTCACAGTAGATGATGCTCATATATTTTGCCGACCAGACCAAATAGTAGAAGAATTTACAAAGGTTATCAATCTGGTATTATATGTTTTTAAAACATTTGATTTTAAGGATTATGTTGCTCAAATATCTTTAAGAGATTCTGATAATAAAGAAAAATATATTGGAAGTGATGAAAATTGGGATAAAGCAGAAAAAGCAATTATTGATACTTCTAAAGAGCAAGGACTAGAAACAGTAGTAGAATATGGTGAAGCAGCTTTTTATGGGCCTAAACTTGACTTTATGGTAAAAGATGCTTTAGGAAGAGAATGGCAATTAGGAACTATTCAAGTAGATTACAACTTACCAGAACGTTTTGAATTAGAGTACACTGGAGCAGATAATAAAAAGCATAGGCCTGTTATGATACATAGAGCCCCATTCGGATCTATGGAGCGATTTGTAGCAGTTTTAATTGAGCATTGTGGAGGCAACTTCCCTCTTTGGCTAGCCCCTGATCAGTTTATCATATTGCCTATCAGTGAGAAATATCACGATTATGCCGAAAAAGTATCCAAATTATTAAAAAATTACGATATTTGCGGCCCGATTGACCATAGGGCTGAAACTACCGGTAGAAAGATAAGAGACGCAGAAGTTTCAAAAATCCCTTACATCATTATTGTGGGAGAAAGAGAAGAAAATGACGGAACTATCTCAGTTCGTAAGCATGGAGGTGAGGATTTAGGAAGCATTAAGGTTGATGGATTGATAAAAATAATAAAAGAAGAAATAAATAATTTAATTACTTTTAATAACTAAAACGATAAAAAATCGCAAAAAGAACTTTTAGAAGGGGGCCAGCAAAGAAGTTGCACAAAACTGGAAGAGAGATAACAGCCGCATTCGTAAGAATGGTAGGTGATGGAGTGGAAACAAACATTGTCTCCCTGGAAGAAGCACTAAAGACTGCTAATCGTTTAGGGTTAGATTTAGTAGAGATTTCTCCAAAAGCAGAGCCGCCAGTTTGCAAAGTAACTGATTATAAAAAGTTCATTTACGATCAGAAAAAAAGACAAAAAGCCATAAAGGCAAAAACGGAAAAGGTTGTAATTAAAGAGTTAAGATTTGGACCAAATACAGGAGAGCACGATTTTAATTTTAAATTAAAACATGCTGAGAAGTTTTTACAAGATGGAGCAAAAGTAAAAGCCTTTGTATTTTTTAGAGGAAGAACTATTATTTTTAAAGAAAATGGAGAAATCCTTTTACTAAGATTGGCTCAGGCTTTAGAAGAATATGGGGTAGTAGAAAGCATGCCGAAACTAGAAGGAAAGAGAATGATAATGTTAATAGCACCAAAAAAGAAATAAAAAAAGAGAAGAAAATGCCAAAAATGAAAACAAAAGCTGGAGCAAAAAAACGGTTTAAAGTAACTGGCTCTGGGAAAATCAAAAGAAAACATGCTTTCAAATCTCACATCTTAACCAAGAAAGAGACAAAGCAAAAAAGAAACCTTACAAAATCGGGCTTAGTACACAAATCGAACGAAAAAAGTGTAAAGCTTCAACTTTGTATATAATTAACATAGGTTATTAACCTGGTATTTAGCCAAACAAGTGCTTTGAAAAAAAGCCGCTAACTACCAAAAAACTAAAACGAAATGCCAAAATCAGTAAATTCAGTTGCTGCAAAAGCAAGAAGAAAAAAGATTATCAAAGCTGCCAAAGGGTACTTTGGTAGAAGGAAAAATGTTCATACAATAGCAAAAAATGCTGTTGAAAAAGCAATGCAGTATGCATATCGTGACAGAAAAAACAAAAAGAGAACATTCCGTGCACTTTGGATTCAAAGAATTAATGCAGGAACAAGACAATACGGAATGTCTTACTCTCAATTTATGGGAAAAATACATGAAAACAAAATTGAGCTTAACAGAAAAGTTTTAGCTGATTTGGCCATGAATAATCCAGAAGCTTTTAAAGCAATTGTAGATAAAGTAAAATAGATTTTTAGCTTAGGCTGAAAAGAAAAGGCGAACATCTGTTCGCCTTTTTTATTACTTTATTTGTTTATTTTTATAATTTAAAGATTTAAGTGCATCTTTTGCATTTTTATATTCAGGATTAATATATAATGCTTTTTTGTAATCCGACTCAGCACGAGCAATATCGCCAAGTGTTTCATAACAATGTCCTCTTGAATAAAAGGCCTCAAAGAAATTAGGATCAAATGAAATGGCTTGTGAGAAATCATTTGCGGCTATATCATGCAAGCCCAATTTGATATGTACAAATCCTAAATTGTAATAGCCATCCGTATAAGTAGGATACACTTGCAAAAGTGCAGTATAAGATTCAATAGCCCCATTCCAATCTTCTATATCCTGATAATATTTTGCTAAATTATATAAAGCCATTTTATTTTTAGGATTCACTTTCAGTGTATTTCTGTAATATAAAACAGCTATGGAATCTTTTTTTTCTTGATAAATAAGTCCCAATTGCACATAAGCATCTTCTTGGGCAGGATCAATAGTAATTGCATTATGAAAAAACTGAATTGCCCTATCTTCTTCCCCTAATACTGAATAAATATATCCTTTAAAAAGATGTGCTTTTGGGGTATTATAGTTCAACTCAATTACTTGATTTAGACAAGCTATCGCCTCTTTTACTTCATTAAATGCTAAATGCAATTCGCCTTTTAAGAGTAAAGCAGGAATGGTATCTGTGTGCAACTGAATGGTTTTTTCCAGATGAATTAAAGCTTTTTTTGGATATTGTTGTTTGCTCATATCTATCTTTGCAATTTCATAATAAAGATTGGCAACCTCATAATGATAGTGTCCATTTTCAGGTGATAATCTTACACATTCTTGAAAATCCATTAATGCTGATTCCAAATTATTTTCAGACAAAAAATATTCTGCTCGCTTTTTAAATAGCTGAGGGTTGTTTGGAGTATTACTAATATCTTCTGACAAAAGTGCAAGTACCGATTTCTGCACAATCTGTTTCTCCTTTACATGATGATTACATGCAAAAAGAGCAATAAAACTAATAAATAATATAAATCTCATCTTGAGAATAAAAGAGGAAATTACTCAGCTAATTGTTCGCGAACTTTAGATTCAATTTCTTCCGAAAGCTCAGGGTTATCCTCTAGCATGGTCTTAACTGCATCACGCCCTTGCCCCAATTTGGTGTCATTATAGGCAAACCAAGATCCGCTTTTATTTACAATGTCAAGGTCAACTGCCAAATCCAAAATTTCACCAAATCGAGAAATGCCTTTTCCAAACATAATATCAAACTCTGCCATTCTAAATGGTGGAGCAACTTTATTTTTTACCACTTTCACTCTGGTTCGATTGCCAATTATTCCCTCTCCATCTTTTATGGCACCAATTCTTCTGATATCTAAACGAACAGATGAATAAAATTTAAGTGCATTCCCACCAGTTGTAGTTTCTGGATTCCCAAACATAATGCCAATTTTCATCCTAAGTTGATTGATAAACATACAAGTACAACCAGTTTTACTTATTGTTGCTGTTAGTTTTCTGAGTGCTTGCGACATCAATCGAGCGTGTAACCCCATTTTAGAGTCTCCCATCTCTCCCTCTATTTCTGATTTTGGTGTAAGAGCAGCTACAGAATCTATTACAACTAAATCTACAGCTCCTGAGCTAATAAGATGATCTGCTATTTCAAGAGCTTGTTCTCCATTATCAGGTTGTGATATATATAAATTATCAATATCAACCCCAAGTGCTGATGCATAAACAGCATCAAAAGCATGCTCAGCATCAATAAAAGCAGCCACTCCACCTTGTTTTTGTGCTTCTGCAATTGCATGAATTGTAAGCGTGGTTTTTCCTGAAGACTCAGGTCCGTAAATTTCAACCACCCTTCCTCTTGGATAACCACCAACCCCTAAGGCTAAATCTAGTCCAATTGAGCCAGAAGGAATTGCGTCAATCTTTTCTTCTACTTTATCACCTAACTTCATAACTACTCCTTTACCATATGATTTCTCTAATTTGCCTAAAGTAATCTCAAGTGCTTTTAATTTTGCATCTTTTTCTTTATTCACCATATTTTCTGATTTTATACAAATTAGCAAAATATTACTACAATAAAAAAATATAAAGTCGGCTATTTTTCAACAGCCTTTTCTTTTTTGTAAAAATTACAAATAGTTGTAATTCCACATATAAAACAATCGGGTTTTCTAGCCTTACACACATATCTACCATGTAATATCAACCAATGATGAGCTAAATTTAGTTTGTTCTTTGGGAAAAGTTTTAAAAGCTGTAACTCAGCTTGCAAAGGGTTTTTTGCATTTAAAGTAAGTCCAATTCGTTCAGAAACCCGAAAAACATGTGTGTCTACAGGCATAGCAGGAATATCAAAATATACTGAACCAATTACATTTGCTGTTTTTCTACCAACACCTGGTAGTTTTTGTAAATCATTTAAATTGGGTGGAATCTTTCCATTAAAATCACTCATAAGTATTTTGGACATTCCGGATAAGTAATTTGCTTTATTTCGTGGATAAGAACAGGATTTTATAAGCTCAAAAATTGCATCTACTGAAGATACAGACATTACCTCTGCATTTGGTATTTCTTCAAATAATTGTTTTGTGATAATATTAACTCTTTTATCAGTACATTGTGCTGAAAGAATAACTGCAACTGTAAGTTCAAATGCATTTTTGTAATCTAATTCCGTTTTTGCCTCAGGCATATTTTTAGAAAAATAGGCCACAAACCTTTTTGTTCTTTCATTTTTATTCATTCTTCAAATGTATTAAATAAAAAGAGCCAGACAAATTGCCTGACTCTTTTTGCTGACCAAAACCACTTAATTCAGCATTAATAGAACCTTATCTATTGATTTGGTTTTATAGCATCTAACCGATTTAGCATACGCAATTATATTGCTGATCGTTTCCTTCTTAGGACTTTGCTTTTTGCCGGTTATTGAATAAATTTTAGTGTTACTAACCTGAATTAGTCCTCCATTTTCGACTAATTGGTCTAACACTTTTAAAAGAGTAAAGTTGTTTTTCATATAAATAAAGTATTGGTTTCATACCCTTTACTAACGAAAAACAGCTTTTATTATTTTATAGTATTTGCTTTTTTTAGCTTATTTGCAAATCTACTTGATGCGAATCAATAAGTTTTCGCAAATTAATAAGTGCATAACGCATTCTTCCAAGAGCCGTATTAATGCTTACTCCTGTACTTTCTGAAATTTCTTTAAAGCTCAACTCTGCATAATAACGCATTTTCAAAACTTCCTTCTGATCCTCCGGTAAATGCTCAATTAGTTTTCTTAAATCTTTATGAATTTGGTTGTTTACTAAATTATCTTCTATATTTTTTTCGCCATCTTGCAGAATATCAAAAATATCAAAGTCATCCGTTGGTGCAATAGCTCGCATTTTTTTACTTTTACGGAAATAATCAATTACTAAGTTGTTAGCAATACGCATTACCCAAGGCAGGAACTTGCCCTCTTCATTATATTTTCCTTTTTGCAGGGAATTAATTACTCTAATAAAAGTATCCTGGAAAATATCTTCTGCAAGATCTCTATTTCTGATTTTAGATAATATAAAAGCATAAATCTTATTATTGTGCTTTTGTATTAGGGCTTCAAAACTTTTGGAATCTCCTTTTAGGTAAAGGGCAACTAATTCACTATCGGACAGATTAATCAATAACATATCTACTTTATTTTGGTTAATAAATTTTATAAAGTAGTTATGCTTCTATAATCTTGTTTTTAGTTAAAATTGGTTTGAATTAAAGTTCAAATATAGTACAACTTTTTGAAATATACAAAGCTTATTGTCTAAATTTGCCAATTCCGTAAAAATCAGAATGACAAAAGTAGAAGAAAATACACAAAAAGACATCATTATTAAGGGCGCAAAGTTGCATAACTTAAAAAACATTTCGCTTAGTATTCCAAAAAATAAAATGGTGGTGATTTCTGGGGTTTCTGGTTCTGGAAAATCTACTTTGGCTTTCGACACCCTTTTTGCTGAGGGACAAAGAAGATATATTGAAAGTTTATCTTCTTATGCCAGACAGTTTTTAGGGAAACTCCAAAAACCAGATGTAGATGAAATAAAAGGAATTTGCCCAGCCATCGCAATTGAACAGAAAGTAATTTCGAAAAATCCAAGATCTACAGTTGGAACTACTACTGAAATTAATGATTATTTACGCCTTTTATTTGCTCGGATTGGTAAAACAATCTCCCCTATTTCAGGGAAACTGGTATGTAAAGATAGTGTAAGTGATATATGTGACCTCATCCTTAATTTCCCTAAAAATACCAAATGTATTATTCTGGCAAACTATAAAAGTAGCAGAAATGGAAATGAGATTCTTTCCGTATTGCAACAACAGGGGTTTTCAAGGGTTCGGATAAATGGAAAAATAAGTAAAATCCAACAATTAATTGAGCAAAAATTCAAAGTAAAACAGGAAGATGTTTTTATTGTAGTTGATAGAATAATAACCGATAATAATGACGATAATAAAAATAGAATTTCAGATTCTATTCAAACTGCATTTTATGAAGGGAATGGAGATTGTAGAATAGAAATAGAGGGGAAAGATTATACTTTTTCTAACCAATTTGAGATGGATGGAATAGAGTTTGAAAAACCATCTATTCATTTATTTTCTTTCAATAACCCTTATGGTGCTTGCTCCCAATGTGAAGGGTTTGGAAGTATGTTAGGTGTGGATAAAAATAAGGTAGTGCCAAACAAGACACTTTCGGTTTATCAGGGGGCGATAAGTTGCTGGAAAGGAGAGAAATTGGGAAAATGGAAAGATAGATTTATATTAAAATCAAGTGATTTTGATTTTCCCATACACAGAGCTTATAATGAGTTGAAAAAGGAAGAATTAGATATTTTGTGGAATGGGAGAGAGAAATGCAAAGGAATAAATCAGTTTTTTGCAAAATTGGAAAGCGACAAATACAAGATACAAAACAGAGTAATAGTTGCAAGATATAGAGGAAAAACCAAATGCACAGCATGTAATGGTTCACGACTAAGAAAACAAGCGCATTATGTGAAAATTAACAAGAAATCAATTAATGATATTATAAGCATGAATATTGAGCAAGCAATAAAGTTCTTTAATCAGCTAAAACTAAACAATCATGACAAAGAAATTACCGATAGATTAGTTATTGAAATAAAGAATCGTTTGGCATATCTTTACAATGTTGGACTTTCTTACCTTACCCTTTCTCGCCCCTCAAATACTCTTTCTGGTGGGGAATCCCAACGCATCAATTTAGCCACTTCATTGGGAAGTAGTTTGGTGGGCTCTATGTATATTTTGGATGAGCCAAGCATTGGCTTACATCCTAACGACACGCAAAAATTAATTACAGTCTTACATCAATTAAGGGATATAAACAATACTGTAATTGTGGTGGAGCATGATGAGGAAGTTATGGGTAGTGCCGACCAAATAATTGACCTTGGACCGAATGCTGGAAGAAATGGTGGAGAATTGGTTTATCAAGGAAAGTTAAAAGATATTGCAAAAAGTAAAAATAGTTTGACCGCAAAATATTTGAGTGGGAAACTTCAAATTCCTCTGCCTGAGAACAGAAGAATATTGAATAATAAAATTCGAATGGAAGGAATACGGCAAAACAATTTACAAAATGTGAATGTTGATTTTCCATTAAATGGACTCACTTTAATTACAGGGGTTAGTGGCTCAGGAAAAACTTCCCTAATAAAGCAAGTGCTATATCCTGCCATCTCTAATCATTTAGGAATTTTTGGCAAGAAATTGGGGAGTTTTGATAAAATTTCTGTGGATACGGAAAGTTTGAAAGAAATTGAGTTTATCGACCAAAATCCCATTGGAAAATCTTCTCGTTCTAATCCGGTAACTTATATAAAAGCATTTGATGATATTCGGAATTTGTTTGCAAACCAGCCACTGGCAAAAAGCAGGAATTACAAAAGTGGATTCTTTTCTTTTAATGTAGATGGTGGAAGATGTGAACATTGCCATGGAGAGGGAGAAATAACAGTTGAAATGCAATTTATGGCGGATGTGCATCTGCTTTGTGAGGATTGTAAAGGAGAAAGGTATAAAGATAAAATTTTGGAAATAAAATTCCATGATAAAAATATAGCAGACATTTTGAAACTTACGATTGAAGAAGCCATTGATTTTTTTACTGAGAATAAAGCAGATAGAATCGCTTTAAAATTAATCCCATTACAGCAAGTTGGTTTGGATTATGTGGCTTTGGGACAATCCTCCAACACCCTAAGTGGCGGTGAAGCGCAAAGGATAAAACTCGCCTCTTTCTTAGGGAAAGGAAACACCCCAGAAAAAGTACTTTTTATTTTTGATGAGCCAACCACTGGCTTGCATTTCCATGATATAAACAAACTACTTAACTCCTTTTATGCACTTATTGAAAAAGGACACTCCATTATTTGCATTGAGCATAATATGGATGTTATAAAATGTGCCGATTGGGTAATTGACCTTGGCCCAGAAGGTGGTGATAAAGGCGGAAAAGTTGTTTTTGAAGGCACTCCTGAAATGCTAATAAAAAATAAGAAATCGCTTACAGCAAAGTTTTTGAAAAAGAAACTAATTTAATGATGTGTTGAGGTACTAATTCCAATATAGGTAAGTGAGTTTAATTTTGTTCTATATTTTATGTTTCTTATGCGTTTCAAAAGAATACAGTCTTGAATTATTGTTATCTGCCGCAACCAGCATTACCTCAAAACTTCCTGAGGAAGTAAACTCATGTGTAGAATTTTCCAAAAAACTAAAAGTAGAGTCGTCAAAATCTCAGATAGTGAAAGAAGGCATGCAGATCTTACATTTTTTAAAAATGATCTTGACAACCTTATCCAGTTTTATAATTATCGGATAATAGTAACTGTTCCTCTTATAGGATCGTGCCCATTCCCTAAATTAATAATGTAGAAATACGTTCCGTCTGGAACGGCTCTCCCCTTGTTGTTGGTTCCATCCCAAGGGGTGTCATACCCAACTGATTCATACACCTTTTTACCAAATCTTCCATAAATAGTGATAGTAGATTCTTTATATAGGAAAGCATTTTCTAACTCCCATACATTATTTGTACCGCTATTATTTGGTGTAAATACATTTGGAATACAATCTGGGCCTAATGCAGAAATATTAATAGAAGTATCGAGTTGGCAGCCATTATTGTCGAAAACACTAACATAATATTTCCCAGGATGAAGATTATCTTTTATTCTATCAATAGTATCACCAGTAGACCAAAGAAATGAATAATTAGGTGTTCCTCCGTCCGGATTTACAATAATTATAATACCCTCAAGAGGAATATCATATTCACAATCCACTATTGCATCATCATGATTAAGTATAACAGTAATAGGATCTATTGTAAATCCTTCAGTATAGGGACATGCAAAAGGTCCACCATTTGCAGTTACGGTAACGGAATGCGTTCCATCACATAAACTATCGGCATGAGGGGTTATTTGTCCGTTTGACCAAAGATAAGAAAAAGGTTCCATTCCCCAACTTGTATCAATTACGGTTGAAGTTGAAGCATTTACCAACTGATTAATATTATAAAAAACATCCACCGAAAATGTATCTTCACAATTCAAACTATCGGTAACTGTAATGGGATAGTTTCCTTCACATAACCCTTGTATGGAATCTCCAGTCATGGAAATGCTAGTCCAATTAATAGTAAAAGGGGGGTTGGAACCACTAACTGAAATGGATGACCACAGAGATAAATAATCATAAAATCCACTAGATGAAACAGTATTTGGCATTTGGGTGAGCGTATAAGTTGCTGTAGTTGTAAGTCCACAAGCATCAGTAATTAAGACAGTATAACTTCCATATCCTAATCCAGAAATATCCTCAGTTGTTGTTCCAATACTATCACTCCAAAGATAGGTATAAGGCATAAAACCTCCACTAACTGTTATATCAATTGCCCCATCATTATTAGCACAAGAGGGTTGTGTTGAATTAAAGTTATCAATATTTAATGTAGAAATGTAGGGAGCTAATACAATTCCTAATGAATCTTTTATCCCACAAGAATCTGTAACGATTACCCAATAAGTTCCTGCAAAAAGTCCAGATACAGAAGTTCCTACTACACCTGTGCTCCATTGGTACTGATAAGGTAAAGTACCGCCAGTAACCACAACGTCAATAAGGCCATCATTTCCTAAGCATGTTGGGTTTGTAGCATTAGTATCTACAACTAATGGGTCAGGGCTGAAAATAAGAACACTTGCAGAATCCTCACATCCTACATCATCTCTTACTAAAATTTGATGTGTACCACCACCTAAAATTGTTTGATTTATAGTGTCTCCATTATCCCACAAAATAGTATAATTTCCACTAGCGGTAACGCCTCCTGAAATGTTAGCGGTAATGGCTGTTAGTTCTCCATAGCAAGAAAGGGATGCCGTGTAATTAGTAAAAAAAATAATTAAGGAATCTATACATTGCCCATTCGAACTTATAGAGAAACACATTATGAGAAATAAGTAAACTATCTTTTTCATCTGAATTTTTAATATAAAACTTTGCAAATATATCTTTTTTTAAGCAACATAAAATAGATTTTAAATTGTATCAAAATCGAAAGTGCCTCCATCAGTTGCTAAATAAGTATTTGTAAAAACAGATTTTGTTTCTGCTAATAATTCTTCTAAATCGTTATAGCGAGATGAGAAATGACCAATTACTAATTTTTTTACTTCTGCTTTTTTTGCCATAGTTGCTGCATCAATTGTTGTGGAATGCCATGTTTGCCTGGCTTTTTCCACTAAATCTTTCATGAAAGTTGCTTCATGGTATAAAAGGGTTACTCCTTTAATTATTGCAATATTTTCTTCAACTAGTGTCGTGTCAGAACAAAAAGCATAGGAATGTGGTGACTTTGCAATAGTGGTTAATTCCTTATTTTTGATAATCTTTCCTTCTTTGCTTTTAAAATCTGCACCATTTTTTATACTTGATAATTGGTCAATAGGAATTTCATATTCTTCAATTTTTGTTTTAATAATATTCTTGGCTTTTTTCTTTTCTTTAAACAGAAAACCACTTGAAGGAATACTATGTTTTAAAACTAAATTGTGAATAATAATACTCTCATCTTCATAAAGAACTTTCTCTTCATCAGGTGGAATTGGATGAAAAAATAATGGAAATTTTAACTCTGTATTAGAAGCTGAGAATTGCAAATCAATAATTTCTTTTAGTTGCTGATGAGCATACAGATTAAGCTCTGTTGTTCTGCCTAAAAGGTGCATTGTATTAATCAACCCAATCAGTCCGAAATAATGATCGCCATGCAAATGGCTGATAAAAATATGATTGATTCTCTGAGCCTTTATCTTGTTTTTTAGCAATTGTATTTGCGTTCCTTCCCCGCAATCAATTAAAAAAAACCGCTCATCTGCATTAAGTAGCTGAGCGGTTGGATTTTTTTTGGGAGTAGGAATTGCTGAATTACAACCTAAAATCGTTAGTTTGAATGACATTATTTTTCGGCAACTATCATACGCTTAGAAATAATTTTTTTTCCATTATTTATATTGTACATGTAAATTCCTGCTGATAAATCATAGCTAAACTGATAGGTATTTAATCCTTTAGTTGCAGCAATAATCTCAGTATAAATGCTTCTTCCAAACATATCTACAACTTCAAATGCTACATTATCAGACTTTGGAGCATTAAATTGAATATTGGTATATTCAGCAAAAGGATTTGGCGTATTTTGAAAAAGTACAAAATCCTCTTGATGAAAAGTCTCTAATCCAGTTGCTGAATTAACTACAATATTATAACCTTTAATAGTTTCGTACGATCCAGTGGCTGAATACAGATCAGTTTCTACAGCAACAGGGAATCCTAAAAAAGTAATTGAACCATGAGTATAAACATTTACTTCTATTGTAATTGGATAAACTCCTACGGGATCATTTGTAATTCCATATACATTTGCACATCCAACAACATCTCCTTCATAACTACAGTTAGCAGTATTACAATCTAAAGTAATCCCAGAAGGCGCGCCAATTGTTGACACCATAATCATGCTGTCAACTGGCCAAGTTCCAATATAAAAAGAACTTCCTAATGTATCTATTGTAGTAAGTGAAGAATCTCCAGATGCAGCTTCAATTAAAGTTGTTGGTGTTTTAAGATCAATTTGAGTATAATAATTCACCCCTTGAGTAGCATGTGGAAGATTCTGAATAGTGTCTGGCCAAATATTATATACCGAATCTTGATATAAGGAGTTGGGCGTACATTGTGCAAAACCTAATATACAGCTAAAAGTTAGCGTTAAAATAAGTACAATTTTTCTCATAATTCTTAATTCTATGGTTAATACTTAGAAATCTAGTTGTCTTTCTATTTCTTCCATTTCTATGAAATCTTGTGCTTCTTGCAAAGTTGGAGCAATACTCAGTGTATCGTCAAATGAATATTTGCTTACCACGACAAATGTACCTTTATTCTTAGAAACAGAAGCGCCAAACTTAGTTAAATTATTCTTAATAGTATTTAAGGTATTAATATCAACATCAGAAAGATCGGCTATAAAATTTAAGATTTCTTCTGTAATTATAATATTCTCAAAAGAATTGTTTCCATTTAAAGTAAAAAGCAAAGTATGTCCATTAATGATTTTATTTCCCATTTTTCTTAACTTTTCCAGCAAGCAAATAAAGAACCGCCATGCGTATAGCGACCCCATTTTCTACTTGGTCTAGAATAATAGATTGCCCAGAATCTGCCACATCAGAGGTTAATTCTACTCCTCTATTAATTGGTCCTGGATGCATGATAGTGATTTCTTTATTTAACCCTTCTAATATATCCTTATTTATACCGAAAACCATGGCGTACTCTCTTAATGAGGGGAAGAACTTTACATCTTGTCTTTCCAGCTGAATCCTAAGCACATTGGCAATATCGCACCAATTTAAGGCCTCTTTTAAATTACTCATATGTTTAACTCCCAATGAATTTATGTATTTTGGAATTAAAGTAGAAGGGCCACAAACACAAACTTTAGCTCCTAATTTCTGTAAACAATAAATATTTGATAGCGCCACTCTTGAGTGCAGAATATCTCCAATAATCACTACTTTTTTACCTTTTACCTCTCCATACTTTTTTCTTATTGAATAAGCATCTAAAAGAGCTTGTGTTGGATGTTCATGTGTGCCATCTCCAGCATTGATAATTTTTGCATCAATATTTCTAGAAAGGAAAACGGAAGCGCCAGGATTTGGATGTCGTATCACTACCATATCTACCTTCATGGCAATAATATTATTTATTGTGTCAATTAAGGTTTCTCCTTTTTTTGCTGAAGAAGCAGAAGAAGAAAAATTAATTATATCTGCTGAGAGTCTTTTCTCAGCAAGTTCAAATGATAATTTAGTTCTAGTAGAGTTCTCAAAAAACAAATTAGCAACAGTTATATCTCTTAATGATGGTACTTTCTTTATCGGCTGATTAATAATTCTCTTGAAATTATCTGCTGTTTTAAAGATTAAGGATATATCCTCTTTTGTTAAATACTTAATCCCTAATAAATGTTCTGTCGATAGTGTTTTCATGTCTCTGAATTTAACAAAATAACTTGATCATTTCCGTTAATCTCTTCCCACTCCACAATCACTTTCTCGGAGGTAATAGTATCTACCTTTTGTCCAACATAATTTGGTTGAATTGGCAAATGCCTACTAAACCTTCTATCAATAAAGACCGTTAGTTCAACAGATTTTGGCCTACCAAAAGTCATAAGGGCATCCATAGCAGCCCTAACTGATCTGCCTGTATAGAGCACATCATCAATCAAAACAACATTTTTCCCTTCAATAGAAAAGTCAATATCAATTGCTTGTGGCTCAAGAGGCTCCTGCCTTCTTCTAAAATCATCTCGAAAAAAAGTAATATCTAAATTTCCGACTTTAATAATTGAATTAGAAATTATTGAAGATAGTTTCTGGTGGATTCTATTGCATAAATGAGTACCTCTTGGCTGAATGCCAATTAAAACAGTTTCCCTAAAATCATCATGATTCTCGATAAGCTGATGAGATAACCGTTCAACTATAATATTGAATTTGGTCTTATTGATTATTATCCTTTTCTGTTTCATTTTCTATTAGCAAATATAGTATTAAAAAAAAGCTCCAAAAAATTGGAGCTTTAAATTATTCACTATCGCTATCTTTTTCTTTTTTATCAATATCCTCTTTTAAACTCGAGAGTACATCCAAATCGCCAAGAGTAGATTTTTGCTGTGTTTCCTGAATTTTATCTACTGCCTTTTTTGTTTTTTTAGCAGAAGATCTTTCTGCTTTTTTCTCTGTCTGTTTTAAGGTATCTGTGTGAGAAACAAGAATCTTCTTGTTTTCTTTAGAAAATTCTAACACTTTAAAATCTAATTCTTCCCCAACTCCAGCACTTGATCCACCTTCTTTTTCTAAATGGCGTTTTGGTGCAAATGCCTCAACATCATGCTCTAAAGCAATTAAAGCGCCTTTATCAAACATTTCGGTAATTTTCCCTTTATAGGAGTTTCCTTCAATAAAAAGCGTTTCGTAAGTATCCCAAGGATTATCTTCTAATTGTTTGTGTCCTAAACTGATTCTTCTGTTTTCAATGTCTATTTCTAGAACAACTACATCTAACATTTCACCAACTGAAGTAAATTCTGCTGGATGCTTTATCTTTTTAGTCCAAGACAAATCCGAAATATGAACTAAACCATCAATACCTACATCTAATTCTACAAAGATTCCAAAGTTTGTAAAGTTTATCACCTTCACATTATGCTTAGAATCAACTGGAAATTTCTTGGTAATTACTGACCAAGGATCTTCTTGCATTTGCTTAATTCCTAAGGACATTTTTCTTTCTTCTTTATCTAGAGTAAGAATTTGCGCATCCACTTCATCTCCTACTTTAAAGAAATCATTGGCACTTCTAAGATGAGTAGACCATGACATTTCAGAAACATGTAATAGGGCTTCAATTCCTGGTTGAATTTCTACAAATACACCATAATCAGCAACTACAACAACATTTCCTTTTATAACATCTCCAACTTTTAAGTCTTCATCCAAAGAATTCCAAGGATGCTCACTTAGTTGTTTAAGTCCTAATTGAATTCGTTTTTTACCTTCATCAAAATCAAGGATAACCACATTTATTTTTTCATCAAGCGTTACAATTTCTTCTGGATGAACTATTCTACCCCAAGATAAATCGGTAATATGAATCAAACCATCAACTCCACCTAAATCGACAAATACACCATAAGAAGTTGTATTTTTCACGAGCCCTTCCAAAACCTGTCCTTTTTCCAACTTTGACATGATTTCTTTTTTCTGCTCTTCAATATCCGCTTCAATAAGTGCTTTATGTGAAACTACCACATTTCTAAATGCTTCATTTACTTTTAGCACCTTAAATTCCATTTTCTTCCCTACATAATCATCATAATCTCTGATTGGTTTTACATCAATTTGTGAGCCAGGTAAAAATGCTTCAATTCCAAAAACCTCAACAATCATTCCTCCTTTTGTTCTACTCCTAATTGTTCCTTCAACGATTTCTCCAGTATCTTCTGCTGTATTTACTTTTTCCCAAGCTCTAAGTACTCTTGCTCTTCTGTGCGATAAGATTAATTGCCCATTTTTATCCTCTTGCTTTTCAATTAAAACTTCAACTGTATCTCCTGCTTTTAAATCTGGATTGTATCTAAATTCCGTACGCCCAATTACACCATCCGATTTAAAATTGATATCTACAATTACTTCTCTATCGGTAATTCTTACAACCGTTCCATCCAAAACTTTTTTATCCTCAACTTTGCTTAGGGTTGGAAGATATTCTTTCTCTAAATCTTCTCTTTCGTTTTCATTGTAATCAGAAGACTCCAATTTCTCCCAATCAAATTCTTCTTCTACTACTTTAATTGGTTTTTCCTCTTTTACTTCCACAACATCTTTTACCTCTGTCTCAATTACTTCTTCAATCGAACTTTCAGTTTCTGTCTCCTCAACCGTTTCAACTTCTTTCTCTACTGAAGTTTCTTCTATTGCGGTTTCTTCTGTTTTTGAATTTTCTTCTGATTCCGTTTCTTCTTTTACTTCTGTTATTTCTGAATCCTCTACAGGAGTAGTTGTTTGTTCCTGTTTTTTGGTGTCATTTTCTACCTCTACTGAAGCTTCTTCTATTGTGGTTTCTTCTGTTTTTGAATTTTCTTCTGATTCAGTTTCTTCTTTTACTTCTGTTATTTCTGAATCCTCTACAGGAGTAGTTGTTTGTTCCTGTTTTTTGGTGTCATTTTCTACTATTTCTTCAGTAGTTTTTTTAGCCTTTGTTGCTACCATTTTTGTGATTTATTGTATCTCGAATCTGATAAGGGCTTCATGTGTCCGATTTACGAGAGTTGTTGTTTTTATTCTCCTACCTTTTTAACCCTTAATACCACATTAAAAAAGGCGTGCAAAGATATAATTTCTTTTGTAAAAACAAAACTATTTTTTTATGGAGAATTATACTGCTTTTAGTTGTAGGATATTTTTAGCTACATTTTCCATTAGCCATCTAGGAGTTGAAGTAGCTCCACATATACCTACCTGAGAATTTGGATTGAACCATTCTTCTTTTATTTCTTTTTCCTCTGAAACAAAATAAGAATTTTGGTTTTCTTTAAGGCATGATTGAAAAAGCATTTTGCCATTTGAACTCTTTTTACCACTTACAAATACAATTACATCATTCTCCTTTGCAAATTCTTTTAGTTGTGACTCTCTCCCTGAAACTTGTCTACAAAGTGTATCGTTCACAATAAACTTCACAGAATCAGTATTGCCAAAGATTTGTTTTCTTTCTCTA
>Ga0208129_1000036_pt1 | contig 52544 bp, 45 predicted proteins | sample ETNtaG_13_FD_185759 | JGI IMG/M metagenome (GOLD analysis project Ga0208129, IMG submission 185759) | Marine microbial and viral communities from oxygen minimum zone, Eastern Pacific Ocean - ETNP201306PF47B (SPAdes) (version 2) | ecosystem: Environmental > Aquatic > Marine > Oceanic ...
GTTTGCAAGAGCAACGCATCGATGACAAAATACCGGACACTTTGATATTCGTGGAACACCCGGAGATAGTTACGATTGGAAGAAGGGGGATGCTGGATGGTCTGGAAGCACCCGATGGCTTTGCCTCATCCAATGTTGACCGCGGTGGCGGAATCACCTGGCATGGGCCTGGACAGTTAGTGGGTTATCCGGTATTCAAGTGGCAAGAGGAATCAATTAGAAAGGTAATCACGACGATAGAGGAATGGATTATCATATCTCTTGACAAATTAGGAATTAAGGCGGTAAGGAACGAAGCCATGCAGGGAGTATGGTATGAGGATCAGAAGATTGCAAGTATCGGATTAGCGTTTAGCAAGTGGGTTTCACGACATGGTTTTGACATTAATTTGGCAACGCCACTAGGCCGTATAGAGTCCGTGGAAGGATGTGGTTTGCCTGTTGGTAAGCACACTTCTCTCTCACAATTTGGTTTTGATATATCTATTAAACAAATGCAAGATATACTCATTGAGACCATGCCACAAGTCCTTGGAAGAAAAGTTGTGAAAAGCTCTACTTTAGAAACTTCTTGACCAGATGCAGGTTCTGATCTTTTAGTTCATGATGATTTTTCATCCATTCCGAGGCTTTTTCAATACAGATAGCTTTCATTTCACCAGTGAGTAATTCTCCGGAAATATATTCGTTTCTTATTCTTTCAAGTTCCTTGTCATCTTCTTCAAAGAAATAACGGAGATATTGATAGGCCACATCAACGTCTGGGTTTCCACCTTTCTTCCGATGTTCCTCGGCTGTGGCTTGCCCTCCGGAGAATGATGACTTTATCTTTTTCTCAATGGTTTTCATTGAATCGTTCAGGAACATGGTAGTCTCAGGTTGACTTGAGCTCATCTTGCCTCCAGTCATCCCAATAGCAAACTGGTGATAGGTCGATGATGGTTGCATGAATCCCAGACCTCCCAGCTTCCGTTCCAGACTCAATAGCTGGTATCTCAATTCGTTGCGGTCACTTATCGAGGCATCCTTGATATCGATCTTACCATGCTTAGGATTCGAACTCACCTGACTGAATCCAGCCTTGTTTATGGCCCCAACAACTTTGTCAATGACCTTGTTTCTCTGTTTATCATCAATTCCACCGTTGGCCTGAATGCCCATCACCTCCAGATTATTGTCCTGGATTGACAACCCGATGGTCATACCTCCGGATTTGTTTGTATTGACGTTGAACCAGTTTGTCTTTGACACCATCCCTCTTGTAAGCCGGATGTGGGGATCCTGGTCGATACCAACTGGGACCACAATAGGCCTCAATCCCCCATATTCGTCCATTTGGGGATGCACTATATCTCCTGCCTGAACCAGAGGTGATTGTACATGGGCCAGGGTTGTTTCCCCCGAAAAACCGTAGATTGCTTCCATCTCGGATAGATTTGTTTTCTTGCCCAGTGTGAAACCTAATTTTTGGACAATGGGCCTTTCTGATTGGAAATAAATGGAGGTCTTATCCGGATCCAGACCCATTCCGGCATAATTCGCCACATACTCCTCAATTGCGTATTTCCTGCAAGCCTCCAGACTCAGCCCACGCGTGGCATGTGCCTCCAGGTCTGCAACCGTAATGGTCACGTCCCCGCCCAGTTCCTGATACCAGCGGGCTTGGTCGATCACCATTTTATGACCAAGGTGGATTTGTCCAGACGGCATCAGACCAGATAGCACTCCGAATGGCCTTCCCGCCTGTTTTGCTTCTAATACGTTATCCAGATCCCTGTGGGCAAAGATAATTCCACGACGATGAAGATGGGTTGGATTTGGTAATTTAGTATGATCTACTATCTCCAGTCCAAATTTATCGCATATTTCTTTGTAGTTCTGGACTCCTTCGTTAGCCCAGGGGTCAATTTTCATTATTAGCTTAGAGCTTAGGGGCTTAAAGGTAATTCCCACCTAGTAATTGGTGTGAATATTTGCGTCATGTTCAAGTGTGTTTGTGGGAACCTCACCATACTGGTTGGGATGTTCCTCACCTTCCATAACCATGAAGATAAGAAGAGGAATAATTCCAATTATGGTAAATACTAGGAGGTTCCACCAACCACTTTTGCCAAGGTCATGTAATCTTCTAACTGACACACAGAAATTAGGCAACAGTAGCGCTAATGATACAAGAGTACTGATCCATGTCGGATCGCTATATTCCCATCCAAAAAGGAAACCGTCTATTGTTCCTGTGACAAATCCGACAAGAGCACCGAACAAAACAAACCACCAGTACTCCGAGCGTGAGGCTCTTCCGTCCCAATTCGCATAGTTGTTCATCACTACATTTTGAACAGCGTCGCTGAATCCCATCATATGTGCAGGTCGGCCGCCACTTGTTTGCTGTGACATACTTTGATCTATTTTCTCTGGTCCGGGAGGTCTTGTATCTCCTTCCTTCCATTTCTTATATTCCTCAGATTTCTCAGTGTCTGCGTCCACATGGTGTATTTGATAGGGGCTAAAAGTAATTCCCCCCTCCTTTGGTCGATTGTGAAAAGAGTAGAGTGGCCAAGAGCAATCCTTCATGTGGACATGGATGCCTTCTTCGTTAACGTCCATTTGCTGGAAAATCCAGAGGACAAGGGTGTACCTCTAGCAGTAGGGGGTAAACCCGGACAGAGGGGGGTGATCGCTTCGGCCTCCTATGAGGCTCGTGAATTAGGCATCAGGTCAGCTATGGCCTCCAGCAGGGCCCTCCAACGGTGTCCAGAGTTGAAGCTGGTTTCTTCAAATCGGCCAAGGATCAGTTCTTGTTCAGCTCAGGTCATGAAGATTCTGTCACGTTATGGTACACTTGAAAGAATGAGTGTTGACGAGGCCTTTGTAGACATCTCTTCCCAGAAGAATCCGCCAGCTCTGGTAAAGACTATTCTGGAACGTATAAAGGATGAAACAAAGTTGCCAGCCTCAGGTGGTTTGTCTACTTCGAAATTGGTGTCCAAGATTGCCTCTGATTTTGAAAAACCCGAGGGTTTTACAGTGGTTCTGCCCGGGACTGAAAGCAAATTCCTGGCACCTCTGAAAATTAGGAAGATTTATGGCATAGGTCCTAAAACAGCAGGACTGCTTAATGGTCTGGGAGTAAAGATATGCTCGGACCTGGTATCGCTAGATATCCAGAAACTTTTGCCTGTTTTTGGTCAATATTCGGTTCGTTTGAAAAATAAGGCCAAGGGAATAGATGACAGGCCAGTTGATCCTTCACCCTGGGTTGCTAAGCAGCAAGGAACCGAAAGGACATTTGAGAAGGATGTCAGTGATTCGACCATTGTTGAGGATGCGCTTCTCGAGCTTTGCACTGAGGTTTCGCAAAGCATTGGTCGTATGGGGCGTTCAGCCCGTACTGTAACTCTCAAATTAAGATGGTCCAATTTTGATACTATTACCAGACAGAGAACAGTGCCGGGTGAGATCCATCAGGCTGCAGATATTTACAAGGTCGCCAAAGCTCTGCTTTATGCTAACTGGAAACCGGGAAAACCGATTCGGCTGATGGGGGTTTCAGCTAGTCGTCTGGGTGTTTCAGATCAACAGAAGTTACCGTTAGAATTCGAATAAACTCTTTTGTTTGTCGTCTGCTTTAGGTGTGATTCTCTTTGGTTCTTCATCTTCCTTTTCATGGATAATGGGGTAATCTAGGGTAACTACTTCACTTTCTTGCCTGAAATCATTGGATTTTTCCATAATATCAGTTATTCTCTTGTCTTTCTTGTCTATCCCCATCAAAGTAGCTAGTTCATTCTCGTTCAAATCTAATTTTCCAGCAATACGGGCGGCCTTGCCATGGTCACTTTGACATACTAGGGATAGGACGGCTAATTGTTCCATTTTTGATTCCTTTATTGACTGGTGTGTCACCCCTCCAATCTTTTTGGCCAGTGAATTCCTATATCCTCTTTGAAATCGGCTAGCCCCCATTTTCCTTATCCATGAGGGAAATTGTAACCGTCGTCCGGTGGTTGGATGTGCCTTGGATAAGGCAACGCCACTTGACATCAATTCCGAAGCGTATCCCCAAAGCCCGTAGTTCTGGTTATTCATTACGCGAGCGAGTAACAAATCAGCATATGCCACTTTATCGTAGGCACGCTCAATGTCACTGGGGTGCTTGTACATGATCGGAATATTGTCACTTACCCAGGTTGCCACTTCTCTTGGTTGTTCATTCAGGTTGAATATGGCAGTCCGGGGGTCCTCGTAATTATCACTGTTGAATATCACATTTAGTGTGTCGAACATCTCGATTTCGCGGTCTCGTGAGCCTAGTTTTTCCACGTCTTCCACCAATATTTTCTTATTACCTTCCGCAAGAGATTGGAGATCATTGATTGCAGCTCTTAGATCGCCTTTAGCAGCCTCGGTCATGGCTCTGATCGTATCCTGACTTATCTCAAGTTTCTCACTTTCACATACATTGTTCAGTACCATCGCTACGGAAACTGCAGATGGTCTCTGGAATTTCAGTGTCAAGGCCAGTCTTTTTATCTTTGAACCAGTGCCTTTGGTGAGATTGTAAAGATCATTGACTGTAATCACTACAGGTTGTTTGGTCTGCTCTAAAGTCTTGGCTATAGCCTTCTTCCCACCTCGATCACTATAGTTCTTCACCTTTTTCTTTGATTGTTCGGCTCTTTCGTATAAATTATCAGCTTCATCAAGCAGAATCAGGTTCCTGTTAGAGAGTCCCTCATTTCCAAATGTCTGGAAGAGTCCAGCCCGTAGTGCTATGCCTTCGATCACGGCCCCAGATCTGGTATCAGAGGCATTGAGTTCAACAACTCCCCACCCCATATCATTTGCTAGTCCAATAGCGGCAGAGGTTTTTCCACATCCTGGTGGGCCAGATAGAATAACACCCTTCTTTGTAGTCTTATTTCCCCATGAACTAGCCCAATTCTTCAGATTATTTATCGTTTTAGTATTCCCAATCAGGTCCGAAAGACTTTCGGGCCTATATTTCTCAGCCCAGGATTCCATCAATCACCTAGTTTCATTGAAAAGTGCAAACGTTGATATTTCAGAATCGACTTTGCATTTCTTGAAACTATCCAGAAGCAGAAGAATATACAAATTCCACAAATAATCATTATAGTTCCAAAAGAGGTTTTGAATTCTGCGCTATCTAGTTTAAAGATCGACAGGTCCCAATCTCCGTTCCCCATATAGATCATAATTCCGGCTACAGCTGATGCTAACAAACCAGCTAGAATCAGTGACCTGCTTTCAGTCCTACGATATAGTTGAAGCACCGGGGAAATAATCGTTAAAAACAGTGCAATCCCAAATAGGGTGAAAAATAGTCTCATGAATTTGGTCTGATAATAATTTACGGAGGAGGATGGGAAACCACCGGCCATCACACTCTCGGCAATCATTGGTAAGGGGGCATAGGCTGCAACAATACATCCCAGAAAGAAGAATCTGGCCATAAGGAGTAGAAACTGTGATCTTTTACTATCTATTTCCATTTTCTCCAATTTCTTGTATGTTCTCTTCAGAACCCATCTGGAAATGGCCATGGTGCTAGAGGCCAGAGGAACAAAGACGGCAGTGATTAAAATTAAACCTCCCACCAGCTGACCCATAAGGTCCGCACCAGAATCTTTGCCCAGCAATGATGACAATGACATCATTTTGTCAGTGTTGGTGTAAACCAGAATTCCCTGACCTATGTAGAGTAAAGCCAACAAGAACCCGGCTATGAAAATCCGAGTTCCAAAACTACTGTAGATGTAGGCGTCAGGCTGGTCTCGAATAAACCGTACCACAGTTCTGCCATAGGAGCGCTATTAATTAGCCTAACTCAAAACGGGTTTGTTCAGGTTCCTTCTTACCTGATAGTTTTCCACCCAGTTTGGGACCTATTCCTGGGATTTCAGCTAGTTCTGAGGGTCTTGCGTCTCTTATCGAGCCTTGGCTTGTGAAACCCGAATTGAAAAGTGCCCTAGCTCTTACTCTTCCTATGGATTCTATCTCCAGTAGCGGTAGAAGTTCCTTACGAACCCCGCTGTTCACACGTATCTGTAGTTCGGTTATCATCTTGGTTGATTCTGGAGAAACCAATTCCGATAGTTCTCCCATAGCATAAAGGATCCATTTAGCAGTTTCGACCTTTGCCCTGATGTCACCAGGGGTTGTTGAATATCTCTTCAGAAGATGTTCTTCAGGTGTTTCCTCGATCCAATCCATTAATAGCAAGGCAGTCTTCAGATCCCACAAATAGAACTCCAATTCAACATGCTCAACCGGAGGAGGAAGCATGAGGTCTCCTTCCATCTGCATCAGATGTGTAAGATATGTTTCCATTTCATTTTTCCGGACGTATAATGAGTACACATCGGGAGTTCTGGCGATAGTATGAAGGATCCCAAGAGGATTCGCATCAACTTCTGATTCCAGAGCATTGCGGATGATAACTCCCGATAGGGGATCGATATACAACTGCGAAACCTTCCTTCCAAAGGCAGTCGGCCTAAAGTTCTCTCTTAATTGGTTATTTGCAGATACAAATTCCCCATCCTGTCGCCCTTCAATTTCTATCAGGTTTTCCTTGTCCAGGAAATCGAGTACCTTGTTCAAACGGTGCTGTGTTCTCCAGAGTTCTCCTTGAACCCCAAAGAGGGTCTTTCCAAGAAATTCATGCAATCTTTCCTTCGTATTTATGGTACCTGAGGTTATCAGTGAGAGAAGATGGGTTCTGAGCGCTGGTTCACTACCTAGTCTTGAATTGACAGGTTCGGTTTCTCCCTCGAAATAATTCTCAGTAAAATAATCGATTTGTTCCCTGTTCTTTGCAACAAGTATACCTTCACCATCTACATCAAAACCAGGTCTTCCAGCTCTTCCTAGCATTTGTTGAACTTCCAATACTGGCAAAGGCTGGTTTGACTGAAATGAGGATTCCCAACGGCTAAGATCCCTGATTATGACTCTCTTTGCCGGTAGGTTTACTCCAGCTGCCAGAGTTGGAGTGGCACATAGGGCCTTCAGTGCTCTGTCCCTGAAAGCGGATTCAATTATCTGTCTGTGGCGATTTGTAAGGCCAGCATGATGGTAGGCAACTCCCTTGGTGATTAGTTTTGAGAGGTTTGAATCTACTGAGGTTATTTCGTCAGCACCCTGCTTTATTCTATCTGAGTAGGATTTCAGCTTCTCCAGATTCTCCGAATTTAGTTTTTTTCCGACCATCCTACCTAAATTCCGGGCCTGTGCCTCTGCAGATCTTCGAGTTCCTACAAACACTAGGCATTGCTCAGGCAAGTTATCAGTGGCAATTCCCTCCACACCGCTTAGTCCAATGCCCTTTTTTCCTCCATCTTCCCATTCTATTTCTCTGTCTATGGCAATCCCTCTTCTAAGGGGAACGGGTCGAAAATCACTTTGAACCAGGGTCGCACCCAGCCATTCAGCAATCTCTCCTGAATTGGATACGGTAGCTGAAAGGCCGATAATCTGGATGGTTGGATTAATTTCTCTAAATTTGGAAAGTGTCACCTCTAGGGTTGGCCCTCTTCCCGAGTCATTAATCAGATGTATTTCATCGGCCACTAGACATTCTACTTCCGTCAACCAGGAGGGGTTATGCCGGATCAATGAATCGGCTCTTTCTGAAGTGGCAATTATGATGTCATACTTTGACAAACCTCTGGCCTTGTCAAAATCTCCTACAGAGACCCCTATCCTGGCCCCATTCAGGATATTCTTACAAATATCCCTTAATTCGTTTACCTTTTCCCAGGCCAGTGCCCTCAGGGGGACCAGATAGATTCCTTTTTTCTTTGATCTTACAGCTCTCATTAGCGCAGCATAGGCGACCAACGTCTTGCCAGCGGCAGTAGGCACGGACATGAGCACCGAATCACCTTTTTCAACAACCTTGATTGCTTCTTTTTGGGGAGGGTATAATTCTTTGATGTTCAGATACTCTAGCAGTTCAGGTAACAACCTTACCAGCTCTCATCTTGCTCTGCTATACCAAATTCGGGTCGGCTTTGAAATGTCAAGTAAAGTGCTATTGCCCCAAGAAGGGTTGATAACAATAATCCTCCCAATCCAACTATGGCAGCAGAACAGCCGATAAGGACCATATTGTAATTCTGTCTCATCATCAGGAGAGCCCCTCCAACAAATGCCAGAATAGCGCAGACGAGTTCCCAGATCATTCCGAATCTGAGGATTTGGCGAACAAAGTCTTCATCAATCTCTTCATCCTGTTCTATCTCAATTCCCATTTCACCCATAACATCGTTGTACTTTACCGTCACTCCCTGTATTTTTTCTTCATCGTTTAGAAGTCCATTCATGGTTGTGGCAGTTCCCAGTAGAACGAATCCTGCGATAATAAGGACTAGTGCCGCTTGACTTGGTTTGCTAGTAGCTGGATATAGGGCAACCAGACTACTGCTACTCTCTTCATCACCCCAATCTAAAGATTCATACTGCGTTTCTTCCCATCCTTCGGAATCATCATCCTCATCCATCAATCAGTCAATACTCGACCTATAATAATGATTGCTCTATTCTTTCTCGAGCCCCTTCAAGGTTCCACTGGTTCTAACAGTCTGTATTTTCATTTCCGTGTCATTTCTATTCATGATTTCCCTTGCCTGTTTTGCCAATTTATGGTCAACACGAATAATTCCTCTTTTGGAATCATATTTCATCAGTTTCAACCTTATTTTACCGTTCAGTTCTTTGCATTTGTCATTCAAGAATCGATTAACTTGATTCCTAGTAGTGCTCACTGAATGTGTGAACAAGATGTACCTTTTCCGTCCTCTATTCTGTTTAACAACCATTATTCAAATGCCTTCGTAAGGTTTTTGATTATGTTTTCTAATTTTTGAATTCTATCTCTTAACTCAGCCACCTCAGCTCTTAGCTCCCCCTCACTACCATTATCACCTTTGTTTTTGAGTTGTTCTATTAACCATGTGTCGGTTTCTTCCTTTAATTTAATGATTGATTCGATATCCTCATTCCCTTCAGAACCATCCCCTTCAGATTCTTTTGCTTCCATAACCTCTTCAGTAGTTTTTTCTTTTGGTTCATTGCGATCTTCTTCATTCAGCTGTGATTTCTTGCGGTCATAATCTTGTACGGTCATTATGTTTCCATCACTATCAGTTTTAATCTGATTCTCCTCAGATAATTCTTCTAATGCTGGTGAAAAGTCATTCATTTCCCCTCCGGCTTCTTTAAAGGCCTGAAATAATTCTCCAGAATCCAGTTTGTAATCTTCCATTTTGAGTATATTCACAATATTTGTCTTTGCTTTTTCCAGTCTTTCTGAGTCGCTTAAGGGATATCCCACGAGATAGATAATTAGTAGTATGATTTTATAGTTACTGGCGACTCAATACGTTTAATCCCCCCTAAATCTGAAGCGTCGTGTCCCTTACTGATAAGATTGCAGAAATCGAGGAAGAAATCACCAATACTAAATACAATAAGGCAACTCAACATCATATTGGTAAATTAAAGGCCAAGTTGTCCCAATTAAGAGAAGAAGTAGTAATCAGTTCTTCAGGACCTAAAGGTAGTGGCTATGGAGTACGTAAGGCAGGCGATGCTACTGTGGCCTTAGTAGGCCTACCCAGTGTTGGAAAATCCACCTTACTTAATTGTCTGACCGATGCAGAAAGTGAGACCGGTTCCTATGCTTTTACTACCTTGGACGTTGTACCTGGCGTTCTAAAATATAAAGATGCCAACATTCAGATTCTCGATCTACCAGGATTGATAGAGGGTGCTGCCCGGGGTGCAGGTAGAGGCAAGGAAGTTCTTTCAGTAATACGTTCCGCAGATCTGATAATCCATATCGTAGACGCTTTGGAACCAGCACCCCATGTTATTCTCAAAGAGTTATTTGATTCTGGTATTCGCCTTAATGATCGCCCACCCAACGGTAGCGTTTCTAAGACAGGAATAGGCGGTATAGATGTTATTTCGACGGTTGAACAAGAAATAGAAGAGGAGGCAATCAAGATCGTGGTTAGAGAGTATGGGCTCGTCAATGCTCAAGTTGTTCTAAGAGAGAAGATTACTCTGGATGATCTGGTAGATATCTTGGCAAAAACCCGGGTTTACGTCCCTTCATTCAATGTTTTAACCAAAGTTGACATGGTCAATCGTGATCAGTTGAAGAAGGCTAGAGCAACATTTGGACGTGAAAAACCAATCGAGATTGCAGCTCCGACCGGAAAAGGCGTGGTAAAACTGAAAAGACTCATTTACAATTCCCTGGATTTCATATCCATATTCATGAAACCCCAGGGAGAAAAGGCAGATATGGAAGAACCGATGGTAGTAAGGAAGGGAACCACGATAGCTGAGATATGTCAGCGCCTACATCGTGATTTCAGACGTAAATTCCGTTACTCACAAGTTTGGGGTCCTTCAGCCAAGTTCCCAGGGCAGACGGTTGGACTAAACCACAAAGTAAAGGATAGAGACGTGGTCAGCATCATCATGCACCGCTGAACTATTTCTGGAGCCTTTTAATCAATTCAGCCTTATTACCTGACGTAGCAAGGTCTTTCTTCTTCAGTTCGGCCTTCAATTCAGCTAATTTCATAGAACTATAATCCGTCTTTTTCTTAGCTGGCCTACCTCGTTTCTTCGATTTAGGTTTTCCTTCCTTGTCGCCTTTCTTGAAGATACCAACAACTCTCGAGGTTCCCCTTCCAATTCCAGATTTAACAGCTCCAGCACCACGGCCTACAGCAGATCCAGCCCTGCCAAAAGCAGCCTTGGTTTTTGTTCCTCCAGATTTTATTCCACTTCCAATTCTGCTTCCAATACCTGGGCCTTTGTCAACAGTGTCGGTTTTGACTTCTGGTTTTTTCTGTGGTTTTTTCTGTGGTTTTTTCTCAACAGCGGGTGTATTTCCTGCTTTGGGAGTCAACTTGAGTTGTGATCTTTCTTTGAAGACAATTTTTGGTTTATCAGAATCGGCCTTCTTTTTCTCATTGTACTCTTTTCGAGCTGGATCTGCAGTTACTGAATCGGGTAGTGCACCTCCAAATCGGTCCTCATATCTTTCCTCCAGGCTTTTGCCTTTGGAGTCCATCATGTGGTCCAGTTTCTTGTGGATATCCTCTATGGGTCTTTGACTTCGCTTTGACCATCCAGTTGGCTGTGATGCTGGAGAAGCATCTGTTGAAACAACAATATCAGCATCTGCAACAACACCAACGGGTGCCACCTCTACCACGGGTTGTTGCACAGCAGGCTCAGCTTGAACTGCAGGCATAACGCCAAGAGGTTGTACTACACTAGGTTGGGCTACAGGTGCAACTGGAGCACCGATAGGCTCTAGAACCGGAGGTTTCTTTCTTGCTTTTTTCTTTTTTCTGCCGAACCAAGCCATATTTTTTTACCAGTATTTTTTTAGTATGGTCATCAGTTTTTCAAAGAGACTGACAAGCGATGGAGAACTCTTTGCTCTACCATTAGAGCGAGAGTCGTTTAACCGTATCTCAGACCCGTTGCTTCCGGATGACATCTTTAGGCACTTATAGTAATCAATTAAAAGTTTGTTTCACTAAAATTATTCCTGCCAGCTCATCTGCTTACGCAGAAATCTCTGTCGATTATAGGCCTTTATTATATCTCCTTTGGTGATTATTCCAACCAGTTTCTTTGGGTTGGTCTTATCGACAACAGGCAAGTGGCTTATCTCACGATAGCCTAATGAATCCAGAGCCTGAGCCAGATTTTCTTTAGGCGTAATAGTAATCAAATCCGTTACGTAATAATCACCGACAGTTAGATGCCTTTCATGCCTTAGGGCAGCAATATGAATGTCCGCCCACGTTATTATTCCACCTAAGTCTCCTTTGTCATTGACTACGGGCAAACCCATGTGCCCCGTATCTTCGATTATCTGGAGAGCCGCTTCCAGAGGTCTCTCTGGTGTAATGGTCATTACGTCCTTGGTCATGGCATCTTCCACCTTTATCATTCTCATCAAGTCTTGGTCAGATCCCAAATCAATGTTTATTCCACGTCGGGCTAATTTTGCAGTGTAACAGGAGTGCTCAGATACAACGTAACACACGGCATCCGCAACGACACAGGATAGCATCAAAGGCAAAATAATTTCGTATGTCGCAGTCATTTCGAAAAGCAGGACTATAGCAGTCAGTGTAGCTCTGGTTGTAGATGCTACGAAAGCAGCCATTCCTACCAGTGCGAATGCCCCCGGATGGTCAACCATTCCCATATCATTCAGGACCAATCCCAAGGTAGCCCCCAGTGCAGCTCCAATGAACAAACTTGGAGTGAAAATGCCTCCGGATCCCCCGCTCCCAATAGAGACGGAAGTGGCAATTATCTTCAGCAGCATGATTGAAATTACAAAAATTAGGAGACTGGTAATCCCTGATGCCATGTCAAGATTCACTGGGAAGCTGTTTCCCAGATCCATATTGCCACCTTCGTCATAATCCAGTGATATTAAATCTGATGTAACACCAAATCCATTTCCTAGAACATGTGGAAACGATAGTGCGATCACACCCACACATAATCCTCCTAGACAGGTTCTGAACGGTACGGGTATTAGGTCTATTTTCTCAATATTGGTTTCAACCCAGTTTAATAATTTTATGAACCCTGCTGCAGCCAAACCAGTGACCAGTCCCAAGACGATATAGAGGGGGTATTCAGTGGGAGAGCCCAAAGGGTATTTTGGTATACTATCAAATGCGGCGACATCCCCCGTTAGTCCCCGCCCTACGGTTGTAGCTATAACTGCAGCTACTACTATTGGAATGAAAGAACGTGTTCTTAGTTCAGCTAAAATTAATTCTATCGCAAATAGTACCCCGCCTAGTGGAGCGTTGAAGGCCGCTGTAATCGCACCTGCAGCTCCACACCCGACCAGAGTTCTTGTTTCATCAACGGTTTTACCAGTTCTTTGACCAATCTCGGAGCCTACTGTAGAGGATATCACTACCATGGGACCTACTCGTCCCAGTGACATGCCAGTTCCAATGCAGGCAGCAGCTGCAAAAAACTTGGCAACAGCCTTTTTCGCACTTAATCTGGCCTGTTTGAAAGCAACAGCTTCCATCACGAGTGGAACTCCAGCCCCTTTTGCATCCTTGGACCAGTATTCGATTATCAGTCCGGCGACTAATCCTCCTAATGCTGGAATAAAGATAATCTTCCACTCATTTTCAGAATCGACTAATGAATTCTGGATGAAACTATCTCCATAGAATACTCCTTGGATTCCTTTGCTCATGGATATGAATACCCATGTCAACACTGCAGCACAGGTTCCGGTTAGTGCCGCTAGCAGGTTCATTTGGAGCATCGGGGACTTTAGTATGGTCTTAAACCTCTTCAGTGTTTCAGATTCATTCATGCCGTCAGGACCTCGATTCCGCTGCTCGTGATCATTATGGTATGTTCTGACTGGGTTACTATACCCTTACCCAATTCATCCAAGATGGGGTAGTATGATACCACTCCCGCTCGAATCAGTTTTTGGAGGCTCTTCGTAGCATCATTCTGAATTGAATGCAACCATCTTTCTGCAAAAGGCAGACCATGATATCTATCCTGAATCTCCATCATCAGTTCCGTTGCCTTCTCATCCCTAATCTTCCGAACTTGTCTAAGATGATAAATATTGGAATTTCGTTTTCCACCTACTCGCCCAGCACCGTCGGTGACAAATGGTTCTATGGCCACAACATCTCCACTTTTCAGTACTGAACCACCTCTTTCTCTGACACTTGGTATGGATATGCCACTGTGTAAATTGTATCTTTTTATTCCATGACCGGTCAAATTGGCAATCGGCCTGTAACCGTAGCCTTCAATTGTGTTTTGGACAGCTTGCCCAATAATTCCAACGTTTACACCGGGAGATGCAACTTCTATAGCTGTATTCAGGGCTTCACGTGAGGCCTCAATCATTTTACTGTATTTGTCACTTCCAATCTCGATAGTTAGGGCATTATCACCAATATACCCCTCAATATGTACACCTACATCCAGTTTCACCACGTCACCATTATGAAAAATCTCCTTGCTTTTGGTCGATGGTGTCCAGTGTGCACCCACACTGTTAACCGCTAAATTCGTTGGGAATGCTAATTCTCCATTCTTTTCGAACACGAAATTTTCAATGCTTTCAGTTGCATCCAGCATTGACGTTCCCTCTTGAATCAAGGTTTTACCGAAGTTAAGCGCATTACGGGCCAGCTTTCCAGCTTCTTTCCATTTTAAAATCTCTTCAGAATTCAATTATTCCCTCCAGAATAGACGAGTATAAAGCACCGATGCGCTTTATTTCGGGCTTATCCTGAGTTAGATTAATTATGGTAGATTCGACTCCCATCGGTTTCTCACCATCTAAATATGCGCACTGGGAACCAAATGTCTGCATTGCTTCATCCATGCTCTTGGCAATTTCGGAATTATGCTTATTTGCGCTTGTAGTTATGACCGGACTTTCTTTAGCCAGTTCCAAAGCAGTTCTATTCGACGGTATTCGGACAGCGATGTTGCCATCTCTGGTTACACCTTTTGCGAAATTACGTTTCGACCTTAGAATCAAAGTTATAGGGCCTGGTAGGAATTCTTTGATGATTTTCTCGGCTGCTTGGTTTACCTCGCAGTAATTTCCAATGGTTCTACTATTGTTCAGCATTATACTCAGGCCGTCTTCTTTTTTTCCTTTAACTTGGAATAATTTTTCCACGGCAGCCTGGTTAAAGGGGTCACATCCCATCCCCCATACGGTATCTGTAGGGTAAACTACGATTCCACCATTCTGGATTTCTTTTCTAGCTTCTGTGATGGAAATCATTAAGCTTGCTCAGAAATAGCAGTTTTAAGGTTTTTGGATACGCTATCTTTGTTCTATAGGCCTAAAGGTTCGATCTATAGGCCCCACATATCTGGCTCTGGGTCTGATAAGTCGGTTATTACCATATTGTTCTAATACATGTGCAGTCCAACCAGCTATACGTGACATTGCAAAGAGGGGAGTAAACAAATCGGTGGGAATCGCAAGCCCATAGAGTAATGGAGCAGAATAGAAGTCGACATTGGTTATTATTGGCTTTCTGGATTTGACCTGTCTTTCAATTTCTTCAGCGACCTCATACAGAGTCATATCATTTCTCTCTTGCCATAATTGAGTTGCCATTTTCTTCAAGTGTGGTTTTCTGGCATCATCCACCTTGTAAACGCGATGTCCAAAACCCATTATCTTCTGTTTTTTCGCAAAGGCATTTTCGATGTAGTCGGAAGCCTTTCCAGGTTTTCCAATCTCTATAATCATCTCCATTGCCTTTTCGTTTGCACCACCGTGTAGAGGTCCACTGAGGGTTCCTACTGCAGAGGTAATTGCAGAATGCAGGTTTGCTAACGTACCTGCAGTCACTCTGGCAGAGAAGGTTGATGCATTAAATCCGTGGTCTGCTAAAAGAATAAGATATAGGTCCAACGCTTCAATCTGGGTCTGACTAGGTTCTTTTCCAAGCAACATTCTCAGGAAGTCTTCAGCGTGTCCTCTCTTAGGATCGGCCTCTAACAGTGGCAAGCCTTCGCGCAACCTGTGGATCATTGCCACTGCAGTTGCAATTTGTCCAACCAAACGTAATGCCTTGGGTGGCAGTTCACTGAGTGGTACATTATTTTCGTAATGACCCAGAGCAGAGACTACTGTTCTCAAGGTGCTCATTGGTGAAGTTTTACCGGCTAGTTCAGTAATCACCTTCTGTATTTCCTTTGGAAGAACTCTGGCCTCACCAATTCGCTCAGTCATGTTTTCCAGTCGTTCATGGTTAGGCAATTCAGTATCATAGAGCAAGCATATGATTTCTTCAAAAGTAGTGTTGAAAGCCAGGTCATCTATGTTATAACCACAATATCTCAAAATGCCTTTTTCACCATTTACTGAACTCAGAGACGTATCAGCTGCAACAATCCCTTCTAAACCTTTGACTGGTTCGGGAATTGAATCCTTGTTATCTTTTGGTAATGACACATCAAAACATTATGGAGCGCAATATTTAGCATTTGCCGAATTTCAGTCATTTTTGTATTCAGTCACACGGATTCCAAAATCACCCATTATTGCAGGCCTTTTCATTATTTTCTTCATTTTCTGGTTGAATGCAGTTTCTAGGTCCACTTTCATGGCAATGGCGTGTCCAATTATCAATATTAGCAGGTCGGCTAACTCTTCAGCCTTTTCAGAATCAGGTTTACCTTTAGTGAAACACTCCGCAAATTCACCTAGTTCTTCAACTGTAAGTAAAATTCGATAGGCCATATCATGTCCTTTGTTCGTTTTTTCATGGAAACTATGCTTGTCGTGGAATTCCTGAACTTTAGCTAACATTTCAGAGTAGGTCTGACTCATAGACACAGGTAGGCACTGGACTTTGTTACTCTTTCTGCTAATTTTTCTGGATAGATAGCAGAATTATAGGAAACTATTATGATGGTTCCCCCACTATAATAAAACGTGAGATTTGGTGTGCGGGCGATAGCTATCTGCCTCATCCTCTGTGCAAGTAGCTTTTCTGGCTGTCTTGAGGATGAGAGGGTAAAGCTACCTCCGCCTGAGGAACCTTCTCTTCCTGATGGAACATTTGTTACGGGGCCAGATGGTCTAGAAATAGAGGGTGAACCTCTACCCATGAATTTTGTTTTCAGTGATGTGGGTGAAGAAGGAGCTGAACCCAGTATAGGAGTTACTTCGAGCGGATGTATATTTTTCATAGCATTCGAGAAACCGATGCGCTCATGCGATCATGGTGAAACATGGGTAGATACAAGCGATATTACACAAGCGTTCTTTACCAACGACCCATATGGCTGGGTTGACCCAATCACGGATCGAGTATTCAATATCCATATGATGGGGCTTTGGACCACTTGGATTGGGTGGTCTGATGATGATGGTGAAACGTGGTTATCTAATCCTCATGATTCTGGATCAGTACCCATAAACGACCATATCAAACTCGGTTCAGGGCCATGGACTGATGACGGATATGGGATAGGAGGAGGAATCTCTTCAAATGTTTATGAGACTGCAGTATATTTCTGTTTTAACAAACTACTCTATATTTCCTGTTACACCAGTTATGATGGAGGTGCTACATTTGAAGCCGGAGGAGACATAGTAGGTTTAGCTACCACTAATGGAGGATTACATGGTGCTATTACTACTGCACCAGATGGTACTGTATATTTACCTCCCAGAGTTGCAACACCTGCAATCATTTTTTCCAAGGATAATGGTCTTAGCTGGGAAGAACGCACGATGGGAGAGGACGTAGGCACACCAAATCCTCGTAAGAATGGAGAAGTTGCTACGGACACCGAGTCGAATGCTTACAATGTGTGGGTTGGTGCTGATCAAGGCGTCTATATGTCGCGTAGTATAGACTCAGGCAACACATGGGAGCAAACAAGTATCAGAATCAGTCCCATAGAAGTAATCTCAGCGACATTCCCTCATACCTCTGCTGGAGACCCTGGACGAATTGCAATTACCTACCTTGGAAGCGAGAATGCTAGTGCGCTAGGTCAGCCTAATATCGATGGGGAACCATGGGACGGTAACGCACACTATGCACCATCTAACGTGAGTCACTATCTCTATGTTACCTACAGTCTAAATGCATTAGACCCTGAGCCCGTATTCTACACCCAGAGAGTTTCGGCAGACCCTGTCCAAGTTGGCAGTATATGTCTAAACAGTGGTGATTGCCGTGATATCGGAGGTTCAAACCGCAATCTTCTGGATTTCAATGACCTTCATATAGATCTGGAAGGGCGAGTCTACATTGGCTTTGCAGATGGATGTACTGGAACTTGTGCAACCGGAAATAACACCACTCCAGAGAATTCTCGGAGTAGACAAGGGTCAGTGTACTACCTAGAAAGCGGCCCTAGTCTCTATGAATCTGTGGAAGAACTGACCGCCTTCGACTCATCCTATGCTGATGATTTTGGGGAGCCGATTCTTAGAATTCTTCCCGTTTCGTTTGCAACCTTCGTTGTTGTCCCTTCGTTAAGGGGATTCCGAAGAAGGTCTCTACTTTGAAACCTTTTCGGCCACAGATACACAAGCCATAAAATCTTCAGCTGTTTCCCTCAAACTTCCTAGATTTGGCGCTTTGATGACTGCGTAGAGGATATTTTCTTGAACATTTGTCTCAACCCAACCCCTGTTCTCAGGTTCAGTGGCCATAATTACAGAATTGGCTATATCTGAGGTTTCAAATTCAAATTCAAATTCGATTCTGTGTTTCATTAGTGATTTTATAGCTTTTTGACTTCCACTGCCGTACTGGGCAGCCTTCTTTTTTCTCTGGGCTATTTCCTTAGGCAGTCCCATTTCCAAAGCAGCTTTTCTCAAAGGTTCCTTTCCAACTTTTCCAACTCTTTCTTTTGGGCTATATTTTCCAGCGGCCTTAATGACTGATTCTGCGAGATAGGGGCATGCCAGTTCCAACCCAAATTCCTTCGTTATCTTATTCTCTCTATCAGGCAGTCTTTTCACTAAATCAGATACTTCTTTCTCAAGATCATATTCTGCATCTTCAGTCCTGAAACGGGCATACCCTCCAAATAGTTCATCGGCCCCTTGCCCACACATTAGAATAGAATTATCAGAATTCTTGGCTGCAATCCAGAAGGGAAGCATGAATTCGACCTCGATAGAGCTAAGATTCAGGCACTTCTGCATCTCCATTCCCTCCGTAATCATATCCTTGGGTTCAACTTCGATTACTTTCAATTCCATATCAATCAATTCCGAAGCACTTCTGGCAGCTTTCAGATCGTGTGCATCTGGAATTCCAACAGCAATCAGTTCAACATCACAATATTTCTGCGCCAGAAAGGCTATCAATGTGGAATCGATTCCTCCAGAGAATGAAACTGATATCCTACCTTTGCAACAGTCTTTTACAGATAGTTCAATCGAATCACAGAGCTTTGCTAGCCTCCTCATCTAGGAGTCAACGCTGATATCGTTTAGAAATTTTTCCAGTTGATTCAGAGCCTTCTTGGCTTTTCCCACACTTATTACATCTGTGACTATCAAGACCCCTGACTGGAAAAGAATAAAACTGGATTGTGGATCATTCATCCTTATGACTAGTCCTTTGAATTTGGTTGGTTCATACTCCGAACCAGGTATTGCCAGAGCTATTGCCTGCAAATCAAACACCCGGCCTAAATTCGCTTTGGCAACTACATTTTCTAATTTTATGGCTCTTTTCATGTTAACTTTTGGATCAACTGTTTTAACCATTTTCTTCAGGGATTCCATGACCTGACGACCTTCTTCTAAAGAACCGATTCCAGTAACCAGAATCTTACCATTCCCAAACAGGACTCCTGCAGCCCTTTTATTTCCACCAGCATCAACCTCTACAATTACAGATGGATCTCCAGAACCAGAGTACCTAGCGTGTGGCATTTCCGTCGCTAACTGTATCAGTTCAACCTTTTTCCCAAGATGAGAGGCGGCAATAACATTCTCAATTTTCAGGTCTGTCACGACAAGTTCAAAACGGGTAAGTTTAATAGCTTACCCTTTCACGCAAATTCATCGAATGGATAGGGCTCAGCTTCCCTTTTACCCATTAAGATTTGCACTTCTGGAACCGTTAGCAATGGTATTGGCCAGGTAGGCCCATCCTCAATTGCCAATCTTGGGCAAGCGGTGATGACCGCGGCTTCTATGCCCATTCCCAGAAGTTGTTCATGCGACTGGTGAATACTTCCAATCATCATTGCTTCTCTACCATCCGAAGTCAATAAATCAGCTATTTTATCAGCCAGGTCAATTCTCTTCTGACCAATCTGGTTGGAGAATAGTATGGCCCATCTCCGCGCATCTTTAGCTACGGATATGGCCGCATAGCGCTGTTTAAGGAATGGTTTTGCGTCTGCTTCTGTAACCTCACTACTGTGTGGGTCGATACAGGCCACTTTTTTACCGGTGGAAAGAGCTACAGTGAGTGGGTGAAACAATCCGGTTCCAATGTACAGGTACCCGTCAACGTCCAATTTTCTGGCCGCAGAAGAATTACAGCCTAATAATTGTCCGGCTGCGGCGAGCCTTGGTCCGCCGGTGGTCACGCTTGTGTCTAATCCAGATTTTTCTAATTCCTTTCCAGCTTCATCAATCATGTGTAAATGCTGTGCGGTCGTTACAATTCCGATTTTTGAAGGAAGTATTTCCTTGATTTTACTTATTCCTTCTTTGCTCAGATTCAGTTCACCCGTATGCCTGACTGGCACAAAATAGGTAGGAACGGCGTAAAATTCGGAGTGATAAGGCATCGGCAAATGTCCCATGTGAATGAGGGCATCAGCCCCAATCTCCTCCAGTGGCCGGTCCGCCAGATCACAGGCACCGTAGGTCGGTTCTCCCCACAAAACAATCTTCGCTCCAGTAAGTTCCCTCACTCTCTCAACGATCTGGTGGGCTCTGGGTTTCAGTCCTTCAGGTACCTGAATACCTATCCGTTTCTTGCTCTGTAGTTTCAGGCAAACTTCTTCGATTCCAGATTCCCAGTCGAATTTGACTTTAGTCATTTGCTAATCCGAAGCCTTCTTGGGGTGGATATAATAATGACGTTTGATCATTTCAGTTCAATCAGGTTAAGGCCCAGTAGAGTTTCCAGAAAGATCTGCACCCTGTCCGGGGCGGGAGCGACCTCCTCTCCGAATTTTTCATCGAACTTGTGTACTACGTCTGCCACAGTGTTCTCCCCATCACACATTTCCCAGATGTATGACGAGAATTTGTCCAATGGTCGCCTGACCTCCTCCGGCCCTCCTATCCTGCTCTGGAGCCATTTCTCCATTTTCCCGAATTTTTTGGGATAGGTGATAACGACTATTTCGTTCTCGTGGAACCATTTCACCTCCTTATTATCGGTACGACAGGGTTTACGGCCTAGAATGTCATTCTTGTTCACAACTTCTCCATCCCGATGAGCATCACTGCTATGGTTGCGGCTCCACTGATGGCAGCATACCGGACAGCCAGTTTCTGATCCTCCCAAACGAATCGGGAGACCCAGACCAGCCATCCGCTGGATAGTGCTACGATTAGTAGAAGCGCAAAGACAATTGTCCACCAATTCACATCTTCTTATTGAACGGCATTAATTAGTGGTAGCCCCGCCAGGATTCGAACCTGGGTCTCGGGATCCAGAGTCCCGAATGATGGACCACTACACTACGGGGCTAGTAAGTCTTCACCTTCATCAGGTGCATAAAAAATCGACGTTAGTAATCGAGAACTAGATGCCCTCATAGAATTCGTCATCATCATCGAAAGAGAATTCATCAATCTCCTTTTCTTCAGTGAATTCCAACTTATCTGGGAAATGCCTCAGAATTACCACGTCATCCAAGTTTTGGACCCACCTGTAAGGTACGATTATGTTTGCACCGCCTTTCACTAACTTGGGAGTTGTTCCAGTTATCAGAAGCGCAGATACAATACGTTGTGAGGTATCGAATAGGACATCGTGTACGACACCTAATCTTTTCCCGGTACGGGTGTAAACGGTCAATCCAGGTAGTCTTGAGGCTTCGTGTAACACAAACCGCTATCGGCTCAGGATATAATTATTTGCGTGGTTTATTTGAGAGTCTTTTGTGACAGATTATAAATAGAGCCCAAAAGTGAAGCGCATGTATGGGTAGGGTCAGACCGACTTACATCAAACGCGTGGCAATAGAATTGGTCAGGAACCATCCAGATAGGTTCACTGATGATTTTGACCATAACAAGGCAGTTGTTGATGAATTGACAGATGTGGACAGTATAACCATGCGAAATAGAATTACAGGGTATGTCACCCGTTTCCGGAAACAGGAACATAATTGATTCATTTCGATGTTGTGGTAGAGGGTGCTGGGCCCGCGGGCGCTACTACAGCTTATTACTTGGCAAAACAAGGTAAAACGGTTGCATTAGTCGATCGGGCAAAATTCCCACGTGAAAAGGCATGCGGTGGCGGTTTGTGTGTTCACATCGAAGAATTTGATCACATTATATCAAACTGGGATGATTTTCTTGAGTCACGATGCTTGCGTGGGATAGTCTACGGGCCTGATTTTACACCTGTGGATTACGTAAGTGAAACTCCTTTCTTTTACAATATTCGAAGATTGAAATTTGACAATGCCTTGGTTCAATATGCGGTTGCAGAGGGAGCCACTCTTATGGATGGTATAGCTGTTAAGAATTTTGAAGTTCATGAGGATAAAGTAGTAACTAAGCTAAGAAACGGAGAAGAACTTACCAGCGATGTGATAATCGGTGCTGGTGGCACATTTGATATGGTTTCAAGAAGAATCAGGGATATTGAGAAGATGCCTATGAAATGGAGGGACCAAGACATTGCTACAGCCCTTTATTTCGAGGTTGACGTTGGTCGGGAGTTCATGGATAGAGTTTATGGCAAGGAAAGAATATCCATGGCACACATAAAGTACCAGAATCTGGATGGTTATGGCTGGTCTTTTTCCAAGGACACAGTTCTCAATGTAGGGATTGGTTGCCCTCGTTCCGTAGTCAAGAAAATTAAAAAGAAAAATCCAAAGTGGGACGAGCGTCAATATCTTCTTGATTATGTTGATACTCTGAAGGAGCAAGGATGGTTCCCCAAGGATATTGAGATAAATCGCAAGATGATTGCTGGATCTAATATTCCGGTAGGCATGGGCATGAGTTGTACTGTAGGTGATAGAATGTTGGTTGTTGGAGATGCTGGTGGTTTCGTATCACCATTGTCTGGCGAAGGGTTGTATTACGCTCTTGATTCAGGAAGAATTGCAGCAGACTCTCTGGACCAACTTTTCAAAACTGGAAAATTCGATAAGGATTCCATGATGCTTTATCACAATACCTGGAGCGGCAAATGGGGAGATGATCTGGAATGGCTTAAAGTTGCATGGCACTTGCTGATGGTGATGCCTAATAGTCTAATCAAATATGCGGCCCTAGATGAAGAAACCAAGAAATTCTTCACACATATGTTTGTAGGTTCAATGCCTGCGGCAGAGATTAAGAACAAGGTTTTAGCTTTGATAGCTGCTGGATTTCTGAGACATGATTTCCTAAGTATAGTTACAGGTAATAAGGAGCAGGTCCCCCCTATTATCAACTGATTTTGGATTTTTATCATGGAAAATTATAAGAAGTAACATTTAGAGTGAGTGTCATGCAATCCGGGGCTGAAGAAGAGTGGGATGATGAAGACTGGGAAGATAATGACTCAGGTTCATCCTTCCTTTCAGACATGTCCTTGGCTTCTAAGATGAAAATGGCAGGTGCCGGTGCACTTGTATTAGTGATATTAATCTTTGCAATGGTTTCCCAAAATTTTGGTTTTTATTACGGCGCAGGTAGCTTAACTGTTCTAATTGATGTTAATGAGGGTAAAGATCCAGGTGATAGGACCTTCAATGCAAATATATGGGCTACATCTCCTGCATTTGGTATGCTTGCCAAGGAGGGCAGTTATACAATCACTTTTAATGGTGCAAACCAGGCTTCAGGCAATTTCGATTTGAGTGCTGAGGGTCGAGCCTCAATAAGTGTGGATTATGAATCATTTTTTGTGACTAATGGTGCTTATACTCTTAATGTTGAAATAGGAAGTCAAACATCCAGTAATTCCGTTACAATTGATAGATTTGCAGACTCAGTTTCAGGGAGCGTGTCCAATTTCGATGGAGAATATCCTCTTGACAAGGATTCACCTGTGATTATCAATATGCAGTTTACAGCAGCAAACTCCGAGAGCTACATCAATCCATGGGTTTCTGGAACAGTTAAAGTATATCATTATGAAAATGCTTTCAATGAGGGTCAAGGAGAGAGTTATTGGAACGATGATTCTGAAAGAGGTAACACTGCAGGTAACTGGAATCTAGTCAATACGATTCAGCTTGATGTCAATAGTGATTCCGGAAGCTATAGCTATTCGTCTGGTGGGGCAACTGATTTTTATGCAGTAGAAATACCACCTTATAATCTGAATCTTATAATAGATGTAGATAAATTCTATGATGAGGAAGGAAGCGGTGATTACACTCTCGTTTTTGATTTTTCTAATGATTTTGGAGAGGATACTTCTAGCAAAGATGGTCGTTCTTCTTGGAAATGGTTTCACCTGTGTGAGACCAAAGATAACGGGGAATGCAAAAATAATGACTAATTCGCCTATCTAAAATCTTTCATTTTCGTAACTAGGAACCATAGATTCCATATCCCATCTTCCCAAGTGTTGAGTTTAACTTCTCCAACTCTGGAGTGGAACGGAACTGGGATCTCAATAGCCCTTAATCCTCTTCTGAAAGCCTCAATCTTGAACTCTTCAGAGAGAGGCATTCCATCACTGGTCAAGTTAACTTTGCCAATCACTTCTCTTTTGAAGATCCACATCCCGCTTTGTGAATCTCTGATATTGATTCCATGGAATAGATTGGTTCCAAAAGTCAGTCCCCAGTTTCCTATCTTGTGAGTCATGGACATTGCGTCCCGATCCATCCTGTCAAGTCTGTTGCAAGTCACAAAGTCAAGATTATTATTGAGCAAGAATGCTAGAACATGCGGTATCTTATCGGCAGGATAGGTTGTATCGCCATCAAGAGTTGCTACGAAATCCGTGTCGACCAGACCGAACCCCGTCTTGTAGGCTCTGCCATATCCCTTCCGGGGTTCGTTGACGACCTTGGCACCTCTTTTCTCGGCTTCCGCTGCAGTATTATCTGTTGAATTACCGTCAATAACCAGAACCTTGACATCCAGCCAAGGAACATCTCTTGGAATCTGGTCGATAGTAGGTCCTATCGATTCACCTTCATTCAATGTAGGGATAATTACTGTCAGGCTCATGCCCATATCGGGTTGTAAGGAGGTCTGGTTTTAAGGCCAACGACAGTGGGCAGCCATGACGCTATTGGTACGACAGGTAGGATCCGCACTTTGCTTGATGATTGGCCTGATAGTGTCGATGTCCTGGTTCTATTGGAAGGATTCGCCTCCCTTGATGCTGATTATTGGTGGGATTCTTGTGTTAGCAGGTATCATTAGTATCGTGTTTACTATAATAAAAGCAGAGGAAGAATCAGAATAATGGTTCCATTAACCTTATATCGAACCAGTTATCGACTTCATTTTTAGATGAGCCTGCTGTATAGAACAATCTTGCGTCCTGCCCTTTTTTTGCAGGATTCAGAAAAAGCTCACCGTCGTCTTATTTCCTCTCTTTCAGTAACTAGTCGTTCTCGCTTCTTGATGTCCTTAACAGGTAATTTGTATGGTTCTCCTGAGTTGCCTGTAAAACTTTTTGGGCTTGACTTTCCAAATCCCCTTGGAATCGCGGCTGGAATTGACAAGAATGGAGAGGCTGTTCCAGCCTGGCAATCTATTGGATTTGGTTTTTCAGAGATTGGAGGTGTCACACTCCATGATCAGTTAGGAAATCCTAGGCCGAGAATGTTCAGGGCAACGGCCGAGAAAGCTTTGGTCAATCGTATGGGTTTCAACAATATAGGGGCTGAATTGATACACGATAAATTATCAGACTGGAAAGAAAGAGGATTATGGCCAGGCGCACCAGTAGGGATAAACCTTGGAAAATCCAAGATAACATCTCTTGAGGACGCTCCTAAGGATTATGCAGGTTCAATGGAAATATTGTGGAATCACGCGGATTTCTTTGTGATTAACGTAAGCTCCCCTAATACTATAGGCCTTCGTGAATTGCAACAGTCCAGACGTCTTGATTCAATTCTCGAACTTTGCCAGACGATCAACTTGAAATGCTCCGAGAAAAATGGAAAGAGGCCAAAATCCCTTCTTGTCAAAATAGCTCCAGAATTAGATGACTATCAGCTGAAAGAGATATTAGAATTGATACCAAAGCACAATCTGCAAGGAATTGTAGCGACCAATACCACCACAAAGCGCCCAGATACCAATAATTCAAGATGTAAGGCAGTCTACGACCAGGAAGGTGGTCTCAGTGGCCTTCCGTTGAAGGATACAAGTACAGAGGTAATACGCAAGATTTATCGTATGACTGGTGGAAAGATTCCAATCATAGGTGTTGGCGGGATTTTCAACGATGAAGATGCATGGGAAAAGATAACTGCCGGGGCCTCTTTGATTCAACTTTATACGGGACTTGTGTTCGAAGGTCCAAGTATAGCCAGAAGTATAATGACTGGCCTTAAAAAACGTGTTAAAGAGGCAGGTTTTGAGACCATCACGGAAGCAGTTGGTATTAACGCCTGAAAAGTATTATTCTCTTATAACGAATTGGTTTTGACACATCGGACAAGCCACCTGGATAGGCCTTTGATCAGTGGTGATGGCAATCACGCCCCCGCAATTGGGACATCCTAGATTCACAGGTCCAGTATCATCGAAGTCAAAGAAATCATCTTCTTCTTCACCTTTGAAGTACCTGAGACCAAGCACACCTCCTATCAATCCAATGATTGCTATAGTCCCTCCGATAAGCAAAGTGTTGCTATCATCCTCATTGTCTCCACTACCGGTTACAGTTGTTTTTTCGTTTACTATCACGTTGCCTTGCCATGCATTACTGTCATCCTGATCATCAGTGACAGTAAGGGTTACACTGTACGTTCCACCTTCATTGAACGTGTATTCGAAGTTTTCCTGCATCATGCTAATCTCATGGTTATCGCTACTACGGACTATGGTCCAGTCATATTTGGTGATGGTCCCATCTGAATCGTAAGAGTTTGTTCCACTGAAGGTGACGATGTCACCTGTATTGGCATTGGCAATCATCGAGTTCGTAGACTGGATGCCATTGACAGAAATTAATCCATTTGCTACAGGTCCCACGTTCTCATCTTCGACTTCCTGAACATAAGCATTTTTTCCAATAGTGTTATCGTCATAATCAGTTTGTGCGGACAGATAGATACTCCCAGCCGCCGATGGAGTCCATGTGAAGTAGACGTCCTTCTCCTGTCCGGCTTCCATTTCTGTTGTCTCACTGCCTACCATTGAATCCGATGCGTAGAGCGTGGTAGTAACGGTTCCATCCTTTCCTCCAAAATTCTTGACAGACACTTTGATTGCAGTTTCCTCATCTTTGAATACAGGATCTGTCCATGAAATTCCCATCAATTCGAATTTGGCACTGGACTCCTCAACATCGATATTAATTTCTACTTCATTATTTTCCAGCGAGCTCTCAGCCGGTTCCGAGTTTTCTAATTCAACTTTTACGACGTGGTTTCCTTCTGAGGCGCTCCAATCGTAACTTCTTTCATCTGAGGACTCTCCGCTAACTTCTGAGTTTCCGCTGTCTACAGTCACACCGTCTATTCTTAATATATATTCGATTTCACCATCAGTTTTTCCAAGATTCATTATTTCAAAACTTATTGTGACTTCTTGCCCTTCCTCTAACATCCCCTCAACTTCAAGGTTTGCTGGTGAAAAATCAGGTTCTTCTGACGGAGGTCCAACATCTATTACAAAAGTTCTCCCATCATTATTGGAATTCTGATCTGTGGGTTCAATACTAACCATTAATGCTAACAATTCGCTCTCTCCCTCCTTTGCTATCCACTCACCTGAAATAATAATCTCCTCGTCAACTTCAATTTCTTCACCGTCCAGAGTAGTGAATTTTTCATTATCATCATACCAGCGCAATTCAAAGTCGTCTGCCTTTTCAGTTCCTTGATTCCTGATTTTAGCATAGATTGCAATATGTTCATTGTGAATCGGGTCACTGTCATCAGTCCAAACCTCGATTATCGCTAGATCAACTCCCTCGGCAGGGGCCGCTCCAACAGAAACGGAGGTTTCCAGAATATTATTTTCCAAATCGGCCTCAGCTGGTGAAACATCATACACTTCGGCCCGGATATCATAATCACCTTCATCAGGCTCCCAGTTGTAAGTCCAGGTGACGTGTGAGTCAACACTGATACCTCCCAATCCATCACTTTCTACTTCAGCATCATTGACAATCAGTTTGATCATGGCCTCATCAATGTCCATAGTCCCTACATTCTCAATCTTTGCAGAGATAGTTACAGTATCTCCTTCAACAGGTTCACTCGGAGTTGTAGTCATTTCTGACACGAATGCGTCAGGCTGATTGATGTCTACAACCTCGTAGCTGTCAAGATACCCATATCCATAGTAGTAGTTGTAGCGGTCGCTTTCATCTGGCTCGGAAGGTTCACCTCCGTATTCTCCATCCCAAGTTTCAGAATACTCCTGCAGTCGGTCTCTTACACCATTTGAATTACTGCCAGGTCTAAGTGAGATATCTGCTTCTAGGATTAGTGCTGCTAAACCTGCAACATGAGGACAAGCCATTGACGTTCCATCTTGTGAGGTCCAGCCAGACGCACTGCTCTGGAAGCCAGGAATATTGCTGTGTCCCAAAGCAGCAGTTATACCACTACCAGGTGCAACAACAGACGGTTTTAGCTCATCCCATCTATCATTATCACCATCATCATCTCTTGGACCATAATTGCTGTAACTGGCCAAATCATCATCATTTCTGTTTACATTGTCTTCATTATCCATTGCACCAACCGCCACACTCCAGTCAGCTGCGGCTGGGGAAGGGACTTCATTTTCTCCATCATTACCCATTGCCACGGCGACCACAATCCCAGCGGCATTCGCTTCGTTAACGAGCTGGGATTGTGAGTCGGACCCGTCACTTCCACCCGAGGTGCCGAGTGACATTGACATTACATGTACACCGTTGTTTTTCTCACCATCATTTTCCCAATCAGTATTCACATTCTCAATACATGCTTCTATAGCTTCATTAATATCAGCGCTTGATCCAGAACCCCAATCAGCCATCACCTTGACATCAATCAGTCTTGCTGCTGGAGCTACACCTATGTAGTCAGGCTCCCCATCACCATCCTCATCATCGTCACCTCCCATTCCCAATGCGGTAGATGCGGTGTGGGTTCCGTGTCCGTTAAAATCATCGGGATCCTCATTGCTATCTTCTTCAGTTGTGAATTTATAATTTCCATCCTCTGTGGGACACCCTCCGTCACAATCTATTCCAGCTATGAATCTTCTTACGCCTTGATCACCAAATTCATCAAATGTTTCATGCTCATTGTCAACTCCTGTGTCCAATATGGCGATATTAATTCCTTCACCATAGAATTTGTCCCACGCTACTGGATTGTAATCAGTCGAATCCCTAGCCTTTATTGCTCTAACCGAAGTGTCCAAAAATGGATATACTGGAGCTTGCCATTCCACTAATTTCAAATCTGGGATTTTGGTTAAAGCATTCACTTTGGTAGCTGGGACATCGTTTATTCGTATTGCATCTATGAATTTGTAGACATGATTAACATTCAGTCCCAGATTCTCTATTTCATCAAAGTGCTTCTGGGTTGGTCTTTCATTAAGAATCAGTATGATTCCAACAGTTTCTCCATTATTGACTAATTTTTCCATGCGGTCATCTAAACCATTGGAATTTCTATCAAAATATGTTGATTTGAATTCCGTCCCTGACTCAGCGATTGATACTGTGGGGGAAAGAACGGTCAAAATCAGAATCATAGCAGTCAGGACACTTCTCATCAAGCTTGTAACACTTGTTACTCTAAAAAACATTGTATTGATTATTGGATTCTCCTTTGATATATGAAATATACGATTCCAATCATCCCGATAGTTGCTAAGAATATTGAAACAATCCAGTTACTGCCCTGATCCACTTTCTCTATGTTTATTACTTCCAGTATTACTTCAGCAGTTATGTTCTCGTTATCTATACTTTGAACCGTGAATCTGGCGTTATATTCCTTAGAAATATTGGTTTCCATTCCTAAGGCCGTTATCGTGATTGATGAAAACGCATCCATCTCGAAGTATGTTTCTGTCAGGTAGAGAGTCAGCCCCTCCTCCAAATCCTTTGTCAGTTTGAACTGGTCTTTCCCATTTCCAGTATTTGTTATGCCTATCTTCACTTCTGATCCAATTTGTTCTGCAGAGATGCTAACACCGTGATATTGTGGCACATTAACTGTTATTTCGCCATTCCCGGCCACAAATCCATTTCGATCGGTAAGGTTTAGTCTAATCTTGTATTCTCCCATTTCTGTGTGGAGTGGTGGTCTGACCTTTACCAAAATTTCAGTTTCAGCATACAATTGTAGGAATGGCTCAGCTTCAAATTCCCAATTATCGGGAATTTCAGCTGTAATCGTCACAAAATCCCAAGATTGAACCATATCATTGGTGATTGTGACATAAATCTCTAGCCAAGGGAATTCATATTCACCTTCTTGATTGGTATTTATTTCGAGTAAATTCTTGTTCTTGGTATCAACATTGTACTCATGAGCCTGTTTATCGAGTATAAAGAATGAAAGAGAAGTTTGATTGTTATTCTCGTCAATTTCAAATTCATCTTCAGAAGAGACACTGACATCTAAAAAATATTCGCCAGCGTAATTGGTACCATTTTTGTTGATATTCCAGGTTTTTTCTTGGTTCGAGCCAATCTCTGGAAAATTAAAGTGGTGTGTATTTCCGTTATCATTCACTGAAACAGTAACATTGTTTGCCTTAACAGTTCCTAGGTTGTATACACTCCCTTTAATCAGAAAACTGTCGTCAGTTTGTATATTTTGAACCTGATATAGTCCACCATCATCACCCCCAATCATTATTTCTGGAGCTGTAACTGCCAAATCCGGCAAATGAAGATCTACAAACAGATTTTCATTTATATAGTGGTCGTGTAAAAATCCATCATCTCCATAAATGCCGATTTCCAATGAATAATTTCCAGATTTTGTTGGTTGTAAGTAGATTCCTGGAATATCACCTAGACTGATATCTCCATTATAGGTGTTGGTAACGTTTCCTTCCGAATTCAGGATCCTAATCCTGACTTCAGAGGCATTTCCGTCATAGCTTCCACTTACCAATACACTATCGTCGTACCCGGTTCCTGTGTCCACACTCATTGAATTTACTTCTAAGAAATGTGCCTCAGGTTCCATCTCAGTAGCAAAATTATTTATGAATTCGAACCATTTACTGTCAGTAATTAGTAAATCATCGTAACCAGTCTCTGCACCATCAGTGGGAAAGTAGATTGTCAGTCCATGAGCTCTCTCAACCGGCAACTTCCCAGGTTTTTGCCAATGATCCTCAGCTATAACTGCATCATTTATTGCATCTTGTAATTCTTTAGAAGATTTTATCGTATCCGAAACAGGTATTCTATTTTCTACATTGATGGTTAAGTCATACAAATCACGATAATCTGGATTTTGGTCGTACCTTTGGGTTTGATCTCTCGAATAGCTTACTTGATCTCGATAAACCGGTAAGACACTATTAATCTGGCCACTGAAATCCTCCAGTTTGTCCCAGACGCCTTCCAGTTTACTCGTATCTACTACAGCTGCAGTCACGGAATAACTGGTGTAAACAGATCCATTTCGATATGATTCGATGTAATCATTTACGATATGGTGTGCTAATTCCGAATTAGTCGTTTGTTGATTCAGTTTATACAGTAGATGGTTGTATGTCCAACCTTCCAGAGGCTCATAGGCTTCTGATCCATGTATCATCTCGGCTTGATCCTTAAGTTCGTATGCAATTTCAAACATGCCCATTAAACAAGCATCAAAGCCAATCATTGTTAACGGCGGATCTCCAGTTATTTCCCGATAATCCTCTATTGACTTCCTAATTTCAGGGACAGTAAGATGGCTTCCTTGGTCTTCTGCGACTTTCTTCCAACCACTTCCGTGGTCCCAAATGACTAATATTTTTCTTTGGGCCGGGTATTCGGTGGCAGCCCATACCATGAAGTCCTTCAGTGTTTCACCGTCTCCCATATCTATCTCGTTTTCCCAAGTTGCATTTATTTCACTTAGTGGTTTTTCCTCGACACCATGTTTAATGACATGATAAGCGTGCGAATCGTTTCCCAATAATTGATCGGTAAGGGCAACAATTTCCAGATTATTGTTTGAGCCTACCATTTTCATTTCATTCAAATCATCAGTAACTTCTTCGTACAGTGTGTTATCTCCAGCCATGTAAACGTAGAATCCCCATTCAGGTAGGCTATCCTCGTCTGATTCAGCATTTCCTATAGGCAAAGTTGTTGGAAACGCCGAAATAATTACCAGCAGCGCTATTGCATAGCCCCCGACTCGGTACACAGAGCCTGTCCTTGCGTCTCAGTATAAAAAACACTGTTTAGGCTAGTATTCGTCGGTGTAATTCCATTCAACAACGTCTCCATCCCTGATTACCTTACGGTTTGCAGCAACACCTCCATCGTTGTCGTTAACAGAATAGAGCCAATAGAACCCGTCTTCGTCTTGACAGTTTCCGCAAGTTCCCCATCCAGCTATGGATTCAACAAAAAGGCCAAATTCATAGTGAGTAGTCGCCGTCACGGAGTAGCTACCTTGCGTCTGTCCGCCCAATAGAATCCCATAAGCAGTGGATTCTGAGGTCGTAATACTCTCAAAAGTAAGGGTGTCATTTTCACCCAGATTCTTGAATTTGATTACTAGTTTTGCAGTTACAATTGTGGAAATATCCGATTCATCTTCATCAAAATAACCGATTTCGTAGAGTATACCTCCAATTGCAAGACTATTCACGATTAGGACGGCTATTATGACGTTCCTTACTTCACTCAAGTTATATCTCTAATTCTTTTCTCTGATTCAGAATTTGAGGGTCGTTAGCCTTACTGGATAGGGCACAATAGATTGGAAAACCAAGGACAGTGAAGGTGATTATACTCGATAAAAGGTGATAAATCATAAACGGCAGACCAAGGATATAGACTAGCACAAGGTTCTCAGGGGTATGGGCATAGGATAGCCAGAAAACCCCGAAGTTGGTCCACGTATCATAAATTGTTGCAAAGATCAGGCCCGATGCTGTAAATTTGTAGACAGTTCCCGGTTTGAATTCTCCTCTGATTATATGCTGGAACCCGGAAGTTATCATAGATACTATTAGGAAGCCGGTGTAAGTGAATATGATGATTTTCGAAGCTCCAAAGTATCCAAGATACATATCACTCAAAACTATCATTGAGAGAGTGACTGTCATCGCAACGCTTGCAGGTAATAGCATTGAAGCTAAGAATACAGATACCATAATGGTTTCAAAGTTATGATAATCGTGTAAAGCGATTCTTCCTAAAAAACCCAATGCAAAAAGCATTATGGATGTTGTTAGGATTGGTAATCTTGTCTCTACCACCTATGGGCACTAAGGGCCTTGAATAAAAGTCAATGCGTCAGTTTTTGGATAATTTCCAAAAACATTTGATATGTCAACCTTTTGGTGTTTATGTTGTAACGACTGGGATGATATGAGTTCATAAGTTTCCAATCTTTGTCCGGTAGGGTGTGGATGGTTTCGTGTCCAAATTTAAAATCCGTTTGTCTCAGTTTCATACTGGAAATTAGTTGCTTGTGGGCCAAATTGCCTAAGGCCAGCACGAATTTCAGATTTCCCATCATTTCAATTTCTTGGATCAGGTATGGCCTGCAGTTTAGGATCTCCTCCTGTAGAGGTTTGTTTTGTGGGGGGGCACATCTAACTGCATTGGCAATTCTTACACCATCTAGTTCTAGTCCGTCATCGATAGATACAGCTTCTTTCGAAGAGGAGAATCCAGATTCGTGGAGGGCCCTATACAGGACTTCACCAGCATAGTCTCCCGTGAAAGGCCTTCCCGTCCTCCCAGCACCGTGCCTCCCCGGTGCCAATCCTATGATTAACACATGAGCCTCCAGATTTCCAAAGGATGGGACTGGCTTACACCAGTAATCATCAATTTCAAACCCATCTTTCCTTTTATTCAGCCTTGTTTCACTAGCATATTCAACGAGTCTAGGACATTTCTGACATTCAATTATAAGTTCATCAAATTTCTTTGAATTCAGGGCCATGGTTTATGTCGATAAATATAGCAAACCCCTTATTAAGGGGCCCAAGGCTGTAGCAAGGGTGATTGTAATGGATGTTGATTACAAGAAAAAATTGTTTGCGAGTGCAGTAACAGTGGCTTTGGTATTTTCGAGTCTTATGCTTTTAACAGGAGCACAGGCCGGAGCTGAGGATGACTTAGAGGTCAGTAATTTGTATGAACCTGCAGGCAACCCTCCACCAAGGGCCAATATACCATATGATTTTTTAGTAGGCTGGAAAAATAGTGGAGATGATTCTTATGATGCAACCGTACGCCTCTTCTCTGATTGCGAACAGAATGATTTAGCAGACGAGTCTGACACAATTAGCATGGGTGCTGGAGAGGACGGCAGCGTTACGTTGTCAGTCACCTTCACAGAGGTGGGTGATACTTGTTATTCAGCAACTATCTCTTATGAGTCAGTTGATTACGGCGAATTCGAGAACTTCGTTAATGTTGAACCAGAGACCGGTGATGCTGATTTATGGATTGAATTCGATATGGAAAATAACCAGGCAAATCCAGGTGAAGAAGTAAATGTCATGTTTGAGTATGGCGATGAGGGAGATGTAAGCACTCTGAATCCTGTCACTTTTATGGCCTATTTTGACCCATTGGATGATGACGCTACCAACAGTTTTGCCCCTTCTCCTGTGACCTTTGATTTTCTTAGCCCACCTCATGCAGACGCACCTCCAGAGCCTGATAGGATGGAATGGCAATATACTGTTCCGGGCGATACTGATGAAGGAAGGTACAAGTTTACAGTAATCATTGATTCCGAGGAGAATAATACAGCTGAAGATCCTGATTTAGATAATAACAGAGCAGAATTCGAGATGTGTATTGGTGACTGTACCGAACCCGATCTTAGGGTCTGGGACAATAGTATAGATTCGATTCGTGCCGAACCAATTGACCCTATATCTGGCAATATTGTAACTTTCAAATATTCAATTGAGAACGCAGGTGAGGGAGATGCCGAGCCCCCCGGTCCCTTTGATGAAGAAGACGGCGAATTGGTCATGTATCTTGAGGTCATGAAATGTCCAGATAGTGACTGTTCGGGGCAAACATGGGTCTTTGTCAATCAAAGTAAGTCCATTCGAACTCCTATAGGGGGTGGCGAGATTTTCACATCGGATGGTATTCTAGCTATCAATTGGAGTACAACCCCTGATGATGCCGGATTTTGGAACGTTCGTGTTATCGTAGACGGAGAGAATGTAATTGATGAAACAGACGAGAACAACAATGATTTGGATTGGTTCAAGGTATATGATGGCTATTTTGAATTGAAGGAACAGAGGCCTGATCTGATTGTGAACGGCATTGATGAAGGTCAAGGTAAAGTCTACCAAAATGATCCTAGAACAATCCAGATTGCAGTGACACAGACTGTATTGGGCGACGCCTTTGCTGACGATACTGATGTCTTTATCAAGATTAGAGATCCAGATATGAGTGTGATTGACTGGTTCAAGATAGATGATTCCAAGACCGTTGGTTTCCCACCTGATAATACTCTTTTCGAGTATACCTGGACTCCCACTAAATTAGGAGTCTACGAGTTTTATGCTTGGGTTGACAAGGATGACACAATACTTGAGTGGGACGATACAAATAACCAATATGATAGTGACAAATACGTAGAAGTTTTTGAGAAATTACCTGATTTAGACGTGGTTAGCGTTTCTGTCGCTCCCCTTAATGATGACGGCTATGCTATGGTTGGAGTTTCCAGTAATCTTACCGCCACCATCGCGAATGTCGGTGTCCGAGATATGACGGCGAGTGAGGGCAGCAAACTGGAAGTTACATTCTATACAGCAGCTCCTATCTCAGCTCAATTGGCTATAATTAATGTGAATCAGGCTCTGGCGATGGGAGAATCCATTGATGTATCAATTCCCTTCATGTTCTCAGAGAATGCCCAATACCGCCTAGTCGTAAAAGTCGATGAAGCTAAACTGATTGCTGAGGAGGACATATGGAATAATGAGAATTTCAAGAACATCTATGCAGTTAGTTCAATGGATGCTTATGTTTCCAACTTGAGTGTTGCTGTTAATGATGGTCTTGCAGGCAAGGATCACCCGATCACCTTTGATCTTGGTATGTCCAATCTTCCTGAAGAAGGTAATTATAGACTTCATTTCAACGTTTCGATTGATGGAACTTTTGGATTTGGTGAAGTATTGGCAGTAGCAATGGAGAATATGACGGGATTCTATCCTATAGGGACTGGTTATCAGGTTTCTGGACCTTATGGTTTTATTGATTTCAATTCAAGTTATAATCATCAGTCAGTTGTAATGCCTTGGATTCCTGGTGCAGATAGAACAGATGACTATGTCGTATGGGTCGAGGTCAGTAGCGATATCAATGTTATTTTTGATAATGACGCTGCTAACGTTTCCATAAGTATCGAGAAGTTGACCACTAATCTGTTAGTAGACTCTATCAAGGTCACAGAGACCGATGGTTCGGCCACGATAAAGGTCACAGTAGGTTATCCACAAGGCGAACAATCTCAGTTGGATACTGATGTTGCTTTGAAGGTATACCGGGCCTCGGATTATGCAGAAGGAGGCGCACCCATTGATGAATTGACTACGAAGACAATAACCGGACTCCTAAAGGGTGATTCGCGACCAATTTCATTTACATGGGCCGTGAAGAATGGTGACTACATTTTTGTAGCGGTTGTTGATCCAGACAATCAAGTAAAAGAAATCAATGAAATGGATAATGAATTCCCATCCTTAGAGGTAACTTTTGGAGACTCAACTTCAACAGGCCCTATTGATGAGGAAGACGAAGGATTCTTTGGATTGCCAGCACCTTCTATAGTGGTAGCTATGGGAATGGTTGGCCTTGTAGCTTTAGCACGTAGAAGAAGTTAATGGAACATACAGCACTGCTATACTTTGTCGGCCCTGCAGGTGCAGGGAAATCGACTTTGGTGGCTACTTTACAGGAATGGATGCAACATCAACGCTACGATGGTGTAGCCGTCAATCTTGATCCAGGTGCTGAGACGGTTCCTTATCAGGCTGCTATCGACGTACGTGAGAAATTCACGTTGAAGGAGATAATGAATGAGTATAGTTTAGGGCCAAATGGTGCACAGGTAGTTTGTGCAGACCTGCTGGCTGTTGAGCTGGACTGGATTCGGGGTCATATAGAGGAGATAAACTGTGACTATTTTCTGGTAGATACCCCTGGACAAACCGAGCTTTTTCTTTATCGTGAGGCTTCTAAAGTCTTTGTTGAGAATCTATCAGATCGTTCAGCAATGATTTTACTTCTGGATCCTCTTCTTTCGCGAACACCAGATGGTTTTGTGACCCAATTGCTTCTAGCTTCCGCAGCCCATTTGAGGTTCCAGATACCAATCTTTCCAGTACTGACCAAGTGTGATCTTTTGGAGCCCGAAGAAGTTGATAACGTTCGCGAGTGGGCGACAGACCTAGATAAATTGGCGATGTCAATGCCTCATTTGGAAGGAATGTCAGGAGTTCTTTCTTCGGAATTACTGCGTGTCTTGCAGGTTCTTGCCTTGGAATCGAATTTGATTGCGGTATCTTCCAAAGAAGGAGAGGGAATGGACGATTTGTACTCCATAATCCAGTCAACGTTTGCCGGGGGAGATGACTTAGAAGCACATGTTGACACCGATTAATTCCCGTTTTTAGTGGCTATTATTAATACTGCTATTATTAGGAGAATACATGCCTAATCAGGTACCTCTTATTGTTGAGCGACAAGGCAGTGTTTTGACCTTAAGTTTGAACAATCTTAGTAAAAAAAATGCATTGAATTCCGAAATGATGGGAGCTATGACAGCAGCAATTGAGGGTTCTGGAAAATACAGTGAATTAAGAGCAGTCGTGATTCAGGGCTCCGGTTCCGTTTTCTGTTCCGGAGCTGAAGTAACTAGCTGGAAGGCAGAGGAATTACAATTATTGCTAAGGTCTTTAGTTGAATGTCCTTTACCCACCATATCTTATGTCCGTGGTATTTGTTTAGGGGGAGGGATGGGCCTAGCCGGTGCGTCGGATTTCGTTTTGGCCGAAGAAGGGACCAAATTTGGTTTTCCCGAGGTCAAGATAGGTATGGTTCCAGCTGTCATATCTCCATATGTTGCCCGAAAATTAACTTTAGGAAAGATGAGGGAATCATTCATAACTGGAGAGATATTTGGAACATCTAAGGCACTTTCTATAGGATTTCTATATGGTATTGAAGAGAGGAATGAAAACGGTGCTCTTCAAACATTAATATCAGATATTGAAAAGGGAGGCCCTCAGGCTCAGACACACATCAAGAGATTATTGAATGGGGATATTTTATCCAGAAAAATTCAAGAAAGGGACCTGGCATTGGCAGATTTCATATCTCAGATAAGGGAAGGTTCTGAATCTAAGGAGGGTATCAGATCTTTTTTAGAAAAGCGGAAGCCAGATTGGTGTCGTGATGATTAAAAAGATATTGATTGCTAACCGAGGAGAAATAGCTTGTCGAATTATCAAAGCTTGCAAAGAAATGCAGATTTCTGCAGTTGCAGTATACTCGGATGTTGATTCAGAATCCCCCCATGTATTGATGGCAGACGAGGCGATTTTGATTGGACCTGCCAATCCTTCTGAAAGTTATCTGGATTTCGATAAAATTGTTGATGCTGCTAAACAGACAAATTCTGATGCTATCCATCCAGGTTACGGTTTCCTATCAGAAAATGGTGATTTTGCTAAATATGTCAATGATTCCGATCTAGTTTTCATAGGTCCGGATCCAGATACAATAAAATTGATGGGTGATAAGGCCGAATCCAAGAAAATGATGGCTGAGGCTGGAGTTCCTACTATTCCTGGTAATGATGGAGAATTAAGTGGTAATGTCGATGCGGTTGCTCGAGATATTGGTTATCCGTTGATGGTCAAGGCAGCTGCAGGCGGAGGAGGAAAAGGGATGCGTATCGTTGAATCTCCTGAAGAATTGGAGTCTGCTATTGAAGCCGCTAGTAGTGAGGCCCGCAATTCCTTTGGAAATGACACACTCATTCTAGAAAAATATCTTGATCAACCTAGACATCTGGAAGTCCAGATTCTGGGGGACCAGCAAGGTAATGTAATTCATCTCTATGAGCGCGAGTGTTCAATACAAAGGCGCCATCAGAAGATAATTGAAGAATCACCATCTCCTGCAATAAACAACAAGCTTAGGAAAATGATGTGTGAGGCTGCGGTCAAAGCTGCCAAAGTGGTCAATTATAGTAATGCTGGAACTGTGGAATTCCTATTTCAGGATGGTAAATTCTACTTTCTGGAAATGAATACACGCATTCAGGTTGAGCATGGTGTCACTGAGATGGTTTGTGGGATTGATTTAGTCAAATGGCAAATTCGAGTCGCAGACGGAGAGGCACTTGATTTCACTCAAAATGACGTCAAGCAGAGGGGCCACTCAATTGAGTGCAGAGTTTATGCAGAAGATCCATCACGCGATTTTCTTCCTACACCCGGCCTTATTAGAAAGATGATTTTACCTGAAGGTTCTGGAATCAGAAATGATGTAGGTGTCTCAGAGGGTCAGGAAGTAACTAGTGATTATGATCCACTTTTAGCAAAGGTAGTGGTTTGGGATTCCTGTAGAAATTCAGCGATTAATAGAATGGATTATGCCCTTAGCAATTTTATCATACTTGGATTGATTACCAATCAGCCTTTCCTGAGAGATATTATGAAGAGTGAATCCTACCGTAAGGCTTCATTCTCAACGAGATTTGTGGATGAACATTTCTCGGATTGGGAACTTGGGCCCCCATCTCCGGAAGTTATAGCTACAGCTTTATTGGCTTCTAAATCCGCACCAGAAAAAGTTAGCACAGTATCGTCTAGAGATCCCTATTCTCCTTGGAGTAACAAAGGTACTTGGAGGCAGAACATATAATGGCTGAAACCGTTACTATTGGTTCTAAATCATATTCAGTCAACATTCGCCGTTCAGGTTCCAGCTTTCGTCTTCAAATTGACGATAGGGATTATGATGGAGAGTTTTCGAGGCTGAACAATGGCAGTCTGGAGATAATAATAGATGGTCGCCGATCCATCACATATTCTGAGAAGAAATTGGATGATTCATATGTATTTGCAGATGGTATCAACTATGTTCTACGTCGGCAGTCCCAGAAGGTAGGAAGTGTTGTTCAGGATGAACCGAGAGAAGATTTGGTTATGAGTCCTATCACAGGGAAACTGTTAGACCGGAAAGGTGAGAACGGATCTAGTGTAAGGGAGGGGGACGTAATTATTGTCTTGGAAGCAATGAAGATGGAACATCGGTTGAGATCACCGCGTGATGGAATTATTTCCAGAATCACATCTATTGAGATTGGTGGGCAAGTTAAAGAGGGTGAAATAATGTTTGAATTGGAGGACGAGTGAGCATTATCCAGAGCCGACACAATTCCAATGGTAAAGAAGCTATTACTAATCGTGAACACAATGATTCTCTTTCCAAGGAACTCCGGAAGAGGATATTAGAAAATAGCAAAGGAGGAAGGCCTGAGATGGTCAAAAGGCATCAGGAAAGAGGCAAACTTCTGGTAAGGGACCGTATTGAGAAATTGATTGATTCAGATACACCTTTTCTCGAGTTTTCTCCTTTAGCGGCTTATGGTTTGTACAAAGACGAGGTTCCCTCTGCGGGCATAATTACTGGAATTGGTGTCGTCAATGGAAGAGAGGTGATGATAATTGCCAATGATGCAACTGTCAAAGGTGGAACTTATTATCCACTGACTGTTAAGAAGCATCTGAGGGCTCAGGAAGTAGCTCAGGACAATCTCCTGCCTTGTATTTATCTCGTTGATTCTGGTGGGGCTTTCTTGCCTATGCAGGACGAAGTTTTTCCCGATAAAGAACACTTTGGCCGTATATTCTACAATCAGGCGCAAATGTCGGCTAGGGGAATACCTCAGATTGCAGTAGTTATGGGCTCATGCACGGCCGGAGGAGCTTATGTTCCAGCAATGTCGGATGAGACCGTAATAGTGAAGGAACAGGGAACGATTTTCCTTGGGGGCCCACCTCTGGTCAAGGCTGCAACTGGAGAGGATGTGAATTCGGAAGAATTGGGCGGTGCTGAAGTACACACCCGAAAAAGCGGGGTTGCAGATCACTATGCCCTGAATGATTCACATGCAATAGAAATAACCAGAGATATAGTCTCTAATCTGAATCGACTATCTAAATCCAAATTAGATATTTCTGAACCAGAGGAACCATTGTATAATTCTAAGGATTTGTATGAGATTATACCTAGTAATCCTAAACAGTCATACGATGTTCGAGAAGTTATAGCCAGACTGGTGGATGCTTCTAAATTCCATGAATTCAAGTCTAATTATGGCAAAACAATAGTTTGTGGTTTTGCTAGAATTATGGGTTATCCAATTGGTATTCTGGCAAATAATGGAGTCCTTTTCTCAGAATCTTCTTTGAAAGCAACTCATTTCATAGAGATGTGTTGCCAAAGGAAGATACCAATCGTCTTTCTTCAGAATATTATGGGTTTTATGGTTGGAAAGGATTACGAGGCGGGAGGAATAGCTAAGGATGGGGCCAAGATGGTAATGGCCGTAGCTAATGCCAAGGTCCCTAAATTTACCGTGGTTATCGGAGGTTCATTTGGGGCCGGGAATTACGGTATGTGTGGGAGAGCCTATCAACCCCGTCAGCTCTGGATGTGGCCTAATGCCAGAATATCGGTAATGGGTGGTGAACAAGCGGCTGATGTGTTGTCTACGGTCAAACAGGAACAATTATTGAAGAAGGGCAAGAAGATGAAGAAATCAGAGATTGAAGATCTAAGGAAACCAATTCTAGAGAAATATGAGATTGAAGGTAGCCCTTACTATTCCACTGCCCGTTTGTGGGATGATGGGATTATAGATCCATTGGATACACGTATGATCCTGGCTCTTGGAATATCGACCTCTCTTAATGGTCCTTTGGAGAGTTCTGAATTCGGTGTTTTCAGAATGTGAACCTATTCTCTGCTGTAAGTGTTATATATGCCCATGATTCGGCCGCAATAGATGGAAGAGTCGATTTGTCGAATTGAATTGGAAATTGAAGACACAACTTACATTGCTAAGGTCCAGACTGATATGGGTGGCCCACGAGAGTATAGAAGTACACGTTTCGACGGTCTGCTAAATCAACTCATGAGTGAGTTGCAGGCAGAGTTCGAACCAGACTTTGAATGAATCTTTTCCCAGCTCTTGGTGTAACCCTAGGTTTGATAATAGGATATTACTCAGTGAGGATAATTGCAGCACGTATGGGTAAGCCATTACCTAGTCTGGGCGAGTTAATGTTTCCACTACACCATACGGATTCAAAGATAGACCAAGCGAATAAGAGAAGAGGCAAGCGTTAAATCCTATTGGAAGATAAGACCGTAGGTCCAAATATGAGATATCTACTGACTGTTGCATTTTTGCTTGCCCTTTCTTTATCACTTAATGAGGATACTTCAGCTGAACCTGAAGTCTTCATGGTAAGTGTAGATCCTCCTAATGTGGACAACCAAGAAGAACAGACTGTGTCTTTCGAGGCAGACTGTTCAATTTGCAACGAGGAGGAACTAGACCATTTTTATTGGCGATCCTCCATTGATGATGTTATCGCAGAGGGTTCTGATTTTTTTGATATTAATTTTGAGATGTCCTCAATGGATTTCTCTACAGGAAACCATGAGATCACACTGCAAGTTCGAGATACCGATGGAAATATGAGTGAAATTAATGATAATTCTACCACTTCTCTTGGAGTAACAGATGGCCATGGTGGAGGCGGAGGTTCAATAGATGTCAATTTTGATGTGGCCCCTCCAACCCTACATCTAGGTGAAACCGCACGCTTTGCCGCTTGCACCGAGATGCAACCCGAACCCCAACCTTGTGTTTCCGACCCAGACCCTGATCTCAGCTTTGATTGGACCATTCAATGGGAAGGCGAAGATGGATGGTCGTACCTTGGCGATACAGAAGCATTTGACTACAATGATTTCGAGGAAGGAACCCACAATGTCAGTCTTATAATCACAGATAATTCTAATGAGGAGGTAAGTGATCCGGGGTATCTGGAAATAATGGTTCTACCTCCGATTCCTATTGCTGTAATCGATGCGGCTGAGCAAATTACTGTGAAAGAGGGACAGACATTGGAAATAAGTTCACATTGTGAGAACAATAATGCTGAAGTGATAGACTGTGAGCATTCATGGGAGATCTGGGAGTACAAAGATGGTGGAGACTTGCAATTCAGGTTAACAGGCAAGGATATTGTTCTGAATAACCTTACGAACGAGGACCCAAATGAGTATGAAATCATGCTGCGTACAAATGATGATCTAGGCACCCTCTCCGCTTGGGTCAATGTTATAGTTACTGTAAATCCTCCTAACGAGATTCCGTCAGCCGCGATAACAATCTCTCCCCAATCCTTAGGTGGCCTGACCCCAGAGTATTATCAGTACACTGACCTTACCTTTAGCTCCTCCAGTTCGAATGATCCCGATGGTGAGATCGTAGCCTACAAGTGGTGGTTTAACAATGACCTTGTTTCCGAGGACGCCAATTGGTTAACATCTTTCAATGAGACTGCTATTTATCAGATTAAATTGGAGGTTCAGGATGATGATTCAGTATGGAGTACAAAGGTTTCCACTAATTTCAAAATAGTCAGCAATAGTCCACCTTCCGTTGATTTTATCATATCTTCTGAAGGTTTGTCATCCACATTTACCAGCACGGTAAGTGATGTAGAAGGCTCTGTCGTTGCATTCGAGTGGTTTATCGATGATGACCTAATTTCAACAGAGGCGAACACTACATGGACGACCAACCAAAGTGGCAGTTATGCAGTCACACTTAGGGTCATGGATGATGGAGGTTTATGGTCTGAGGTCACTAAATCTTTCCAAGTGGAGATACTACAGCAGAAAAATTATGTGGCTACCTTCTCTTCAAAGGACATTGATGTGGGCGATTCATTTACCATAGATTTCACGGGAACTACGGGAGCTGTAGCTTATTATGAGATTATCGTGAATTATCCAAATGGGAGCAAGGACACCTATGTGGCCCATCACACTGCCAATGGCTACGTTATAGACTTCAATCGTGCAGGCACTTATGCTCTGGACATTACGGTTTTCTGGGCAGATGGTGTTCCTCAGGATGGGCTTGCGGACTGGTATGGTCCGACCGTCTATGTTGGACAGGAGGATGAACCTGTCGATAATACGCAGCCTCCCGAGGTTGTTGAACCCGATGATTCAAGCCCCTTGCCATCCATCTCCGTAGTTGTGTCCTTGGTAACGTTATCACTTTTAGCAGTCTTACGTCGTCAAAGATAGACTTTCTCTTTCCGAATCTGGTGTGTCCAGTAGCCAAGCATAGCACTCATGATTAGTTCAGAGCCTGCTATCGCAAAGAATAGAGCCTCGTTATGGATGATATCTTCTTGATATTCCTCTTCATAATTAACGATAAGAATCAATTCCTTAGCTATGTCTTCCTCTTCGTAGAAGGCAGTGAAAGTGACATTATACCTTCCTGAGGCATGAACAGTGTGGGTTACACTCGATAAATTCGAGTATCGCGTCCCATTTCCCGCAATATCTCTTCCAAAATCCCACTCAACAGATGTAGCATTGTCAGTTCCAGTTGCGGAGAAGGTAACCTCATCGCCTGCATCTACAAACACAAGGTCCGATTCCTCGTTTGCTTCTATTTCAACTTCACCAGTGGTGGTGGGCAACAGTAGAAGTATGATAATTATTATCAGACTAGACTTGAACTTTACCATACTTACTGGAGATTTTCCGGGTTACCCTTCTTCTCAGTTCCTCGGACCATAATTCACCGTCAACTAATTTGAGTACATCATGTGTAACTCCACATCTTGCAAACACAACACCATCCTTATCAGATTTTGTTGTTAATTCTATCGCAGGGCTGGACTTTACGACAGTAGCCTGAATCAGGTCATTAATTTGGTATAATGTCTTGATATCTGAAACGTATTCACTTGACATCTTAGCTATGTGCAAGGTTCCTACAGTATAATTGCCAATAGATCTCTTTTCATCTTTGACCTTCAGGATCTCGACAGAGACCATGCTGTCCCGCAGAGATTGAATTCTTCCAAAGACCGTGTCACCTTCATTAATCTTCACAGGAGTTGACACTGCGGGTTCGATACTGACCATCATTTTCTGGTTGTCTTCCTTTAATTTCCCGCAAATACCAGCGAATAACTCTCCCTTCTCCTCGTACACCCCATTTCCAGGCATATATTCCATCGCACTCGCCAGTTTATCTCCCGGTAGTTTCATGTGTTTATCGCAGAGAGGCTATGTGATAAAGGATTGCTTTCTGATTAGCTATATTTCTGGTGTGGAAGGGCATACTTATAGGAATAGTAAAGTCAAATTCATAACGACTTTCAATCTTGGCAGAACGGTTGCCGACAAATTTCTCAACAAAATTTCTGGTCTCAGCCATATGAATAGTCCATATATTGCCGGCTATTTCGACAGCTTTCTCAAGAAATATCCTGTCGGCTCCTGGTCTCTGCGCTCCAAAAGGGGGGTTCATTAGAACCGTGTCAAATTCTTCATCTATATTCTCGATAGCTCCATTGATCCATTTGATATCAAGATTATTTTCTCTGGAGTACTGAATTGCTATATCCAGAGCCTTTGCATCAATCTCAAATCCTGTAACATCAGCTCCTAGAATTGCAGCCCCAATAGCTAATCTTCCGGTTCCACAACCCAGATCGGCAACTTTTCCAGACAGATGTCCTCTGGAATTTGCTTTTTTGATTATTTCTAAAGTCGTATCGACAGGAGTAGCATATTGCTCGAGTTTAGGTTCAGGGTCTTTAAAATCTGGAGAATTAACTAATATCTTAAAATTCAACCTGGTCTCCATTTGTCATACCCGTCCTTTAGCAGACGCCCCTCATTACGAAGCTTCGCTAGATATTTCTCTACATCGTTTTTAGAGTGCCCTCCTTCGTTCACCATCCTATCATATATCTCTTGTTCATCCATTCCATTAGGGCCACCGTCCTTTATTATTCCTACTAATAGAGTAGTTGGATCCGTATCCTTCTTTCGCTGTTCAGAGTCGACACCAAACAATGCATAATCTACATCTCCTCCAAGAGTAACATTAAGAAATAGATTCATCAAATCAATTGCGCTATCTGCATGTTTGACATCGACAGTATCAGACAAATACATCTTTGCTTGGGCCTCAGCGATTCTTATGATAGACTCCAATTGTCTGGGAGTTATAGGCATAGTTTTGTCCTGATCATCTACGCTATGGTATCTTCTGCGAAGCCCGGTGTAATACTCCTTTATCTTGTTCTGAGCCTGTGGCGACATTATTGGCCTAAGTCTTTTTGCATAAGAGATATACAATCTTAGCATCTTCGAAGAGATGGGTCCTTCTAAAGATCTAAGTGTAAGTTCATCCCCACCAGTTTTATCTCCTGGAACCAATTCTTCTCCAGCTCTGTGGCTCTCTAAGATCCTATCAGCTAACTTGCTGTCTTTTTCGGGATCCGGTTTGTCAGTTATGATAAAGAATATGTCAAACCTACTTAGCAAAGATATAGGCATATTGACTTGAGGGGGTAATGGCATTTCCATATCAAATCTACTTCTTCGAGGATTTGCAGCGGCTAGGACAGAGCACTTTGATTGCAATTGGGCATTAATTCCTGCTTTGGCGATACTGATGGTCTGCTGTTCCATGGCTTCATGCATAGATGAGCGATCCTCATCGGACATTTTGTCGATTTCATCAATACAGGCAATTCCTCCTGAAGCCAGAACCAAGGTCCCAGCTTCAAGACTCCACCTACCTTCACCAAATTCATCCCTTACAGCTGCAGCAGTTAGGCCGGCCGCTGAAGTAGATTTTCCGGTAGCCATAATCCCTCTTGGAGCTATTCTTGCTGCTGAACGGAGTAGCTGTGATTTAGCTAGACCTGGATCTCCCATCATAAGCATATGAATGTCTCCACGAATACGTGTTCCATCGGGCAGTTCTTTGTGAACACCTCCAAATTGTTGCAGAGCTAGTGCTCTTTTTTCCCATTCCATTCCATAGATTGTAGGTGAAATCGAATCTCTGATTCTTTCAACGATGTCTTCTTGAAGCGCTAATTCCTTAATTTCTATCAATTCACTAGCTGTAGGTTCTGCATCTTCCACTTCCCCTATCCTCTCATCAATACTATGTGCATAAAGGTAGATGTCAAATTCACTTTTTTGTCTTCTTCCCTGAAACTGAGATTTTGGTTTGATGATACCTACGATGGCTACTCTATCTCCGGGTTGAACTTTATGAGCTAATGAGCTTTCAAAGTAGACCGATAATCTCTCAGGTTGAGCACCAGGGGGTAAATCTTCAGGATATTCCTGTATTTCTACCTTTTGAGAGTCAATAAATTGTGATAAATCATCTCTTAGCTTAAATTCCGTGCACTTACAAGTTTCACCAGTTTCACAACGTGTGGGTTCCTTGAGTGTAAAAAAGTCCTGAATGTATGAATTTCTATGCCTTTCCCAATCACATTCAAACAATCCAATCTCCATTCTGGGTCTTACAGGTGTCGCTTTTCTGACCAATCCCCTTAATTTTACGGTGCGATAAAGATGTTCTTTTCTCAGTCCACTGATCTCAACTTCATATAATTCATCAGGTATCCCCATTGGGACAACATCGATAACGATTTTGGTTCGGTGCTCTTTCCTTACCCTCTTTTTGGTTTCCTCTTCAATAAATTCCTGTACAACTTCCTTGGCTGCATCTAGGGTATGATCCAGATTCCATCTCAGGTTGTTTGACAACCTTGCATTAAAGTCAGATACAGATTCCCAAGTTACTCTAATGGCCCTGTCACCAGCAGGATATTCTCTTGATACGGTTTGAATCTCATCACTATAGGTAGGTATATTTTCCTCATCTATCTTTTTCCCTTTACATTTGGGACACTCTTTCGTATCTGATTCCTCAGAGTCAATCTTTGATTTATTAGGAACTTTTCCCTGACCATTGCACATAGTACATTTTGGTGCTGAGAAATCCTTCCCAGATTTGTCTACAGGTCGATTTCGAGAGTCCTGAAAGAAGGATCTCCAAAGCTCCATAAGTTCATCTAATGCTATGTCATTTGCCAAGGACTATTAACATACGGAAGCCCGTTAAAAATCTATCCGAAGATTCTCTTGAAGAAACCAGGTCGATTTGCCTTTATTTCAGCCTCGAGACTTATACGTGAATCAACCGCGGCCATAAAATTAGGATTTATTTCCAAGGCCTTATCGAAGGCAGCCAAGGCCTCATCTCGCTGTTCCATTTCCTTCCAGAGTACAGTCCCCTTGTTGACCCAGGTGTCTACTACATGCGGGTTTAGGTCCAAGGCTGCTTCAAAGGCTTCCAGAGCCTTTTCAGGCTCATCCAGAGCGTACAAGATATTTCCTTTGTTCCTATGGAGAGTATCATCATTCTTATGTTTCTTAAGAGCATGTTCACATACTTTCAGAGCAGCTTTGTTGTCGCCCTTTTTTCTTAGAACCATTACGAGGTCATTGTGCGCCTCTTTCATATCACTCTTGTATTGTATCGCTTTTTTGAGACAAGTCTCAGCATCATCATATTTCTGGATCAGCATCTTGGCATATCCCTTATTGTACCAAGCTTCTGCATCCTTGGAATTGAGTCTTAATATTGCATTCCAGCACTTATCGGCTTTACTGAATTGCTTTAATTTTGTCAGTAGGATTCCCATCGATTTCCAAGCCTCGACGTCCTTTGGCATACTTTGGGTAGCCATCTGATAGGAACGGATAGCCACTTCATAGTCACCCAGTAATTCGCAAACCTCGGCTCTACCTTTGAGGGCGTCTGAATTGTTTGGATTTCTTTTAATTACAGTTTCAAAGGTATTTCGTGCATTATCAGGGTCCCCTAATTCATATTGTACTCTTCCGAATGCTACGCGGGCTTTAATGTCATCGGGATTGTCTCTTATAAATCCGTCCAGAAGGTTGTAAGCCCCATCAAGGTCTCCATTGTAAAGAAGGTCATCCAATGTTTTTTGCCACTTTGCTGCCATATCTACTTTTTATCAAACCTGAAGAGTCTGGTCTCTTCTCCTACCATTTCTTCCACCACACTATAAGGCTGTTGTAGGAGCCCTTCGAGCACTCCAGCCAGACATCCAGCAGTAAAATCACAATTATTACCTGCACCAATTATACCTATCTCAAGCATATTCTCCAGTTTTACAACAATATGGTCCCGATTGCTATCAATTACGAACAAGTGTCCTAATCCTGCCTCAGCCCAGGCTTGATTCAATATCATGTCCAGATCCTCGGTTCCCATCTCTACGTAATTCACAGATAGACTGCTGCCGACCGAATGTCCACAATTGAACATTATGCTTCTGGCCTTTTCAGCTCCTATATTTTGTAGTTCAGACCATAAAGTCCCTAGAAAGGCACTAGGTAGGACTAGTATATCTGATGTCTGGACACCAATGTCTGTATCGTAGAAATCATCCATTGGGCGTCAGCCCTTCTAGGACATTCCCTCAACCATGCTCTCTGAAATGCTTTGGAAGGCCTCACCAACATTACGACCATCTTTAGCTGAGGTCATCATGAATGGTGCGTTGAGTTTTTTGGAAACTTCAGACATTTCCTTCTCGCCAAACAGTGCTTTGTCCATCAAGTCGCACTTGTTGGCAAGGAGTACCACTGGAATCTCACCAGTAACCTGCATCAATGTCTTAATCCAGTCAATCGTGGAAAGAAGAGTTTCCCGACGCGTAATGTCACAGACAATCATTGCACCTTCCGAACCGCGATAGTATGCCTGCTTGACATTCCCAAGAGTCTTTTGGCCCGCAACATCCCATATCATCAGAGTCACATCAATATCTGGTTTAGCACCACCGGATCTCAGTTGAACTTCCTTCTTTACAATCTTAGCCCCAATTGTAGTTAAGTATTTGTCATCAAATGCATTGATAACGAATCGGCGAATCAAGCTGGTTTTTCCAACAGCAGGGTCGCCAAGTACTACAATCTTCTTTGATACCTTTTTAGCAGCCATCATGGTTCTCTACCTCGAGGAGTCTTGATTGTTGTCACTCTATTTAATATTAATCAACATTTTTGATATATTCTTGTTTGTTCTCGCAAAGATGGGTACTTCTTTGAGCCACGATAATTCGTGTGATGGGTCTTTTACAATGTGGACAGGGTTCTCCCGTTTTCCTGAATATCTGCAATTTTTTCCAGAATTCACCCCGCTTTCCCTCTGGTCCCCTGAACGTCAAGAAGGTGGTCCCGCCAAAATAAATGGATTTTCTTATGATGTGTCTAATCGCTCGATGCAGATTCCTGATCTCGGTATCAGAAAGCGTGTTGGCCTTTCTCAAGGGATGCAGACTGGCCCTGAATAGTATTTCATCAGCCAGATAGTTACCTATTCCTGCAATGAACCGTTGATTCAATAATAGTGGTTTGAGGCGCCCTCTTCGATGGGATAGCATCATCTTGAATTTTTCCCCCGTGAACTTACGTTCGAGTGGTTCAATACCTAGATTACCTACGATTTCATTGATATCCTCCACAATCCAGACCTTTCCGAATTTCCGGAAATCAACAAGGCACATTTTCTTCTGGTTGTGAAAATCAAATTCTACAGTAGTGTGTTTTGGAGCTCTGTCTTCTACAATATCTATCCTTCCGGTCATCCTGAGATGGATGATGATATGGTGCGTATCCAGATTTATTATCAGAAATTTGCCCCTTCTGTCAAAATCAGTAATCTCCTGATTCTTTACGACATTGAAATCGGAATCGGATGCATTGTGCCAGATCGTTCTACCAGCCTTTAATTTCCAGCCCTTCATTTTGCTGGATAGTCCTGTGCGATAGGAGTCAACTTCTGGTAGTTCCGGCATCAAATTATCAAGGCGAGACGGTTTTAATCTCCTGCCCTTGGAAACTTGTGCTTAGGTTATACAACACGGTTACTCGTAAGGTCGAGGAATTCAAGCCCATAAATCCCAATAAAGTGGGGATGTATGTCTGTGGCCTTACGGTTTACAATGACATGCATTTAGGTCATGCTAGAACCTATATCTCGTTCGATGTGATTAGGCGCTGGCTTGAATATTCAGGTTATACAGTTACATTTGTACAAAATCACACAGATATTGATGACAAGATAATCCAGAAGTCCAATGAGGAAGATTCTACGACCGAAGAGATTGCCTCTAGATATATTGAAAGGACAATGGAGGATCTGGAAAAGTTACGGGTCAGGCCACCTACATTTATGCCCAAGGCCACTGATTTCATTAAGGAAATGATTAAGATAGTATCAGATCTTGTGGAGAAGAAGCACGCATACGTTGTTGAACCTGCGGCAGGCGCTCTTTCATCCGACGTATATTTTGATATTTCATCAGCTTCTGATATGTTTGGCACATTGACGGGTCAAAATATCGAGGATATGGAGGCTGGGGCCCGCGTTGCCGTAGACAGCCGGAAACGCCATCCTTCTGACTTTGTCCTGTGGAAGGGAGCAAAACCGAATGAACCCAGTTGGGAAAGTCCTTGGGGCTCAGGAAGACCTGGTTGGCATATTGAATGCTCAGCAATGTCTTTAGGTCATCTGGGGAAACATTTTGATATACATGGAGGCGGAGTTGACCTAAAATTCCCACATCATGAGTCAGAGATATTACAGACGGAATGCCACACCAATCATTCACCCGTAGCGAATTACTGGATTCACACCGGTTTTCTTACAATCGATAAGGAGAAGATGTCCAAATCCCTCGATAATTTTTTCCTTGTCAGGGATGTTATGAAGGAATATAGTGCCTCTATTCTGAGATTCTATCTTCTGAACGGAAGTTACAGGTCACCGATTGACTTCAGCAATTCAAGTCTAAAGGAATCGATGGCAGCTTACAAGAGGCTGGAAGGGACTTATTGCCGATTCAGGGATGAAGAAACAAACGGTAATCAGAAACCACCAGAATTGGTGGAAGCAATAGAACAGTGCCGCAAGGATTTTGTATCAGCCATGAATGATGATTTCAATACGCGTGAGGCGATAGCGTCATTATTCCAGTTAGCCAGGATTGCAAACAATCATTCCGAATCCAGTCTTACATCAGATTTGAGATCCGAGTTGGTTAAAACATTTGATTACTATGGGCATCGGGTTCTAGGACTGTTTACAGAACATATAATTGATAATTCACTACTTGCTTCCATTAAGGACTTAATAGCTAAACGTGATACAGCTCGTACAGCCAAGGACTGGTCTCA
>Ga0208129_1000039_pt1 | contig 51045 bp, 41 predicted proteins | sample ETNtaG_13_FD_185759 | JGI IMG/M metagenome (GOLD analysis project Ga0208129, IMG submission 185759) | Marine microbial and viral communities from oxygen minimum zone, Eastern Pacific Ocean - ETNP201306PF47B (SPAdes) (version 2) | ecosystem: Environmental > Aquatic > Marine > Oceanic ...
GTCGGGCGTGGCGCCGGGCGTGGCGCCGGACGTGGCGCCGGACGTGGCGCCGGACGTGGCGTCGGGCGTGGCGCCGGACGTGGCGCCGGGCGTGGCGCCGGGCGTGGAGTCGGACGCGGAGCCGGAACAGCGGGCCGTGCGCGTTCTGCGTCGTGTCGCCGCAATCACTTTCACGGAAGCCGCTGCTGCGGAGATGGCCGAGCGAGTGGGACAGGCCTTTGCCGCGCTCGAGTCCGGGCAAGCGCCCGTGGGTCTCGACGTTTGTGCGCTCAGCGATCCGCCGGCGGAACGTTCGGCACGCGCCGCCGCGCTGCGTACCGGGCTCGACCAGCTGCGGGTTCAGACCATCCACTCCTTCTGTCGACGGCTGCTGGCCGAGCACCCGCTCGAGGCCGGTCTCCACCCGCGCTTCGCAGTCGACGCGGATGAGAGCGGGCAGAAGGCCGTCGTGCGCGAGGTTCTGGAGGCGGCCCTGCCGGCACTATTCGAAACTTCCGAGGCACTGCTCGAACTGGTGCGTGCGGGCGAGACGCCCGGCGACCTGGAGGCTGCGCTGCTCTTTCTCGTGGGCGAGGGGGTGTCTCCCGCCGCACTGGGTCGCGACCCGCTCGCCGACGAGCGGGTGAAAGAGCTCATCGGGCGCGCACGGCCCCCGATCGATGCGTTCGTGGCGCTCGAGGGCGGCCGGCTCGTCGCATTGGGCAGCCGCGCTCCCCTGGTTTCGAGCCTCGTGGCTGGCCTCGCCCAGCTCGGAGAGCGGCTTCGCGATTGCGAGCCGACGCTCGAGGGGCTCGAGGTGCTGCTCGCCTGGCTGCGGGAGTGCGATTTCTCCGATTCGGACCTGCAGAAATGGGAGGACCGCCTGAAGCAATGGGAGACGAAGCGGAGCTTCGGCAAATCCGCCGATCGCGCGGTCGGCGAGGATCTCGAGGGACTCGTGGAGCGGGCGTGTGCGGTGCGCCCGGTGCTTCGTCACCTGCGCCGGGTGGACGTCGCGCGGCTCCGCGCGGTTCGCGAGGTGCTGTTGCCGCTCCACGCCGAGGTGTTCCGTTCGATGCGCGCGCGCGGCATCGAGACCTTCCGGGCCTTGCTGCACGACGCGCGGTCTCTGCTCGCTTCCGATGCCGGTGTGCGCCGCCGCGTTCGTTTGGGCATCGACCAGCTCCTGGTGGACGAGTTCCAGGACACGGACCCCGTTCAGTGCGACATCGTGCGCTGGCTCGCCTTCGACGGACCGGTCGAGGAGCGCCCGGGGCTCTTTCTGGTGGGCGACCCGAAGCAGTCGATCTACGGCTGGCGCAACGCGGACCTCGCCGCCTACGAGGACTTCGTCGAGCAGCTGCGAGAGGAAGGCGGCCGCGTCGAATGCCTGGTGGTGAACTACCGCTCGACCCAGCCGATTCTGGACGAGGTGTCGCGCCTGTTTGCGCCCGTGATGCTCGAAGAGCCCAGGGTCCAGCCGCCGTTCGTGGAGTTGCTGACGCCGCCGGACGCAGAGGACGCGGCACCCGGGGCCGGGCGCGCGCCGGTCGAGCACTGGGTTTCATGGGGTTGGGATCGGGACGTGCAGGAGCCGCGCAAGACGAGTGTTCCCGAGGGAAACGCGCTGGAAGCCGCCGCGCTCGCCGCCGACGTGGCCGCACTCCACGCCGCCGGCACGCCCTGGAGCCGAATTGGCCTGCTCTTCCGCGCGGGGACTGCCGTCGAGACCTGTCTCGCGGCGCTGCGCCGGGCAGAAGTGCCTTTCGCCATGAAGGGGGATCGAAGCTACTTCGCGCGCCGCGAGATTATCGAGGCGTGTGCGCTGGTTCGCTGCGTACTCGATGCGCACGACCAACTGGCGCTGCTGACGCTGCTTCGGTCGTCGGTGGTGGGGGTGCCGGACGCGGCGCTCGTGCCGCTCTGGGCGGGCGAGTTGCCCCGGTGCATGGCGGAACTGAACGGGAACGATGCCGAACGCCTCGCCTCCCTCGCCGTGCTCGTGGCACAGGCACAAGCGCAGGTTCCCGGCGACATTCCTGGGATCGCACGGATCGCGGGCTGGGCGGACAACCTGCTCGACGCAGCTCGCGCGCTCGGGACGCTGCGGGCCGCTTTCGAGACCGATGCGGCGGATGTCTTCGTCGAGAAGCTGCGCGGCCTCTTCCTCTTCGAAGTGACCGAATCCGCCCGCTACCCGGGGGCGTATCGCCTGGCGAACCTCGACCGCTTCTTTCGCGATCTCTCGCGGGCGCTGCGCGACGGCGAGGGGGACCCCCAGGCGGTGCTGCGCGATCTGCGCGAAGACGTGGCGCAGCGTCGTGAGGCGGAAGAAGGCCGCCCGCGCGAGGCGATCGAGGACGCGGTCCAGGTGATGACGATCCACAAGGCGAAGGGGCTCGACTTCGACCACGTCTACGTGCTGCAGCTCCACAGAGGGCAGGGCTCGCAGCCGAGCCCTCGCGCCGAGGAGATCGAGGGGCAGCTGGAAGTCGAGTTCCTCGGCGCGCGCACGCTCGGCTACGACGCGGTCGAGGTGCGCCATGCCCGCGTCGCGCGCGCGGAGCGGGTGCGCACGCTCTATGTCGCCGCTACGCGCGCGCGCCGCAGGCTGGTGCTCGCGGGTGTTCACCCGGAAATGGCGGGCTCGCGCAGTTCGGAGAGCCACGTGGCATTGCTCGCGCACCGGAAAGGCGGTCGTCCGGACCTCGTGGACGAGATGCAGCGCGTCGCAGCGGACGCCGGCGAGCACGTCGACGCCGCTGGGGTTCGCTGGCGTTTCCCAGCGCTCTTCTCCGAGACGGCGCCCGACAGGAGCCGCCCGCGAAAGCCGTTGCACGATCCGAAAGCCGTCTCCCGCATGTCCGAGGCGCTCGCAGCCCGCCGGGCGAATGCTGCCGCGACGCGCGAGCGCCCGTTGCGCGCCGCCGTTTCTGCGTCGGCGCACGAGGCCCAGCTGGAACGCGTGCGCGAACGGGGTGCCGTAGACGAGGGACGGGAAGACGACCGCGGCGAAGCGTCGCCGATGGCCGGCCCCCGGGCCGCGGCGGCCGTGGGCACGGCCGTGCACCGGGTCTTCGAGTTTCTCGATCTCGACGCGGATCTCGAGGACGGTCTCGCCGCGGCCGCAGCAGATCTCGAGCGGCGCCTCGATCCGGCACTTGCCCCGGGCGAGCGGGTCATCGCCCTCGGGCGCGCGCACGCGCTTCTCGACGCCTTCGCCCGCGGTCCGCTCCTCGCGCGGCTGCAGGAGATCGCCCCCCACGTGATTGCGCGCGAGTTGTCCGTGCTGCTGCCCCCGGATCCGGACCGCTCCGATGGGCCGGTGGGGTTTCTGGCCGGTGTGGTCGATCTGCTCTACCGAGACCCGGCTTCGGGTGTCACCGTGGTTGCCGACTACAAGACGGACCGCATCGCCGGCGAAGCCGAGATCGGTGAGAAGGCCGAGCGCTACCGCACCCAGGGCGAAGCTTATGTGCGCGGGATCCAGGGTGCGCTCGGCCTGCTCGAGCCGCCGCGCTTCGAATTGTGGTTCCTCGACGCGAGCGAGATCCGGGGGATTTCTCTGTGAGAGATCCGGGGGATTTCTCTGTGAGAGATCCGGGGGATTTCTCTGTGAGAGATCCGGGGGATTTCTCTGTGAGAGATCCGGGGGAGGCTCTGTCGGGCTCGGTGGAAGTCAGCGCCCCGCTCTTTGTGGGATAATCCCGCCCGAGGGACTGCCATGCTTCGCGAGAGCTATCCGTACTACCTGGGAAATGTGCCCGAGGCACCGAACTGCGACCTCGAGGTGACCGACAAGTACAGCGGTGAGGTGGCGACCCGCGTGGCGCTCGCCGATGCGGCGGCGATCGACCGCGCCATCGGTCTCGCCGTGGAGGCCGCGGCGCCGATGCGCGCAATGGCGGCCTACGAGCGGCAACAGGTGCTCCAGCACTGCGTGGCGCGCTTCACCGAGCGCGCCGAGGAACTCGCGCTCGCACTCTGCGTCGAAGCGGGCAAGCCCATCAAGGATTCGCGCGGTGAGGTCGGACGGCTCATCGACACCTTTCGCATCGCAGCCGAGGAGTCCGTGCGGATCACCGGCGAGGTGCTCCCGCTCGACATCAGCGCGCGCGCGCGGGACTACACGGGAATGTGGAAACGCATTCCCATCGGTCCCTGTTCCTTCATCGCGCCCTTCAACTTTCCGCTCAATCTGGCTGCCCACAAGGTGGCGCCGGCGTTGGCCGTGGGTTGTCCGTTCGTGCTGAAGCCGGCGAGTCTCACGCCGATCGGTGCGCTTCTCATCGCCGAGGTACTGGCCGAAACCGGGCTTCCTCGCGGCGCGTTCTCGGTGCTGCCGTGCCCGCGCAGCGGCGCCGAACTCTTCACGACCGACGAGCGGCTGAAGCTCCTGTCGTTCACCGGCTCGCCCGAGGTGGGCTGGGACCTGAAGGCGCGCGCCGGGAAGAAGCCCGTGGTGCTCGAGTTGGGCGGGAACGCGGCGGTCGTCGTGGAGCCGGACGCCGACCTCGAAGATGCGGTCGAACGCATCGTCTTCGGCGCCTTCTACCAGTCGGGCCAGAGCTGCATCGGAGTGCAGCGTGTCCTGGCCCACGAAGCGGCGTACTCCGAGCTTCGCGACCGCCTGGTGGAGGCGACGAGTGCGCTGCGCATGGGAGATCCGAAGGATCCCGAGACCTTCATCGGACCCATGATCTCGGAGAAGGAAGCCGCCCGGCTCGACGGCTGGATCCAGCAAGCCGTGGCCGCCGGTGCCACGTTGCTATGCGGCGGGCGCCGCGACGGCGCCATGCTCGAAGCCACGCTCCTCGAAGACGCGCCCGGCGACCAGGCGGTCGTCTGTCAGGAGGCTTTCGGGCCGGTCGCCGTGTTGTCGCGCTACGCCGACTTCGACGCGGCGCTGCGGGCGGTCAACGATTCGGTCTTCGGCCTGCAGGCGGGCGTCTTTACCCGCGACCTCTACAAGGCACAGAAGGCCTGGGACGAACTCGAGGTGGGCGGCGTCGTGATCGGAGACGTCCCCTCGTGGCGCGTGGACCACATGCCCTACGGGGGGGTGAAGGACAGCGGCCTGGGTCGCGAGGGCATCCGCTTCGCCATGGAAGACATGACCGAGGTGCGGTTGCTCGTGGTGCGCACGCCGGAGGGGGGTTGAGCGAGTCGGTACGAGAGATCGTGGCGCGGCCTGCGGCGGGCGGCACGGCCCGCGTCCGCGGCTGGGTGAAGACGGCGCGCCACTCGAAGGGCGTGAGCTTTCTCGAAGTCTCCGACGGGTCCAGCTTCGACGGCCTCCAGGTCGTGGTGCCCCCGGAGCTCGAGAATTACGAGAGCGAGCTGCGACACGCGGGAACCGGCTGGGCCATCGAAGCCGATGGCGAACTCGTCGATTCGCCGGGCAAGGGGCAGCGCTACGAGCTGCAGGCCACGCGCGTCCAGGTGGTGGGTGCCGTCGACGAGGATTATCCGCTCCAGAAGAAGCGACACTCGTTCGAGTTTCTGCGCACCATTGCCCACCTGCGGCCCCGCACCAATACCATCGGTGCTGTCCTGCGCGTGCGCAACGCCGCGGCCCGAGCGATACACGCGTTCTTTCAGGAGCGCGGTTTCGTCTGGCTCCACACGCCGATCATCACGGCTCTGGACGCCGAGGGCGCGGGCGAGATGTTCCGCGTCAGCACGCTCGGTGCCGGGGAGAGCGACTTCACGGGTGACTTCTTCGGGCGGGAGACCTTTCTCACGGTGTCGGGACAGCTCGAGGCCGAGATCGGCGCGCTTGCGCTCGGCAACGTCTACAGCTTCGGACCGACTTTCCGCGCCGAGAATTCCAACACGAGCCGCCACCTGGCGGAGTTCTGGATGGTCGAGCCCGAGATGGCCTTCTGCGATCTGCGCGGGAACGCCGAACTCGCCGAGGCCTTTCTGAAACACGTGATCCGCGCCGTGCTCGAGGCGTGTCCGGACGATATGGCCTTCTTCGAGAAGCGCATCGCGCCGGGAATTCTCGAAAATCTCCAGCACGTGGTCGACTCGCCCTTCGAATGCCTCACGTACACCGAAGCGGTCGAGATCCTCGACGCAAGCGGACGGAAGTTCGAGTTTCCGGTGAAGTGGGGAGTCGACCTGCAGAGCGAGCACGAGCGTTTCCTCGCCGAGGAGCACGTGAAGCGGCCGCTCGTGGTGACCGACTACCCGAAGGGCATCAAGGCCTTCTATATGTACCGGAACGACGACGACCGGACCGTGCGCGCCATGGACGTCCTGGTTCCGGGCGTCGGCGAGATCGTCGGTGGCTCGCAGCGTGAGCATCGGCGAGATGTGCTGGAACGGTGCATGGGCGAAGCCGGACTCTCTGCGGCGGACTACGGCTGGTACCTCGACCTCCGCCGCCACGGGTCCGTACCCCATGCGGGTTTTGGCCTGGGCTTCGAGCGCTTCGTGCAGTTCGTTACCGGCATGGCCAACATCCGGGACGTCATTCCCTTTCCCCGAACACCGGGCTCCGCCGAATTCTAGGGCGGCCCCCTCCGGGCCCGATGCGCCCGCGATCGCTCATGCCGAGTCCTTCCCGAGCCGGCGCGCGACTTCGGCGGCGGAGAGCCCCGAAATTTCGATGATTTTTCGCGGTGAGGTATTGCCCGCCACGATTCGAGCGTTCGCCCCGGGCAATCCGAGGGCCGCAGCGACGACTCTCTCGACCGCCGCGTTGGCCTTGCCGCGCTCCGCCGCTGCTCGCACGCGGACCTTGAGCGTGCTGCCGAGCCAGCCGGCAATGCCGTCCCGCGAAGACCCCGGTACCACTTTGATTGCGAGCTTGATGGATCGACCTCGATTGGGAGCGCGACGGGTCGAGCGGCTTGCGTTGCGCCGTTTCTAGCGGAGCGCGCTAGTCGCCGAGAGTCACCGAGACTTCTTTGCCGCCGAATGCGTGCACCGAGTCTCGCGCCCGGATGCGAACACTCGTGATGCCGGGGGGCAGCTCGACCCCGCCGAGGGCACGTGTGAAGGGCTGCTCCCCGACGTGGGGATGGCGGAGCACACGCGTGGCGAGCACCGAGCCGTCCGGTGCGACGATCTCCCAGGCGTTTGCGTAGTGCTTCCAGCCCTCGTCGTCGTGCCGTACCGTGACGAGGAAGCGGCACACCGAACCGGAGCAATCCGCCGAGGCCGCGAGCACGTCTGCGGGCCCGGCGAGCGCGCTGCCCCCCGCGGACAGGAGCACGATCAGCGCCGCCAAAAGCTCACGCACGCACCGTGTCACAGGCTCAGCAGCAATGCGATGCAGAGTGAAGACCCCGTCTGCGTGCGTGCCCAGTGCACCGATGGCGAAGAGAGGATGCGCGCGCTCGGTTGCTTCGAGACCCCGGCTCATTGGTGCGTTGCTCATCGCTGTCTCGCTGGCGTATCAGTCGATGAAGAAGGGGCTCGACCACGCGACGCCACCGTCGGCCTGTACCACCCGCACGTAGAGCCACTCGCCCGGCTGCAACCCCGAGATATTCAAGTGCACGGTGGTGTCGAGTGCCTCCTCCAGAGCCAGACTAGCGATCTCACCCGAGCGCACCACGTCGAGGCGTTCGAGGGGTCCGGTTCCCACGACATTCACGTAGAGGTCGATGTCTTTGTCGGGCGCCGCGAGGCTTTCGCCCATCCGCGCCGTGCCGAGAGCCGCCCGCAGCAGGATGCGGGGACCGTTGGTCGCATAGACCCGGCGCGCCACCAGGGCTTCGCGGACCGCTTCCCGGGTGTTTTCTTCTGCCAGCACGGCGGCGAGCCCTCCGGTCGTCGAGGCCAGCTGCCCGAGGCCCGGATGGCCATCGTGGGTGTCGCCGCTCCCGACGAAACCCAGCCGGTAGCCCATGCCGAGTGCGTCTCGGGCGAAGTTCCCGGGCACCGGGTCGTAGATGACGTGCGGCGAATCGAGCGCCTCGCTGCTGCCGTGCACCGACGCGATCTCGGTCACGGGTTCGAAGCGGGGGTCGGGGGCGATGCGCCAGTCCGTCGCGATCGGGCCGCCGGCCGAGTGATGGGCGAAGGTCAGGGCGCGAGTGCCCTCGAGCGCCTTCCAGAGTTCTTGCGGGGATTGCGTCCCGAGAGCGACCGAATCGATGACCGTGCCCTTGTCGTCGAAGTAGATCACGTGGCGGTGACCGTAGAGCCAACTCGTCCATTCGAAGCCCAGCAGGGTCACGAAGCGGCCCGGCGCGTTGTAGTGCTCGGTCGCTGTGCGAATGCGCTGCCAGAGCGCCGGGTGGCTCACGAGGGGTTGTATGCCCCAGTGGTCGTGGTCCGTCAGTACGGCGATGTCGAGGCCGGCCACGTCGCGGGCGTAGGCGTAGTAGTCCTCGGGTGTTCCGGTGCCGTCGGAGAACACCGAGTGACCGTGGAGGTCTGCCCACAGGATGCGGGGCCCCTGGCTACTCAGCACCAGGGCATTGCTGGTGGCGGCAAAGCCCTCGGGAGTGCTGGCGTGAACCCGGACGGTGCCGGAGCCAGTCGCGCGGCCCTCGACCACTTTCACGCCACCGTCTGCGGCGGTGAAGACGACTCGTTCCTCGAGTTCGAGGCCGGTTCCCTCGACGCGGAGCGCTAGTTCACCCTCGAAATCGACTCCCCGGCTTCCCTGTGCATCGAGCACCGCGAGGTGGACGCGCACGTGCTCTCCGGGCCGCGCGACGCTCGGGATGTTGACGACGAGACGCGCCGGCGGACCTGCGTGCACCGGTACGGTCGGCGGGTCGGACAGCACGGTGCGGAAGCCATCGCCGTCGCCGTCGACCAGGATGAAGAAGGGAGACTCGGCCTCCGCGAAGCGATCGACACTCGTGCCGGCGGGCCCGGCACCGTATACGAAGCGCAGGCGCTCGCCCGGCTTCAGCGCGCGTCCCGAGACTTCGAAAACCACGACCTGCTGGTCCGTCACCGTTTCGGCGATGAGTTCCACACCTTCGGCATCGCTTTCGACCGTCGTGTATCCGGGCAACTCGGGTATGTGCGTCTGAGGGGGAGTCCAGCCCCAGAAGGGCGGGCCTTGCAGGAAGATCATGCCGCCCTCGGCGATTCCTTCGGGCCCGACCTCGAATCCCAGGGTGATCTGCGCCGGGATCCCGACTCGCAGTTCGGTGGGCTCGGTGCGCTCGACCCAGGCGCGCCCCCCGCCGTCGGAGGCGTGGCGCTCGCGCTCGGCCGTCTCGCGCAGGCTTTCGACGACGTCGGGGCGTGCCCCGGGCGCGTAGGCCGAGGGTTCCTCCTCCCGCTCGGCGCTTGCGGTCGTATCCGAGGCCTCGGGAGCCGCCCGCCGGGTCGAGTCCGGGGCGTCTCCACATCCCAGTGCCCAGGCGAGACCCACGGCGGCGAGCCTGTGGATGCGTTTGGTGCGGATCCTCATCGGCGGGCTCAGTCTAGCGATTCCCCAACTCCCCCCTACAGTTCGGGCTTCGTTCTGCCGTTCGCACGAAAATGGAACGGCGGCTTCCGTGCGTCACGTACGTGCTGGCGCTGATCTGCGTCCTGGGCTTCCTCCACACGCAATTCGGAGCCGTCGAAGTCGAGGCGGTGGTCGACACCCAGCTCGACGCGGCAGCCCGGACCCTCCGTCGGCATCCTTATCTCCAGTTGCCGCCGCTGCTGGAGAAACGCATCACTCCCGAGCAGGCCGGTCTCATGCGGCGCGACCACGAGAGGGACCGGGTCGAGCGCGCGGCACCGCCGGTGCCGCGGGGCGTGATCCTCCGGCAGCAGGCCGAACTCGACCGCATGATCGCAGCGACGAAACAGCGCATCGAGAGCCACCCCGCGTGGAAATTCGGCGCCCGGGCCACCGAGCGGCATCCGCTCACCTTCCTCACCCACGTTTTCTTCCACGGTGGCGTGCTCCATCTCTTCGCAAACCTCGGGGTCCTCATCTTGATCGGACGGGTGCTCGAGGGCGCCTGGGGGGGAGCGGTCCACGCCTGCGTGGTCGCCGCCGGCGCGCTGGGCGGCATGGCTGCGTTCTTCTACCAGCACCCCTTCTACGCCGATCCGATCATCGGCACCTCGGGCCTCGCCTCCGGGCTGGTGGGTGCGTTCGCAGTGCGCTTCGCGAACGAGCGGGGCCGGGTGATCTATGCCCCTTCTCTCTTGCTCGCCGCCCTCGCCTTGTGGCTTCCGGTGTGGCTCGGATTCGAGGGATCGATTGCACGCGGCGAAGCGGCGGATCCGGCGCGGCTCGGCGCCTGGAACCCATCGATGGCGCTGCTCATGGGAGGTTTTGCCGGCGGCGCACTCGCTGCCTTGGGCGTGCGGCTGCTGGGACTCGAGGGCCGGATCGAACGCGCCGAGTTACAAGCGGCGCTGCGCGCGCCCACCACCGATTCCGGGCTCGAGCGGGCGATTCAGGAGCACAACGCCGGAGACGCAGAGCGGGCCTACCGGCATCTCGTCGAGCGGGTGAAGCGCGACGCCGGGAACCGGGACGTGGTGCTGGCCTTCTGGGACGTCTGCTGTGACTTGCGGCGGGCGCACGAGGCCGCACCGGCGCTCATCGGATTGATTCGCGAGGCGTTGCGGAGCGGCGCCGAAGCGGATGCGGTCGAATACTGGCTTCGACTGGTGACGAGCGAACTCGACACGGAAGCCGAAATCGCGTTGCTGCTGCGTATGGCACCGCTGCTGCGGGACGCGGGAGAGAGCGTGGCGGCTCGACGAGCGTTGCTCAGCGCCCTCGAGCGGGGAAACGAGGACCCCACCGTTGTTGCGCGGGTAGCCGAGGAGGCCGCGGACCTCGATCCGGACCTGGTGCGGGAGGCGGCGAAGCGCGCGCTGGGTTCCGCGGGGCTGGGCCTGGAGGAGCGCAGGGCGCTCGAGCAACGGTTGGCCTCGCTGCCGCAGTCCACCGCCGCATCGGAAGGCATGCGCCTCGGCCACGTCTACCGGCCCGCGGGCGTGGCGCTGCCGGAAGGAGCGGAGCCCTCGGTCGTCGGGTCCGGTGGAATCGACTTCGAGGAAGAGTCTCGCGAGCTTCACTGCTTGGAAGCCGTTCCGGTGCGGCTCGACACGGAGGGACTCCGCATCGAATTCGATGGCGCCGGGAAGAGGGTGCGCTTCGAGCGGATGAAGGCCGTTGCCGTGGCCGTTGTTCCGGGTCTCGCTTCGAAGAAGGTGATCGTGATCGACCTCGTTCTCAACTGGGGATCCCTCGGCGACGCGCCGCTGCAGGTCGTGCGGCTGCGGACCGATCGCTTCGACATCCGAGCCCTGTCCGCGGGAGCGGAGGATCCGCTCGCCGCAGTGCGGGCGTTCGTTGGGCAGCTCGTCGGTCGGTCCGGTGCAGCGCCTCTGCCGGACGCGGCATCCGTCGCCGGCACACCCTTCGCGAGCTTCAAGAGCCTGAGCGCCTACCACCGCGACGTTCTCGGGACCTTCGAACCGGACGAAGTGTGAATCAGGGCCTGGAGGCGTGGGTGCGGACTCCCACGTGCTCGCGCAGGCTCGGCGCGACCCAGTCGAGCCAGTCGCAGAGCCGGGGTCGCGTTTCTCGCGGGTCGATCAGGTCGTTTACTCCGAACGTCTCGGCGCGCGGAAAGGGCGATCGCGCGCCGGCGAGCCGATCCTCGAGTTCGCGGCGGCGGAGTTCGGGATCCGGGGCCTCTGCAATCTCGCGGCGGAATGCCACCGCCACGCCGCCCTCGATGGGAAGCGCTCCGCCCTCGGCCGAAGGCCAGGCCAGCACGAAGGCGCCCGGGCCGAAGTGTGCTGCGGCCGCCACGCCGTAGGTCTTGCGCACGATTACCGTGGCCCAGGGAATCGTGGACTGCACCACGGCGAAGAGTGTCTCTGCACCGAAACGGATCGTGCCCGCGGCCTCGGCGCGGCTCCCGAGCATGAAGCCCGGCTCGTCGACCAGAGCGACGAGCGGCAGGTGGAATGCCTCGCAGAGATCGACGAAGCGGCGCACCTTGCGCGCGCCCTCGGCGGTCATGGCGCCCGCATAGAAGCGCGGGTCGTTCGCCCAGACGCCCACAGGGCGGCCGTCGAGCCGCGCGAGACCGGTGATCTGGCCGGGTCCGTAACGGGGCGCGATTTCGAAGAAGGAGCCGGTGTCGAAGACCGCCTCCACGATGCGGCGCATGGCGTAGATCTTGCGCCGCTCGCGGGGCACGATCGAAAGCAGTGATTCTTCGCACCGGTTGCGCGGGTCGTCGCAGCGAACGACCGGTGGAAGCTCGAAGACATTGGTGGGGAGGTAGCCGAGGAAGCGCCGCGTGGTCTCGAATGCCTCGGCCTCGTCCTCGACCACCAGGTCGACGACGCCGTTGCGCTCGTGGACCGCTGCTCCGCCGAGTTCGTCCTTGGTGAGCTTTTCTCCCATGGCGCGTTCGACCACCGCCGGTCCGGCCACCATCACCTGGGCGGTGTGTCGCGTCATCAGCGCCAGGTGTGAGGCGACCAGGCGGGCCGCCGGGAATCCGGCCACTGCGCCGAGCGCCGCCGAAACGACGGGTGCCGTTTCCATGGCGCGGCCGATCGAGAGAAAGCGGTGTCTCGCGTACACCGCGTCGCCCGGAGGCCGCGGGCCCTTGCCGCCCTTGGCGCCGACGACGCTGCCGCCGCCGCCCTCGAGGAACCGGATCAGCGGGAGTTTGTACTGCACCGCCAGATCCTCGGCGTAGACGCTCTTGCGCAGGCCCGCCGGTGACGGGGAGCCGCCGCGCTGGGTGAAGTCTTCTCCGCCCACGACCACGGGGCGCCCATCGGCACGCGCGAGCCCGAGAACGTAGTTGGCCGCTGCGAAGGATCGAAGCGAGCCATCCTCGCCGACGTCGGAGTGTCCGGCGATCGGCCCCTGCTCGCGGAAGCTTCCCGGGTCGGCGAAGGTGTCGATGCGCTCGCGGATCGTGAGGCGGTTGCGATCGTGCTGGCGCTCGACGGAGTCGGCCCCCCCGAGTTCCGCTGCGCGCTTGCGTCGTTCCTCGATGCCCTCGACTTCCGGCTTCCAGCTCATGACGGGTTTTTCGGCGCCTCGCGTTTCCGGGTGTGCGCATTATCCCCGGCGCGTACGCGCCGTTCCACAAGAACCTCTCGGGTTTGTGGTCTTTCGCACCGGTCTCTGCTTCCGGCAGGTCTCAGCGCGGGGTTTCGACCGGTCCTCGGGCTGCGAGCAGGATTCCGACCAGCACGGCGACACCCCCCAGCGACTGGACCGGGTGGAGGGCCTCGCCGAGGATGAGCCAGCCGAGAAGCGCGGTGCCAACGGGCTGGACCAGCAGTACGACGGATGCCAGCGTCGCGGGGATGTAGCGCAGCGCCCAGACGATTCCGAAAACACCACCGATCTGCGAAACGAGTGCCGCGGCGACCATCGCCGCCCAGGAGGTCGCGGGGAATCCGGTCAACGGGTCGCCGCGCACGACGGCGATCGATCCCAGGGCCAGCGTTGCGCCGGCCGTCGCGAGAAAGAAGGCGGGAAGCACCTCCGCGTTGCTCCGCGCCGCGGACATGAGCAGCAGGTAGCCGGTGTAGAAGAGCGCCGCAGCCAGGGCGAGCCAGGCACCCTCCCAGTCGATGCTGTCGCTCCACGAGATGCCGAGCAATACCGCGGCACCGAACATCGCGGTCGCCGCGCCGACGATGAATCGCGGCACCAGCCGTTTTCGGAGTACCAGGACCGTCCACAGGCCCAGGAACACGGGCGTCGTGTTCAGGAGCAGGGTTGCGCTGGCGACCGAGGTCTTGACGACAGCGGTTTGCCAGAGCGCCAGATCGGTTCCGAAGCAGAGGCCCGAGGCCAATGCTGCACCTGCTCCCGGTCGAAAGCTCGACGGCGGGGTGCGGCGCAGCGCCATGAAGCCCGCCATCAGAACCAACGCGATGGCCATGCGGTAGAAGCCGGTCACCACCGGGGGCGCCGGCAGCGCGAAGCGCACGAAGATGGCCGCGCACGAAATGCCAACAGCTCCGATCGCGACAACGACGGCGGCGCGTCCCAGAGAACCTCCGCGGGTTACGGTGCGTGTTGGGCAGGGTGGGGTGCGGTTGGGCCGCGTGCAAGCGCCGCGGGGCGAGCCCAGGGAGCGATCCCGGTGTCGGGCCACGCAGTCGGGACACCGAGGATATCTGCGATGGCGCGGGACACACCCCGAAGTGCGGGTGTTTCCGGCGCGCGACCCGGCGGCACGTCCTCGCCAGCGGCGACGAAGAATGCAAAGCGCGAATGCTCCATGGCAGTGCGGATCCCGTGGTCCGACATCACGATGAGCACGTCGTCTTCGTCGAGTCGATCGTGCAAGGCCCCCAGGCGCGCGTCGAGGTAGCGATAGACCGAGAAGAGGAGTCCCTTGCCGTCGTCCTGTCTGCTGCGCACGGCGTAGGCAAAGTGCGCGTGGGTCAGGATGTCGAGGGACTCGATCCGCAGGGCCACGAAGTCCATTTTCCCCGCATCCACGAGGTGCTCGGCGGCATCGAATTCGGCGGCGATCCGACGCAGGTGGATCGCATCGCGCTCGCGCTTGACTGCAGCGAGCGCGGGGAAGTCCGCCCGTTCCCGGGCGTTGAGGTCCCGCCCGGCGGTGCCGAGGGGCAAGCGCCGGTGAGCCCCGTCGGGTCCGGTGATATCGCCGTGCCGTCCGGCCTTCACGCCGCCGTGAGAGAAGAGCAGGTTTGCGGCGGTATGCGGTCCGGCACCGAGAACTTCGAAGAGGTCGGGGGATTCGGGCAGCACCCACTCGAGCGCGCGGAAGGGGTTGTCGCCGATCGTCGCCAGTCCCGCCAGCTCGGTTCCGTAGCGGTGCAGAAGGCCGAGAAGGCCCGGACTTGCCGTGCGCTGGGGCCACACCAGGGCTTCGAGCGCCGCGGCCGTGAGCGGCGGATCGCTGGCGAGCACCGCCGAGTGCCCGCGCGTGAGCAGACGGGAAAGCACGGGGAGCTCGCCGCGCGCGCGCAGGTACTGGACGATCCGCCAGTCTCCGCAGTCGAGGAGCAGCATCACCAGGCGGCGGCGGTCGTCGCCAGGCCGGCGCGAGAGATCGGTTTCGGCGTCCGGTGCGGGGGGGCGGGCCCCGATCTGGACCACGGGTTGCCCACCCGGCGCGGGGGAGATGCTGCCCGAGGCGAGTGTCCGGTCGGATGCATCGCGCAGCACCCAGCGAACCGGGGCGACGCCGGGCTGGCGCGACACGCTCGTGCCGGTCGTCAGCTCGAAGTGTTCGTAGGGGGCGTCGACGGGTTGGCCGGGGCCGGGCGATACTTCGAGGTGCGCGCCCGGTCGGGCCGGGTCCAAACGGAAGTGAATTAGCGCCGGGGCGGCGTCGCCGTTCGCGCCGGCGAGTCGCCGGTGTTCCGCGGAGCGCAGGATTTCCTCGCGGGTCAGGCCTTCTAGCGGGAACCGCTTGCGGCCGCGGTCATACGCGGCGAGTGCGTTGTCGATGCGACCCGCCGCTACGAGCGAGAGTACCAGCCGGATGGTGATCGCCTCGTCCAACCGGTCTTCGTGGGGTCCGCTCGAGAGGGCACGCTCGAGCCGGGACAAGGTGCTCTCTCCCGGGGCCTCGAGTTTGCCGAGGCTCAGGGTCAGCGCATAGCGGGCCCGCAGCTCGGTCTCGTCGCCTCCGCGGCGGCGCCATTGCTCGTATGTGCGATCGATACCCGCCAGGTCACCGGCGCTCGCGAAGGCCGAGGCACGCGCCTCGTGCCAGAGTGCTGCGGCATCGCCCGCACCGTCCGGTGGGTTTTCGCCCAGCACCGCCAGCGCGCTTTCGGGGTCTGCGCGCAGGAGGTGGCGGTTGGCGAGGGAGCCGCGCATGCGTGCGGCCGCCGGCCCTTCGGGTGCAATGCGCCTCTCGAGTTCGGCGAGCACGGCGGACTCGTCCTCGACGGCGCCACGCGTCACGAGTTCGAGGAAGAAGAGGTCTGCGTTCTCGGGGTAGGCCCGGCTCGCGCGGCGCGCCAGGATGGCGGCTTCCCGCGCGTGTCCGGCGTCGCGTCTGAGCTGGATCAGGTGGGCCGAGAGGTCCGGTGCCGGGACCCAGTCCTTCGTCGTCTCTTCGGCGAGGGTGTTCTCGAGCAGTGCGGTGCATTCGTCGCCGCGCTGCGTGGCGAGCAGCGCGCGACAGCGGCAGGTGACGGCCGCGCGGCCCGTCTCGTCCCCGCCGACGCGGTCGGCGGTTGCGGCGAGCGCATCGCTCCAGCGCCCGTCGCGCGCCGCCTCGCAGGCACCGAGCACCGAGATCTGGTCGCCGACGCGGCGCACGGAAACGAATCCCACCACCAGGACCAGCACGAGTGTGCCCAGGAGCAGAGCAATCCGGATTTTCACGTCCCGCGCCTCGCCTCGAGATGGACGCGCACGCGCACGCCGTCTTTTTCCTCCCGGCCGACGGCGTGCAGCCGCGTCCACGGCATCTGCGCACCCGTGACCGGCATTCCGGTCAGGTTCGAGTCGGCCTCGGCCAGGCGCGCCAGCTCTACGAGGAGTCCGCCGACGGGTTTCAAGCCCGGGGCACCGCCCGCGAGCGCCCGTTCGACGCTCGCGCCATTCCAGCCGATGACGAGCGCGCGATCGGTGGCGACGTAACAGGGTGCCAGGTCCGGCATGATCCGGAGGTTCGGCAGGCAGGTGCCGGGCGCGCCGTTCGCGGAGAACTCCGTCCGGGCGACGGGCCAGGTCGAGCGGAGCGTTTCGATCAGCTCCTCCATCGCGGCGATGGCGGCGGTGCGCGAGCGGAAGCCGAGGGCCAGAGCCAGCGGCGGCGCCGCCTCGCCCGGTGTGGGCAGGTAGATCGCTGCCTCCCAGGTGCCATCGAATATGGTGCTGGCGAGGAATCGGCTCTTCAGGCGAAAGAGCTGCTGGGCCCGGGGGTCGCCCGCCACCAGGGCAGTGAGGTCGATGCCGTCGCGCGGCCGCAGCCGGACGTGGACGAGTGCATCGGTTCCGGTGAGCTGTGCCGGTCCCGGGGAGTCCGGCCCGGGCACGAGAAGCGTCCCCGCACCGTGGGCGGTACCGCGTGGCAGGAGCAGCTCGACATCGGCGTCTTCGGAGCGGTCGAAGTCCACGCGTACGCGGACGCTTTCCCCGTTGTCGAGTTGCCAGTCGAGCGCGAAGTCGCGGTTGCCGCGCAGGCGATCGAAGGCCACGAGCCGGCTGTCTTCGCCGATGCAGCGCAGCCCCGCCAGCAGTGCCGCGGCGTCGGGTTCGGGCACCCACGCGCCGACCGCACGGCACTTCGGAAGCGCCGCGCGAAGCTCTCGGGCACGGCGCCCGATGCGGGTGTCCTCGAGTTGGGCGAGACGGTCGAGGAACTGCGAGACGCTAGTCGTTCGCGCGGCGAAGATCGCGATGAACGGATCTGCCGGCTCCGGCGCCCGGCAGGCCAGGCAGGTCGCCACGGCAGCGGTGGTCATCAGGACGGTTCGGATGCCCACGATTCCTCCTCCGGTGCGGTTCCCCCCCCTGATGTGCGTTATCGAAGCAATGGCCGCGCTTCTTTACCGGTATCTGGGCGGAAATTGCCTGGCGACGGCTCGGCCGCACGCGGCTCGCGGCCGGCCGGGTCTCCAGGGCTCTCGCGAGGGGCTCTCCGGGCGCGTGTCGCCCTCAATCGGGGTGCGTTCCGAGCCGATGCAGGGGCATGCTCTCCTCGCAGGCGAGTTCCCAACAGGCCGACGACTCGTCCGATTTCCGGAAAGGGGCGCTCGCGTTCGGCGCCGTCCCGGAGTCGCGCCGTGTGCTGGGAATGCGAGTCGATGCCACCTCGTACACCGAGTGCTCCGAGACCGTGCTCGAGATCGGCGCCGCGAGAGTCGGGGGCATGGTCTGCGTTGCTACCGCTCACATGGCGATGGAAGGCTTCGACGCCCCGGACTACCGGCGGCTCGTGAATTCGGCGGATCGGGTCACACCCGATGGCATGCCGCTGGTGTGGGCGCTCCGGCGCCAGGGCATTCCCGGTGCCACCCGGGTCTACGGTCCCGACCTCACGCTGGAGATCTGTGCGCGGGCGGCAGCGCGCGGCGTCCCGGTCGGCTTCTACGGCGGAACACCCGCGGTGCTCGGCGCCCTGCGCGCGCGGCTCATCGAACGCCATCCGCAGCTCGAGATCCCCTTTGCGTTTGCACCGCCCTTCTCTCCCCTCGCCTCCGACGAGGACGCACGAATCAGCGAGGCGATCGAGGCCTCCGGCGCTCACGTCGTCTTCGTGGGTCTCGGCTGCCCCAAGCAGGAGCGCTGGATGGCGGCTCACCGCGAGCGCCTGTCCTGTGCCCTGGTCGGTGTCGGTGCAGCCTTCGATTTCCTGGCGGGTGCGAAGCCGCAGGCCCCGGGCTGGATGCAGCGCCGCGGTCTCGAGTGGCTCTTCCGATTTGCCCACGAGCCGCGGCGCCTCGCACGCCGCTACCTTGTTGGCAATTCCCGCTTTCTCTTCCACACGGTCGCAAGGAGGAACTCTGGGTGACGGCATACAGGGCCCGCGTACTGGTGACGGGGGCGGGCGGATTCATCGGCCACCACCTGGTGAAGCACCTGGTGGAGTGGGGCTACTGGGTGCGGGGCGTCGACGTGAAGGAACCCGAGTTCGAGGCGACGCATGCTCATGAGTTCGAGCACCTCGACCTGCGGCGCTGGGACGCCTGCCTCGAGGCGACGCGCGGTGTCGACGAGGTCTACAACCTCGCGGCCAACATGGGGGGCATCGGCTTCATCGAGGCCAACAAGGCCATGATCATGCACGACAACGTGCTGATCAACGTACATATGCTCGAGGCCGCGCGGGTGAATACTGTGGGTCGCTATCTCTACACCTCGTCGGCGTGCGTCTATCCGCAGTCGCTCCAGGAAAGTCCCGACGTCGCACCCCTGAAGGAGGAGGACGCCTACCCGGCGGACGCCGAGGACGGCTACGGCTGGGAGAAGCTCTTTTCCGAGCGCCAATGCCGCCACTACGCCGAGGACTACGGCCTCGACACCCGCGTCGTGCGTTTCCACAATATCTTCGGACCGCTCGGCACCTTCGAGGGAGGCCGGGAGAAATCGCCGGCGGCGATGTGTCGCAAGGTCGCCCTCGCCCGGCCCAACGACGAGATCGAGATCTGGGGCGACGGCAAGCAGACGCGCTCCTACTGCTACGTGGACGATTGCGTCGAGGGTATTTACCACCTGATGCGATCCGACCACCGCGAGCCCCTCAACCTGGGGCAGGACCGCATGATCAGCATCGACGCGTTGGTCGATATGGTGGCGGGAGCGGCAGGCAAACCCGTGAAGAAGCGCTACGACACCTCGAAGCCCCAGGGAGTGCGCGGGCGCAACAGCGACAACACGCGCCTGCGCCAGGTTCTGGGCTGGGTTCCCCAGGTGAGTCTCGAGCGGGGGCTCGAACTCACCTACCAGTGGATTCGCGATCAGCTCGCGGCGCAGGGCCGGCTGCTGGAGTAGGGCGGCCTGCGACCGGCTCCTGTTCGCCAACCCGGCCCCGCGCGTTTTTGCGGCGGGGGCCGGCGCGCAAATCCAGTTCTGCCAGCTGGGGTTTCCGCGGGAAGCTGCTCGGTGCTGGGCCTCAAGCTGGGGTCCCGACGGGTCGATGTTCGTCTGGTGAAGGTCGACGTCTGCATCGCCTCCTACCGGCGTCCCCGCGGCCTGCAACGCCTGCTCGGGGGGCTCGGTCAGCTGTGCGTCGGGCCCGACGTGGACCTGCGGATCGTGGTGGTCGACAACGACCCGGAAGAGACCGCGAGGGAGGTGTGCGAGGCGGCGTGCGACTGGCTTTGCCATCCGCTCGTCTACCGGACCGAGAAGCGTCGGGGGATTCCCCAGGCGCGCAACGCCGCGCTTGGAGTTGCACTGGGTCGCGCCGACTTCGTGGCCTTCATCGACGATGACGAAGTTCCGGCCCCGGACTGGTTGGCGGAGCTGTTGCGCGTGCAGCGGATCTACGCCGCCGATGCCGTGCGGGGCCCCGTGCTCCCGGTATTCGAATCCCCGGCGCCAGCCTGGCTCGAGCCGTTCTTCGACCGGCCGCGCTATGCCACTGGCCAACAGCTCAAAACGGCGTACACGCACAACGTGCTGGTTTCGACCCGCGCGCTCGCCAGCCTCGACCGGCTCTTCGACGAACGTCTGGGGCTCACGGGGGCCGATGACTCCGAGCTCTTCCAGCGCTTCGCGCACCGCGGGCATCGCATCGTCTGGGCCGATGAAGCGCCAGTACTCGAGTTCGTGCCGCGGAGTCGGCTGCGGCTCGGGTGGCTCCTCCAGCGCGCTTTCCGCGTTGGCAACGGAAGCGTCTTCATCGACCGGCACTGCCGGGGGTTGGCACCAAAGCGCTGGCAGCTGGTGGCCCAGGCCTGCTGGTGCATCGCCAGGGGCACCGCAATGCAGATCTCCTTCGTCTGGGGCGGCCGTCCCGCTGCGACGCGGGGGCTCCAACTCGTTTCGTTCGGCACCGGTCGGTTCGCCGGACTGGCTGGCTACCGCTACGAAGAATACCGCCGGGTTCACGGTGCCTGAAGCAAGCAAGGGCGCCCCATGTCCGGCCCCGACTCTGTCACGTTGCGTCGTCTGCACATCGCGACCGATTGCATCCTGGTCGCGCTCGGCTGGCTCGGCGCCTACGGCCTGCGGTGCGCGCTCGTTCCGACCCTTGGGCCGATCAACGAACTCGAGATCTACGTCGGTGTGCTGCCGCTGATCGTGTTGCCTTGGATCCTGACGAGCTGGCTCTTCGGGATCTATCGCAGCCAGCGGATGAAGACGCTGGTCGACGAATTGCAGAGTGTGTTCCAGAGTGCGGCGCTCGGGCTGCTGGTGGTGAGTGCGGTCGGCTTCTTCTTCCGCGAGTTCTACTTCGGGCGCTTCGTGGTGCTCGCGAGCGTCTGTCTAAACTTCGGACTCCAGGGCGCGAGTCGGATCTTCTTCCACCGCCTGGAACGCCGCTTGCGGATCTCGGGCGCGCACGACGTGCCCGCACTGATCGTGGGTACCGGCGTCACCGCGATTCGATTGCTCCAGAAGCTCCAGGACCACCCGGAGATCGGTTATCGCGTGGTGGGTTTTCTCGACGAGCGATTCGACGGGGAAAAGGACGTGGCGGGGCATCCAGTTCTCGGTGACGTCGAGGATCTGCGGCGCATAGTCGAGAAGTCCGGTGCCCGCGAGGTGTTCGTCGCGGACCCGGGGATCGGTCACACGCGGATGCTCTCGCTCGTTCTCGAGTGCGAGGACCTGGGCGTGAATTTCCGCGTGGTTACGAATCTGTTCGAGGTGCTGACGGCGGGCTCGCCCCTCGATCTGGTCGACGACCTGCCGGTGGTTCGTCTGGGGCGCCAGCGTGCTCACCCGTTCTACGAGCCCGCGAAGCGCGCCTTCGACCTGGTCGGTGCGTGTGCCGCACTGCTTCTGGCCGCGCCATTGCTGGCCTGGTGCGCGTGGCGCGTGCGGTGCACCAGTCCCGGTCCGGCCTTCCTGCTCCAGCGGCGCGTCGGGAAAAATGGCACTCCCTTCGAGATGTTGAAGTTGCGCAGTATGAGACATGACGTGGATCGCTATGCCGAAGCGCCGCGTGGTGCCGAGGATCCCCGCGTCACGGCAACGGGGCGTTGGTTGCGGAGGACGAGTCTCGATGAGCTTCCCCAACTGGTGAACGTGCTCCGGGGGGACATGTCGCTGGTGGGTCCGCGGCCCGAAATGCCCTTCATCGTCGACGGCTATGGCGAGTGGGAGCGGCGCCGGCTCTCCGTGAAACCCGGAATCACCGGGCTCTGGCAGATCCTGGGGCGAAAGGACCTGCCGATGCACGAGAACCTGCAGTACGACTTCTACTACATCCGCAACCGTTCGGTGACGCTCGACCTCTCGATCCTGGTGCGCACCGTGGGTGCGGTGTTGACGCGCCGAGGCGCGTTCTAGGTCGTGGCCGCCGACGTCTCGATCTGCGTTGCGACCTGTCGCCGCCCGGAAGGTCTGTCGCGGCTGTTGACGAGCCTCGCCCGGATGCGGTTGCCCAAAGGAATTCGTGTCGAGTTGATCGTGGTCGACAACGACCCGGCGGGTTCGGCCGCTGCCTTTCTCGCTGGCTTTGCGGCGCCGTTTGCGATGCGGTGTTTCGCGGAGCCGCGTCGCAACATTGCCCATGCGCGCAACCGGGCGGTGGAAGAGGCGAGAGGGCGATGGATCGCCTTCGTCGACGACGACGAAGTGGTCGATCCCGGTTGGATCGAGGCCTACTGGTCCGCGGTCGATGCGGTGGCTTGTGACGGATTCTTCGGTCCCGTGCAACGCCGGGTCGAGGAGGTCGTTACGCCCTGGCTCGACGTCGACCGGTTCTTCTCCGGTCCTCGTCTCGCCGATCGAGCGTCCGTCGGGCCCGGCGAGTTTGCGACAAACAACGCTTTGGTACGCGCTGACCTGTTCGACGATCGCCGCTTCGATCCCCACTTCGGCCTGCGCGGGGGGAGTGATACCGAGCTCTTTGCCCGCATGTGGAGCGCCGGTGCTCAGTTCTGTTGGTGTGACACGGCGCGAGTGCAGGAGCTGATTCCGCCGGGGCGTCACCGGCTCGGTTGGCTCATGCGGCGCGCCTTCCGCGGCGGCTTCGTGACGACGCTGTTGGAACAACGCCGGCTCGGGACCTGGACGGCGGCGCGGCGCGGTGTGCCCCGAGCTCTCGCCGCGCTCTCATTGGTGATACTCGGCCTGCCGCTCGCGGCGCTGGCCGGGCGCGCCGCTGCGGCGCGCGTGTGGTTGCGAGGTTGCACCCAGGCCGGGCACCTGTGGGCGCTTCTGGGCTTCGATTTTCAGGAATACGCCTGATGCGCGTTGCGCTCTTCCATAACCGTTACGCAAATCGCGGGGGCGAAGACGCCGCCTTCGATTCCGAAGTCGAGCAGCTGCGCAAGGCCGGCTGCAACGTGCGGGCCTTCGTGGTGGATAGCGCTTCCCTCGGGCGCGCCGGGGCAGTTCGTGCGGCTCTCACAGCCCGCGGTGGTTCCGACATCATGGCGCGGGTGGACGAGTTTTTGGCCGAGAATCCCGTGGATGTCGGTCACGTTCACAATTTCTTTCCCCTGCTCACGCCCGTCGTTCACCAGGTTCTCTTCGACCGGGGTGTCCCGGGCGTGCAGACGCTTCACAACTACCGCCTCGCCTGCGCGCGCGGGGACTTCTGGCGCGAGGGGCGCAACTGTGAAGAATGCGTGACCGCGGGGCCCTGGAACGCGGTGCGCCACGGGTGCTGGCGTGGATCCCGGCTCGCGACGGCGGTCTGGGCCGACGCGACGAGGACCCACCGACGGCGCGGAACCTGGGGACGTGTGGCGCGTTTCGTGGCGCCGAGCGCCTTTGCGGCTCGGAAGCTCGCGGGGAGCGGGATTCCGGCGGAACGCATCCGCGTCGTGCCGAATCCAGTCGAGGATCCGGGGGTGACGGGTGCGCCGGGGCGGGGCGCTGTCTTCGCTGGCCGACTCTCGCCCGAAAAGGGCGGGGCGTTGCTCCTGGACGCCTGGAAGTCGGTCCCGGAGTTTCCGCTCACTTTGGTGGGCGACGGTCCGCAGGCTGCCGCGCTGCGAGAACGTGCCAAGTTGCTTCCCAATGTACGATTTACCGGCGCCCTCGACAGAGAAGGTGTGCGTGCCGAGCTCGCGCGCGCTGCGTTCCTGGTGGCGCCCTCGCTCTGCTACGAGACGTTTGGCCTCGCGCCGGCTGAGGCCCTGGCCGCGGGGCGCGCGATCGTCGTGCCACGGGCGACGGCGTTGTCGGAGCTGGTGGACGGGGGGCGCGGGGGTCTTCTCTTCGACGCCGGTGATGCCGACTCTCTTGCCCGGACCTGCGTGGCACTGGCGGCCGACCGCGGGCGCTGCGAGGCACTCGGTGCCGAGGCCCGTGAAGTCTTCGAGGAGCGATTCGCAGCGGAGAGTCGCGTGGAGCGGCTTCTCTCGGTCTACCGCAACGTGTTGTCGACGGGCTGAGGTGCGAGACCCAGGTTCCGGCGCACGATCGCGCCCCAGCGTGCCTGCGAAAAGAGCGGACCGCGGGTCACCAGGGCCAGGTCGGCCCACAGTGCCGCCAGTTCGGGATCCGCGATCTGGTTTCGGCCGGTAACCAGGGTCTCGTAGTAGCCATGGGGAAGCCGGCGCGGGAAGTGGCCGATGCGCCACTCCGTATCGGGCTCGATCGGCAGGCGCGCGAGCAGCGGGTCGACCAGCCCGAAGGTGTCGACGAGGTGCTTGTCGGGGCCGAGGTAGAAGCCGTAGAGGCCCACCGGTCCGGCGACCTTCACCGGCGTCGGGTGCTCCCGGTCGGTGGTGCCCTGCCGGGCCCAGGGGTGTTGCTCGGGGTTCGTTTCGACGGACAGCACGCGCCACCACCCGGTAAACGGGTAGTAGCCGGCGCGTTCGTCGACGATGCCGCGGTTGCCGGTCTCTGCTGGCCAGCCGACGCCGTAGTCCCGTCCGGTGGTGAGTGGGGGTTGTGAACCGAAGAAGGAAATCCCGAGCACCGCGACGGCAACGGCGGTGAGGGTACGCGGGTGCTCAGCGGGAAGTCGCGTGAGCAACGCAGCGGTGCAGAACACCGGCGCGGCCAGGAATCGCCCGGTCATGAAGTCGCCCCCGATCCAAACCACGTAGGCAAGACTCAGCGAAACGCCGGCGACCACGGCTCCCGCGCCGCGAACGCCCAGGGCCGCCGGTACGGCGCAGCCGAACACGAGGGCGAGGCCGGTCACCGGGTCGCGCGTTACCCCGTCCCAGAGATAGGCGAGGCCCTGTGAGACCAGGCTGGCGGCCGGGGCGCCGCTGCCGAGTTTTGCGTAGGCCGTATTCGGGAAGGGAAAGCCGTAGTAGGCGAGCGAGAAGAGGGTCCACGCCGCCAGGGGCACGAGGCCGACCGCGAGCGGTCGCAGAGCGTCGCGCCCCCGCCGAATCGCGGCGATGGCCAGCGCGGGTGCCACCAGAAGCACGGCGTCCGGACGCGCGGTGGCGATCGCGCCGGCAACGAGCGTCAGCGCGAGCAGGCGTCTTCCGTCCTGGGCCAGCCAGAGCGCCAGGAAGCCGGCGAGAAGCAGGTGGACGAGCGGGTTTTCGAGACCCGAACTCGAGTAGTCGACGAAGGCCTTCGATCCGAGCAGCACCGCGACGCCCAGCACGGCGCCGGCGGCGCTGCGTGCGATCGTCAGCACGAGAAGCGCCAGGGCCCCTGCCGTGCAGAGACCGGAAAGGACGAGCGTCGTGACGTAGAACTCGCCGGTTACACCGCCGGCGGCGACCAGGAGCAGGGCCCAGAGCGGGTGGGTGAAGGCCTGCACGCGCTCGGAGGCGTTGAAGCGCAGCCCGTTGCCCGCGAGGAACTGGTCGACCGTGCGCAGCGTGATCCAGGCGTCGTCGGCCAGCCAGGCGCTGGCGAAGAACACCCAGGCGAATGCCAGGAGCAGCAGAATCAGCACGACGCGCGGAATCCGTTCGTTCGAAGCGGCGGGATGCGGGTCGGAATTCATGGAGCCCCAGGTTGGGTCTTCGGGAAGCATGGCTCCCCTGAGGCGTCGCTTCAACGTCTCCGGGTGTCCAGCTCCCGTGGCCGATGGAATGCCGCCGCAGTGGAGGGAACTCGCGACGCGCGCGGAAAGAGCCGCCGGTTATTCCTCGCGGCGGAGCGCCGCTCGAATCGCCTGGCGAAAGCCTTCCGCCATTGCATCGGGCGTGAAGCTCGCGGCGCACTCTCTCGCGCGTCGGCCCCGGGTCTCGCGCGTTTTGCAGGTGAGCGCCTGTTCCAGGCCGAGCGCGAAGGCTTCGGGATCGGCCGGGTCGGCCAGCCAGCCCGTGTCCCCCGGAAAGACGAGATCCTCTGCGCAGCCGGCCCGCGTCGAACAGAGGACGGGGCGCTCACAGGCCATGGCTTCGTTGACCGCGAGGCCCCAGACATCTCCGAGGCTGGGGAAGACGAGCAGGTCCGCTGCGGCGTAGAACTCCACGAGATCGACGGGCTGTACGGCGGGCAGTCGTACGATTTCACCCGACGGGTGTGCGCGCGCGGCCTGCACGACGCGTTCGCCGAGAGGGCCGTCTCCGACGAAAAGCAGCGTCCAGTCCGCTCGAAGGTTCGGCGGCAGCAAGTCCCAAGCGGCGAGCAGCTCGGCCGTTCCCTTCACCGGAAAGAGTCTCCCCGCGACCAGGGCAATGCGTTCGCGCGTACCGAGGCCCGCCCGAAGGGCGTGCAGCGACGCGTCGCGGTCCACGGCGGCGAGCGCTTTGTCGAAGCCTTCCGTGTCGTGACAGTTGGGTGCGGTAAAGATGCGCGCGTCTTCGACCCCCCATTGGTGGAGGGCGCGGCGCGCCTCGCTGCCCGGAACGGCGATGGTGGCGGCGCGCTTCAGGAGAAAGGGGCCCACGGCCCGGCGCAGCGCATCGGCGCCGTCGATGTGTGCCCGCGTGGGCAGCGCCCACAGGACGAGGGGAACCCGCCGCCGTCGGCAGTGGAGGAGCGCTCCGAGGCTGCGGCTTCCCAATTCAGCGCTGACGACCACATCCGGACCGAAGCGATCGAGCGCGCGCCCGAGGCTCCAGGGTGCCGCCAGGTGGAGCGTTCGGTCCCGGCGCGGGATCGACAGGGTGGGAAGGAATTCGACGTCGAGATCCTGGGCGTCCACATTCCACGAGCGGTCGAATTCGCTTTCCGCGTTGACGAAGACCCGGAGGTCCCAATCTGGGGTCGATGCCAGGGCGCGGAAGGCCGGCACGCGGTAGGGCGCCAGGATCGGGGTCAGGAGGGCGACTCTCACGGCTCTCCCCATCACGGCTGCCGGTAGAAGGCGACGGGCGCTTCACCCGGTGGATCGTTCAGTGCGAGGACGAGCAGGCCGTCGGGAACCGTCTCGACGAAGCGAGCCGTGTGCGGACCGGACTGGAGCGTCACACTCTCGCCTGGGGCCAGCACGCGCTCTTCGATCGCCAGCGTCGTGGCGCCACCGGACGGGAGCCAGCGGTATCGGCCCGGCACGAGCAGTTCGAAATTCGCGCTCTCTCCGCGAGTGCCGGAAAACCGGCGCCCGGCCACGAATACCGACGCCTGGTAGGGCTGATAGTTCTCGTGCCAGAACTGGCGCACGTCCGGCGGAAACTGGTTCAGACGGAACGACTGCACGAGAAAGGCAACGGGAGTCTCGCGGAACGTTTGGAGCAGGCGGTGCGTGTGGTGCGCTCGATGTGGGCCGGCGAAGCGCTTGTAGATGTGCTGCGAAAAGAACGTGGGAAGCGGTTGGGCTCCCTCCTGGCAGAACAACCCGCTCTCGGGGTGGAAGCCCGCGGTTTCGGCGCTGAAGTTGCGGTGAACGAACGCCAGGCTCTCGCGCTGTACGGCCTGGCCGTCGGAGAGCCGGGCTGCCCCGTGCAGTGCGGCGGGGATCCCGAGCAGGGCCGCGAATCCGACGATCGCCGTCCCTCGGGCCTGTGCCGGCAGGCGCGCCAGGATGGGCTCGAGCCCGAGTGCGAATGCTGCTGCGAGAAAGACTCCGAGCGTGAGCCAGAAGTAGCGAAACGCGGCGGCGTGGAAGAGGGCCACGCCAATGCCGAGGGTGAGTGCGCCGCAGGCGAGAAACAGCGCGCCGCGGTTCGTGTTCCGCGTGCGCAGGGCGTGGAGTGTTGCGGCGATGAGCGCAACGGCCAAGAGCGTGTGGGGCACGAGGTCGGTGAGCATGCTCCGGTATTGGCTCCAGCCGATCGTATTGCGGTAGAAATCGAAGAGCGAAAGCCCCTGGGCGACGAATTGCGCGTCGAGCGGACGATGGACCTGAGACGTTTCGGCAACGTCGAAGTTCGCGCCCGCCCAGAGGCGGAAGAGTCCGACTGCGGCGACGAAGCCCAGCGCGAGACCGACGCAGCGCAGGGTTTCCCGGGCGGGGCGCAGGCGGTCCTCCCGCAGGGTGACGCCCGCGGTCAGAAAGCCGGCGAGTGCGATTCCATAGAGAGCTTTCTGAGAACCGAGGAATCCCAGGCCGAAGCATGCGCCGGCGGCCAGCGCCAGACCGGGCCGTTGCAACGAAAGCAGCAGCAGTGCGCCGCCCCACGCTGTGCCGGCCAGCGCGATGTGGTCCGTGCGCACTTGCAGCGAACTGTCGAGCCAGGCGGGAGTCAGTGCCAGCAAAGCCACGCCAAAGCCCGCGTCGCGCCAGCGCGTGCGCGACCGCGGTGCGAGGTGCGCGAGCCATAGCGTCAGACCGGCGAGCCAGAGGAACGTGAGCCCCACCCAGAGGAGGCGAGCGCGCCGGATCACCTCGATCTCGCTCTCGCAGCCCTCGACGAGCGGAATCAGCATCGCCACCGCCAGACCCGCGCGGCCGCCGGCCTCGAGCCTTCCGCTATGGGCGGTCAGGTCCGCGAGGTGGAGCAGGGCAAACTCGTCCCAGTGGACGTTCGTGGTGAAAACCGCGGCCACCTGGAGTCCGACTGCCAGAGCGAGCACCGCCGCCAGCAGGATCCGGATCGTATGGCGCGAGCCTTCCACGTCGCCCTCTGCATCGGAATGTGATTCCCGAAGCTTGAGTGGGAGATGGCGGCGCATTCTGCCGCTCCGGGAGGCCCCCGGCCCACGTGACTCTCCCAGCGCTTCCGGACGTCCGTTTCGACGACCGGGTCCCGGGGGCTTCCTCCCGGGCAGAGTGCAAACGCGAGGGCCGGCCGCCGCGGCGCCGGATCCGACCTTTGAGCCTCGGGGCGCGCGACGAGCGCCCTTCGGTGTCTCGGGGACGAAATCGCCGGATGCCTTCCCGCCGGTATCCTACGCGCGTGCTGAATGAGACTGTCGGCGGAGGCTTTGCCCTGGTGCTTTCCACCTGGGTGCTGGTGCGGGTCTTCTGGGGCCACGCGCCGCCGGTTGCGCCGCTGTTGAGCCTTTCTCGCCGTGAGGCCGCCTTCGTGAGGGCGGCGGCCGCGGCGATCTTTCCGGCGGGTGGCGCGGTATCTCCCTCTGGTGGTGAGGCGCGGATTGCCGTGCACACGGATCGCTGGCTGGTGCAGCTCGAGCCGCGCGTGCGCCTGCTGGTGCGGCTGCTCTTCTTCCTGGTCGAGCACGCCACGCTCTTCTTTCCCGCCCCGGGGCTCGATGGCTTTCGCCGCTTCTCGTCGCTGCGGCTCGACCAATGCGAGGCGGCGCTCGAAGGCTGGCGCATCAGCCGGCTGGCTCCGCGGCGCCTGGTCTTCCAGGGTCTGAGGGCGATCGTGACGATGGGTTACCTGTCGCACCCGCCAGTGTTGCGCGAACTCGGGCTCGCGCCGCGGGTGATCGGGCCGGGGGGGGCACTCGCCAATGAAGCGCCCATCGACCCGCGCTACGCGGAGACCGGTCCGTGAGCGGGGCGCTGCGCGTATTCGCGGACTATCGCGGCGACAGCGTCGAGGAAGCGGACGTGGTCGTGGTGGGGTCGGGTCCGGGCGGTGGGGTTGCGGCAAAAGAGCTGGCTGAGTCGGGGCACTCCGTCGTGCTGCTCGAGGAGGGTCCCCCCCTCACGCCCGATGACTTCGAACTGGACAGCGCGATCTCGATGGCGCGCACCATGCGCGAGAGCGGACTCCGGACCACGCTCGGCACGGTGATGCCCACCATGCAGGCCATCTGTCTCGGTGGAGGCTCGGTCGTGAACTCTGCCATCTGCGTTCGCACGCCGGAGTTCGTCCTCGACGAGTGGTGCGAGCGCTACGGACTTCGCCACACGACGCGCGCCGATCTGGATCCGCACTACGACGCCGTGGGAGAGTTCCTCGGCATCGCGCCTACGCCGGAAGCGGTGCTCGGACGCCGCAACACGCTCTTCCGCGAAGGCTGCGATGCCCTCGGTTACGCGAGCGAGCCCATTCAGCGCAACGTGCGCGGCTGCCGCGGCAGCGGGGAGTGCTTCACGGGTTGCCGAGCACGTGCCAAACAATCGGTGGACATCACGTATGTTCCTGCGGCATTGCGTGCCGGCGCTCGGGTACTGACCTCGGCGCGGGTGGAGCAGGTGATCGTGGCCGGTCGGCGCGCCGTCGGGGTCCGGGGGCGCTTCGTCACGCCCTTCACGGGTCGTGTCACCGCGAGTTTCGAGGTGCGCGCCCGGGCGGTGGTGCTTGCGGCCGGGTGCATGGCGACGCCGGTACTCCTCCAGAAGAGCGGCGACCTCGCGAACCGATCCCGACAGGTGGGCGAAAACCTGCGCTTTCACCCGGGAGTGGCGATTACCGCGTTCTTCGACGACGAGGTCGATCCGAGCTTTGGTGCGACCCAGGGTTACCAGTCGTTCCAGTTCCTGCGCGAGGGCTACAAGCTCGAAACACTCTGGGCTCCCCCCGCGGTGCTCGCCGTCCGCATGCCCGGCTCTGGGCACGCGCTCAAGAATCGCCTGGCCCGACTTCCGCGTTCCGTGGTCTGGGACGCCATCGGAAGCTGTAACCGGTCTGTGGGGACGGTGCGTTCCCGCCGCTGGGGGGATTCCCCGAGGCTCTCCTGGCGGCTCCACCGGAGCGAAGTCTCGATCCTCAGCCGGGCGCTGTACACGCTCACCGAGATCGCCTTTGCTGCGGGTGCGCGTGGCGTGATGGCCGGTGTCCAGGGTGTCCCGGAAGAGATCCACTCGCTGGATGCGGCGCAGGTGCTGCGCAACAAGGACTTCAACTCCGGGGATTTCGGGACCGGAGGCAACCACGCCTTTTGCACGACCCGCATGCACGGCGATCCGGCCCGCGGGGTCGTCGATGAGTTCGGGCGTTGCCACGACGTTGAAAATCTCTACATCGCCGACACCGGGGTCTTTCCCCGATGTCCGTCGGTGAATCCGATGTGGACCGGTATGGCGCTCGCCCATCGCACGGCCGCGTCGGTCTCGGACGCCCTCTAGCCCTACACCGCCGCTCCCCATATGCCGATGAGGGGGGTGCCGCTTCTCGCGGCCCCGGGGGATCCATGCGCAACCTACTCGTCGTGTCGCTCCTGATGCTCGTCTTCGTCGCACCCGCGGCGAGCGGGCAGACGCTCAGTGCCGAAAAGGCACGGGAGCAGCTCGCGATGCGGGAGGCCAACGCGCATCCCGCCGAATGCGCGCGCTTGCGCCGTCAGATCGATCACGTCGCCGGCATGCAATCCCGCGCGAACCACTTGGGCAATTCCCACTGGGAGCAGCGCATCGGCGAACAGGTCGGCCTGTTTCGGGGCATCCAGGCCGCGCGCTGCCCGAACGACGTGCCCGTCGACGAGGTGAGCGAGGCTCTCGTGCAGCTCCTGAAGCTCGCGGCAAAGGGTGCGGCCACGTACTTCACCTTCGGCATGGCCGGCTTCTGATCCACGTTTTGATAAGCTGAGCGCTGTGAAGCGCGATGGCTCGGAGCCCTTGATCGGCGGGCGCGCTAGAGCCGCCAACCTGTGGGCTGTGGTCCTGGTCGCCACATTCTCGGTGCTGGCGGGCGGCGTGTCGGCGGCGGAGCGGGGTGCCGACGGTCGGTTCGAGAAACGAACCTCTTCTCACTTCGTCCTGTTCCAGGACGTAGACATCGACGAGGTGGGAGGCCTGCGCGGCTCGCGTCGCTTCGAGCAGCAGGTGCTCAACGAGCTCGAGGTCGCCTACGAGCAGCTCGATCACTTCCTCGGCCTGCGCCCGCCGCGGCGCATCGAGGTGTGGGTCTACGACCCGGTGGTCTTCGACGAGAGCTTTTCCGGGCGGTTTCGTTTCGCTGCGGCCGGCTTCTTCAACGGTGCGATCCACATCCGCGGCACGACGCAGATGACGGTCGGCCTTGGCCGCGTGCTCCATCACGAACTCGTTCACGCTGCCTTTCAGGCGGTCGCCCCTTCGCTGGTGTTGCCCGCCTGGCTGAACGAGGGTGTCGCCGAGTGGTTCGAGGCGCGGACCCTCTCGAAGCGGAAGCTCAGCGTCGACGAGCGCAGCGCGCTCATCCGGGCGAGCCGCAGCGGGAACTGGTTGCCACTTTCCACCCTGAGTGCGTCGAGCTTTGCGGGTCTCGGTCCCCGAGATGCGTCGCTCGCCTATCTCCAGTCCTACGGCATGGTCGAATTCCTGGCGCGCCGTTTCGGGGAACGGACGTTGCGCGAGCTGAGCGAGTCGGTGATTCGAAGCCGCGACGTGGAGCGCGCATTGCACCGCACGGTTCGGATGGGGGTGGTGGGTGTCGAGGAGCGTTTCCGGGCGGATCTGTCGTGAGTTTCGCGAGGAGCGCGCTCGCGGCGCTCCTCTTCCTCACAGCGTGCATCGATGGCGTTCAGCATCACCGGGCGCACGGTGTCGTGCGCGATGTGCACCGCGAATACGCGCAGGTTCTGATCGAACATGACGAGATCCCGGGCTTCATGTCTGCCATGACCATGTCGTTCGACGTGCCCGACGCGAAGATCCTGAGCGCGCTCTCGCGGGGACAGGTGATCGATTTCACCATCGCTTTCGATGGCAGGAGCTATCGGGTGGTCGAGGCGCGCGTGGTGGGCGACGAGGCGGAGCGGGCCGTGGAGACGGGGGGACTCGAAGCGCTGGCGGACTTGCGCTCCCCTGCACCGTCCTTCGATCTCGTCGACCAGGCGGGCCGGCCGGTTTCTTCGGTTGGGCTTCGCGGCAGCGTTCTCCTCGTCGACTTCGTCTTCACCCGCTGTCCGGGGCCCTGTCCGATCTTGACGAGCCGCCACGTGAGGCTCCAGCGCGAACTCTCGCCCGGGCTGCGTTCGCGGACCCGCTTCGTCTCGATCTCCCTGGATCCGGTGCGCGATACGCCGGAAGCCCTGCGCGCCTACGCCGAGGTGCGCGGTGCAGACCTCGAGCACTGGAGCTTTCTCACCGGGGAGCCGGACGCCGTCGCCGCCGTATTGCAGGGCTTCGGTGTCGGCAGCCGGCGTCAGGAGGACGGGACCATCGATCACCTGGTTGCGACCTTCGTCGTCGATGACGGCGGTCGCATCGCCGAGCACTTCCTGGGCCTCGAACACGAGACCGAGGAACTGCGCAACGCCCTCGCACGCGTCGCCGGCGGATGAGCGCCTCCGACACCGTCGTGGTCGGGAGCGGGGCCATTCGCTGCTCCGTCAGCGGCAGCCCGGCTCGCGAGGCATGTCGCGTGAATCGGCTCGAATGCGACGACCGGGCGGCCCGCGGCGTCGGCCCCGCGTCACTCGGACGGTGGCTTTTCGCGCAGCCCCGGCACCGCGGAGCGCAGGAAGTCGCGGGCCAGCACGAACCAGAGCATCAGGGGCAGTCCGTCGGTCACGAGTAGGAACGGAAAGAGCTGCGCCACGGCGGCCCCGTCATTCTCGTGCTCCGTGTAGGCCCGGTCCGCGACGTAGAGCATTCCCACGTGGGAACAGAAGATGACCAGGATGCCGAATAGGGTGCCCCAGATCCTGCGCCGGGTAGGGATCCGCGGTGTGATCGCCATCAGCACGAGGAATGGCACATAGCTGATGAATCGATGCCCGGTGGGGCCCCGCTTCACGTGAGTTGCTCCCAACATTTCGTAGAGGGGGTCGATCACCGCAAGGATCAGGCTCGTATAGGCATCGCTTCCCCACCGGAGCCATGCCCAGGTGAGCGGAATCGTCAACAGGATGAACTCAGCCAGCAGGTACAGGATCCGTCTCATCCCTCACTACCCACCACAGCCAGGCCATCCAGGCCGTTGCGATCATGGCGATCATCGTGACCTGCCAGAAATAGACGTGCATGAAATCGAACCACCGGTTTGAGTACCGCCCCACGATGATTAGCGCGATGATGCGGACCACGTTCATGACGTAGATCATCGGGATTCCGATCGCGAAGCCAAGGAGCGTGTTTCGCCAGCGAGTGGGGTAGGCGAGCAGTGCCGCACTGAGGATCAGTGCTTCGTATACCCCGGTGCACTCCTCGATGATCGTGACCGAAAATCCGCCGTAGCGGACGATGGCTTCGGGCCCCACCCGAACTTCCGACGAGAACAGGGCCATGAAGTAGTAGACGATGTGTGCAGTGGCCACCTCGGATGCGTGGATGAGTTCTCCCAGCGCGTTGCGAAGCACCGGGAAGGCGATCGCGATGACTGCCAGGTAGATGAGGAAGGACATCGCGAAGCGGTAGGTGGGGACGGCCCAGAAGGTCCGGATGCGGCCGAACGCGCTCACAGCGGCAGGTCACCCGCCGCCGGCGAGACGCTGCCCGCCTTGGACCGAAAGTCGATGCTCATGGGTCATCAGTCTAGCAGGAGGTCCAACCGGTTCTGCGATGTCGGTCCGTGAACTCTTGGGGAGTGGAGCACCTCCGCGAGGATCTCGAGCGACCCGACGAGCCTCGGACACCCGTTGAACCGAGTCGGAATTCTCACGCCCGGTCCGCGCGTGCCGGCGGAGTCGGCTAGTTTCTGCGCCGATGGCCGAGTTCGTGTTCACGATGCAGGACCTGCGCAAGGTCGTTTCGGGCGACCGGGTCATTCTCGACGACATCACCCTGGCTTTCTTCCCCGGGGCGAAGATCGGTGTGATCGGTGGCAACGGCGCCGGCAAGAGCAGCCTGCTGCGCATCATGGCGGGTGTCGACACGGAATTCGTCGGCGAAGCCCGGCCGACGCCCGGAGTGACGGTGGGGTGGCTGCCGCAGGAGCCCGAACTCGACCCGGCGAAGGACGTGCGCGGAAACGTCGAAGAAGGCGTCGGAGAATCTCGCGAGTTGTTGCGCCGCTTCGAGGAGTTGAGCGCACGCTTCGCCGAACCGCTCGAAGACGACGAAATGAATGCGCTCCTCGAGGAACAATCGAAGCTTCAGGACGCGATCGACGCTTCTGGGGCCTGGGAACTCGACCGCACCCTCGAGGTTGCGATGGAGGCGCTGCGTGTCCCGCCTGGGGACCAGGACGTGGCGACGCTTTCCGGAGGTGAGCGGCGCCGGGTGGCGTTGTGCCGCCTGCTGCTTCAGAAGCCGGAGTTGTTGCTGCTCGACGAGCCGACCAACCACCTGGACGTCGAATCCGTGGCCTGGCTCGAGCGCCACCTCCAGGAGTACCCGGGAACCGTCGTTGCGATCACTCACGACCGCTACTTCCTCGACAATGCTGCCGAGTGGATTCTCGAGCTCGACCGGGGACGCGGCATTCCGTGGAAGGGCAACTACTCCTCGTGGCTCGAGCAGAAGCAGAAGCGGCTCGCCGTGGAGGAGAAACAGGCCTCCGCTCGGCAGCGCACGCTCGAGCACGAACTCGAATGGGTGCGGATGGCACCGCGAGCACGCCAGGCGAAGAGCAAGGCGCGTCTGAGAGCCTACGAAGAGCTCGCTTCGCGAGAGGAGCAGGGCGTGGCCGGGACGGCGGAGATTGCCGTGCCGCCGGGGCCCCGCCTAGGGGAGCTCGTGGTGGAGGCCGAGGGCCTGCGAAAGGGCTTCGGCGATCGCCTGCTCGTCGACGATCTCAACTTTCGCCTGCCCCGCGGTGGAATCGTCGGTGTCATCGGCGGAAACGGCGCCGGAAAGTCCACGCTGTTCCGCATGATCGTCGGTGAGGAGAAGGCCGACGGAGGCAGTCTGCGCCTGGGCGACACGGTGGTGTTGGCATGCGTGGACCAGAGCCGCGACGCGCTCGATTCGGAGCGCCGGGTGTGGGAGGTCATCACTGGCGGCGAGGAACGGATCCGCGTCGGCAAACGCGAAGTGAACGCCCGGAGCTACGTGGGATCCTTCGGTTTTCGCGGCGCCGATCAGCAGAAGCTCGTCGGACAGCTCTCGGGCGGCGAGCGCAACCGCGTCCACCTGGCGCGCACGCTCCTCGCGGGCGGCAACGTCCTGCTCCTCGACGAGCCGACGAATGACCTCGACGTCGACACGCTGCGTGCCCTCGAGGACGCATTGCTGAATTTCTCCGGCTGTGCGGTCGTGATCTCCCATGACCGCTGGTTCCTCGACCGCATCGCCACCCACATCCTGGCCTTCGAAGGCGACAGCCACGTCGAGTGGTTCGAGGGCAACTACCAGGATTACGAGAAGGACCGGCGCCGCCGGCTCGGCGAAGCCGCCGATCGGCCCTCCCGTCTGCGCTATCGCCGGATGGTTGCCCCTTAGGCGCCAGCCGGCGCTAGAGGCCCTCGACTTTCTTCGCGCCGAGTCGGCGCGCGCGGACGACCAGGTCGTATTCGCGGCGCGTTTCAAGGACCAGCGGATCCGCGCTGCCGAGCGCGGGCTCGAGCAGGTCGAGGGCTCGCAGCAGCGTGGTCTCTGCCGCATCCATGTGGTTCTGGCTGGCGTAGAGGAGGCCGAGGCTGCTCAGGGTATGACCGAATGCCACCGGGTTTACGCGGTCCGCCGACTCGTGGATTCCCATCGCGCGCTGGAGCAGCCGCTCGGCGCGAGCGTAGTCGCGCTGGCGAACGAGCAGGACCGCCAGACCGTCGAGGGTCTCCGCGAGTTCGGGGTCGTCGCCCGGGAGCATCGCATCGCGCAATTCGAGGGACTGCTCGTAGGCGGCGAGGGCGAGATCCCACTGGCCGAGCAGCGCGTGTACCGATGCCAGGTTTCCCGTCAGATTGCTGAACTCGCGCGGGTTCGGCGGCCGTGAGTCGGCCTCGAGCAGGGCGATGGCCCGCCGGTAGAGGGGTGCGGCCTCGGCGTGGCGCCGCTGGTGCACGAGGCAGTCCGCGCGCCGGCCGATTGCAAAGGCGAGGGCGCGCGGCTCGCGCGACGCTTGTTTTTCGAGCAGAGCCACGACCTCCGCGAATTTCGGTCCGGCGTCTTCGCAGCGGCCTCTTTCGAGTTGGGCCGTGGCGAGAGCGAGGAGCGGCTGAGCGAGTTTCGGGTCTCCGGGCGGCAATACCCTGCGGGCCGCTTCGAGCATTGCCTGGTGGCGCTGGATGGCGTCGCCCCCGCCGTTGCGGGCGGCCCGCGCGGCGGCTGCGTTTTGTCGGACACGCAACGTCGTGGGATGGTTTGCTCCCAGCTGGGCTTCGAAGATCGGAATGGCTCTCTCGTAGAGGTCTGCGGCTTCGGTCGGGCGACCCTGCGCCCGATGGACCTGGGCGAGGTCGACGAGTGCCACGGCCAGGGGCAGCGGGTCGTGGGAGGGCGCTTTTTCCCAGATGGCGATCGCCTGTCCGAGGTCGCGTTCCGCGAGCGCGTAGTGGTTTCGAACGGCGTGAACCACACCGAGCAGTGCGCCGGTGTTCGCGACCTCGTAGTGCTCCGGCCCAAACGCGCGCTCCTTGATGGCCCGGGCGCGCTCCAGCTGAATCGCGGCCTCTTCAGCGTCGCCCTGCATCAGGAGCGATTCGGCGAGGCTGTGGAGGGTCGTGCCGATCTCGGGGTGGTCTCCTTCCAACACCTGCTGCTGGACGTCGAGGGCGAGCCGAAGCTGCTCTTCACTCTGTTGCGGCTTGCCCTGCAGCCTGTCGAGCACGCCGAGGTTGGTGTGTATGGCCGCAGCCAGACGGTTGCGCCTGCCGTCGAGCAGGGTCAGGGCTTTTTCGAGGGTTTCCCGCGCGTCGTCGTGGCGCTGGGCGTAGCGTTGGACGAGGGCGATGTTGTTGAGCGTGGCGGCCACGGGGGCACTGTCCTGGCCAAAGGCGGCGGTGCGTATCTCGAGCACCCACGCGAGGCGTTGGGCCGCCTCGTCGAGCTTGCCCTGCTGGGCATGTACGAGAGCGATTTCGTTCACCACGACGGCGGTCTCGATGTCGCGTTCCCCCAATAGCTTCGTGCGCAGCTTTCGGGCCTTCTCGAGGCTTTCGAGCGCCTCGGCGTTTGCGCCGACGGCCCGCGCCACGGACCCCGCCTGCCAGAGCAGCGTGGCGTGGGAGCGCGCATCGCGGGTTCTGCTGCTGCGTGCGATGGCGAGGGCGCGCTCGAAGATCGGATACGCTTCTGCGTAGCGGCCCCGCGCTTGCTGGAAGGCGGCCAGCGTATGGAGGCTCGCGCTGAGGCTCGGGTGGTTCCGAACCAGGGAGGCCTCGCGGATCTCGACCGCGCGCGTGAGACTCGCCTCGGCTTCGGCCAACCGACCGGTGGCGTCATAGGTGCGGCCCAGGTTCTCGAGTGTCTGGGCGAGCGACGACCCGCCGGCCCCCGAGCTGTTCTCGCGCACCTCGACCGAGCGTTCGTAGAGCGTGACCGCGCGGGCGAGGTTGCCCTGCATCACCTCGACGCCGGCCAGGGCATCGAGAGCGTCGGCGTACCGGTAATCTCGCGTCTCGCCGCGGCGGTCCGCGATGAGGAGCCAGCGTTCGAGATTGGGCTGTGCTTCGGCGTAGCGGCCCTGGTGGATCTGGAGGTTCGCGAGCATTCGCAGACTCTGCGCCAGGCGCGGGTCGTCATCGCCGTAGGCTTCAGAATCTGCCAGCGCTTCGAGCCAGATGAGTTCGGCGTCGCCGGTGCGGCCTTCGTAGTAGGCGCGCTCTCCGTCTCTGAGCAGCGTTGTCGGGTACGGGGCCGCGCATCCCAGGCCGCAGACGAACGCGGCGATGAGCACGGGGGCCAGCGCCCGTTGTCCCCGAATGGATTTTCGGGCTTCTCTCCTTCGCAAGCTCGTGGCCATCGGATTCCTCGTGCACGCAGGGGCATGCCCCAACCCCTCCTGGGTCGCGGGTCAAGTGAGTTTTCGGAAAACGGGTGGCTGCGCCTTAGACGCCGCGGCTCGCGCTGTTGCGTGGCTGCGGAAATATCGTGCCGGGCTGGAACCCGTGCGCGCTGCGCGCCGGCGGGGTGCCGGAGAACTGCCAGCGCTGCCCCCTGAATTCGAGTGTGCGACGCTGCGTGTCCAGGGTGTCTACGAAGCTGTATGGACCAGGGTCTCGCCATGGGGCGCCTCAAGCCCGATCCCATTCCCGAGGACGTGCAGCGGAAGATCCTCGACGCCGCCATCCGGCGTTCCGCAACCGCTGGGGCGCCGACGCGGGTTTTGGATCGCGGCCCCGCTCTGGGAGGCCCGAACGCCCCGGCGGGTCGGCGTTTCGGATTACGTGCCTCCGACGATCACCCGGCAGATGCTGGCGACGTGATCGACACGGTGTGCGAGTTCGTCGCATTGAAGTTGCGAGACGCCCTCTGGCGGCCCCGCGGTTTCCAGCCAGACCAGGAGGCCGTTCGCCGCTGAGGTGAGATCGCGGCGGCCTTCTCGCGCTGCGTTTTCGAACTTCGCGATCCGGGCCGCATCCGGCGGATCAATCTCGCGCAGCAGCGCGACGCAGTCCTCGAGCGAGCGGTTGAACTCTCCGTAGACCGACATGCTGCGGATGCCTCAGGCCCGGTTCTCGGGCAGGTCTTTGCCGGGGATGAAGTTGATGTCCACGCTGCTCAGGATACACAGGTGGCGGCCAGAGAGCGCCGGAAGCGCGTGCAGTAGGCCACCGTTGCTTCGAGGTGCTCTTGCACGAAGTGGTCCGGGTCCCAGGCCCGATCGGTGAGGATGCCGCGGTGGCGGTCGGGGACCACATAGACGGCGGCCTCGTCCGGTGCGCCGCCTCCGTTGGGCAGAACCGCGATGCAGCGGCGTTCGTAGAGGTCGCTCTCGTAACGGTCGACAATCGCTAGTTCCGACGGATCGATTCCCTCCCAGAGGACTCCCGGGGTAACACCCTTTTCGGCGGGCACGAGGCCGGGGTAGCTGCGCCCGCGCACGGCGAAGCGGGTGTGGCCCGGGAGGTGTGCTGGCCCATGCGAGGGCGTGCGCTCGAGAAGGGCGTGTACGACGTCCGGAAAGATCAGCGTGCCGTAGGCGAAGAGTCGACCTGAAATCGGGTGCTGTGCCATGCTGACTCGTGTGACGGGCTTCTAGGATAGCTACGGCTCCGTGACCGCGCGTTTCTGCACTGCGGCCTACGCGGCGCTGGGACAGCTCGGACCGGATGCGGATTTATACCTCCGTGTCGCTCATGAGTCGGGCGCTGGCGGTCGCCGCATCCCAGTCGGCGGCGAGGCGGTGCTGAACTTCGGGGTGTGTGCCGGAGGCTCAGCGCGGGTTCCAGCTCCGGATCGTGTCTGAGAGCTCGTCGAGTGCTTCGCCATCCGTTCGGCTGGAACGCTTCGGCACCTTGAAGGAGTGATCTCCCCCCTCCACCACGTGGAGCGTGGCGCGGTCGCCGAGCGCGCGGCAGAGCGGCCGGACCTGGCCGAGGTCGGCGAGTCTGTCGCGCGTTCCCTGGAGGAAGAGCATCGGCACGGCGACGTCTTGCAGGTGCTCGCCCCGTTCGGACGAGGGTCGGCCCGGTGCGTGGAGCGGAAAGCCGAGGAACACGATCCCCCTGATTCCGGGCAGCGGGGTTCCGGAGGCTGCGAGCGACGTCATGCGCCCGCCCATGGACTTGCCGCCGGCGAGCAGGGGAAGCGCGCTGGCTTGCTTCGCGGCGGTTTCGACCGCGGAGCGCACCGTTGCGAGGAGCACCGGGCGCGGGCTCGGTGCCCGGTGGCCTGCCTCCATGTAGGGGAATTGGTAGCGGAAGCTCGCGACGTCACGTGCGGCGAGGCGCGTGCACAGCGATTCGAGAAAGGTGTGGCGCATCCCCGCGCCGGCCCCGTGAGCGATGACGAGCATCCGATCGGCGTTTCGCGGGAGTTCGAGAAGCGCCGATACTTCCCCGCAGCACTCGTCGACGCGAAACCGCAACTCCCGGGTGTAGGTCACCGCGCCGCGCTCAGCCCTCGAGTTTCAGGACTCGAAGGGCGTTCTCACGCAGGAACTTGGGCCAGACCTCGTCGCGGAATGGCACGTGCGGCATGCCGCGGAAGATGCGCGCCAGCGAGAGACCCATCGGGAAGTATCCGGCGCAGAGGATCTTGTCCGCACCTCGGGTGTTGGCGCAGTCGGTGATTGCCTTCGGAATGTCGAGCTCGCAACACTTCGCGCAGACCGGGTAGCAGCGCTTGTCGTCGATCGGCACCTGGGGGACACAGACCGCAGGAAAGGCGCTTGCGGACAGGATCCCGAACTCGTCGTGCATACGCTCGATGTGTCGCAGCGCGTCGATGCCCCGGTTGGGGTCGACGCCGCAGGAGGGCAGGAAGCGGTCGGGATGCTGGTTGAGCGCCCGCTGGCCGGTCTTGTCCTCGAGTCCCACACCGATCAGCGCCCGCTCGATGCCGTGCGCGTCCATTTCGTCGAGGGCGTGGCGGATGTAATCGTCCTGGGTGCCCAGGCTCTCCTCGTCTTTCAGGAGGGACTGCATGAAGTCGTAGCTCGGCTTCGCGCCGGCGCGGGGGGTGCCGGGCATGAAGTCGATGCTCTTGACGTCGGTGGACATAGCCAATGGGGAATCTTCCTGAAATTGCAGCGGAAAAGCTGGATAGCCCATCTCCATGCAGCCCGCTCGCACCTCAGTTTTTATGGGCCGGAACCTTTCTGGGGCGCTCGGGTTGAACGGATCGAGCGCAGGCAACGCGCGAAGCAAGGAGACGGAAATGGCGAAGCTGACAGTTTTCTTCACGGTGCTGCTGATTGCCCTCGCGGGTACTGCTGCCGCTGAAACCCCGAACGAGAACCCGGACGAACTGGGAGATGGCATCGACGAGCGGCTGGACCGGCGCGGCGACCGCATCGACGAGCGGCTGGACCGGCGCGGCGACCGCATCGATCGCAACCTGGACCGGCGCGGCGACCGCGTTGACCAGCGGCTGGACCGGCGCGGCGACCGCATCGACGAGCGCCTGGACCGCGCGTCCGATCAGGCCGCAGAAGACGGTAATTTTGGACTGGCCCGCCAGCTGGACCGGCGCGGCGACCGCATCGATCGCAACCTGGACCGGCGCGGCGACCGCGTCGACGAGCGGCTGGACCGGCGCGGTGACCGCATCGATCGCAACCGGGACCGGCGTGGCGACCGTGCGGACCGCCGTCACCACCGCGCCGACCGGCGCCACCACCGGGCGCAGCAGCGGCGGAACCACGGCGGCGGCTGAGGTTCGTGGCCTTGCGGCCGGGTGCTTCGCCGATTGCGCGCGGGCGGCTCCCGCTTGCCGTCAGTCGGCGAAGGCCCGGCGGATCCGCAGCACCGCCGCCTCGACCTTCTCCCTGGAGTTGAAGGCCGAGATGCGCACGTAGCCCTCGCCGCAGGCGCCGAAACCGGCACCGGGCGTCGTCACCACGTGGGCCTCGCCGAGGACGCGGTCGAAGCAGTCCCAGGAAGAGAGACCCTCCGGCGTACGAATCCAGACATAGGGCGCGTGTTCTCCACCGAAGCACGTGAACCCGGCACCCCCGAGGCCGTCGCGGAGAAGCGCTGCATTCGCCATGTAGTAGTCGATCTGTTCGCGGGTCTGCTTCTGACCCTCGGGTGTGAAGACCGCGGCGGCAGCGCGTTGTACCACGTAGGGCACAGCGTTGAACTTCGTCGATTGGCGTCGCATCCACAGGTCGTTCAATGCCACGCGCTCGCCGGATGCGGTCGTGCCCGCGAGGGCCTTCGGCACGACCGTGTAGGCGCAGCGCATGCCGGTAAATCCCGCTCGCTTGGAGAAGCTGCGCATCTCGATGGCACACACCTCGGCCCCTTCGATCTCGTAGATCGACCGCGGCAGCGACGGGTCCTGGATGAAGGCATCGTAGGCGGCGTCGTAGATGATTATGGCGTCGTGATTGCGGGCCCAGCCCACCCACCGCGCCAGGTCGTCTCGGCTGGCGACCGCGCCGGTGGGGTTGTTCGGGGAGCAGAGGTAGGCGACGTCGGCCGGACCGGTGGGCGGCGGCGGGACGAAGCCGTTCTCCTCGGTTGCCGCAAGGTAGAGGATGCCTGGGTAGCGCCCGTCCGTGTCCGCCTCGCCCGTGCGTCCCGCCATCACGTTGGTGTCCACGTAGACCGGATAGACGGGATCCGTCACCGCGATGCTGCAGTTGGGCCCGAAGATCTCCTGGATGTTTGCGCTGTCCTGCTTGCTCCCATCGGAGACGAAGATTTCGTCCGGCTCGAGCGTGACGCCGCGTGCCGCGAAGTCGTACTCGAGAATGCCGTCGAGCAGGAATTGCTCCGCACCGCGCTCCGGCCCGTAGCCGCGAAAGCCTTCGGCGGTCCCCATCTCGTCCGCAGCGGCGTGCAGCGCCTGCACGACCGCGGGCGCCAGGGGTAGGGTGACGTCGCCGATTCCGAGCCGGATGATTTGCGCGTCCGGGTGCTCCGTTTGGAAGGCCTTTACGCGTCGCCCGATCTCTGGGAAGAGGTAACCGGCCTGGAGCTTGCGGTAGTTTTCGTTGATGCGCGCCATGGCGCCCGAGCTTAGCGGAAGGTTCAGGGATCGATCAGAACGCCAGGATTCAGGATGCCGCCGGGGTCGAAGGTTCGTTTGGTCGCGCGCAGAGCCTCGGCGAAGAGATCCGGCCGCTGGCGGTCGTACCCGGGGCGGTGATCCCGGCCGACGGCGTGGTGGTGGGTCACGGTTCCACCCTCGCGCACAACCACCTCGCTGACTGCGGCCTTGATCTCGTCCCACTGTTCGAGTTCGCTGCCGCGCCTTCCCGGAGCGACTACCGTGAAGTAGGGTGCGGCGCCGTCTGGATAGACGTGGGTGAAGCGACACGAAACCTGTCCCGTTCCACAGATGCGTTGTACTGCGTCCTGTGCCGCCCCCAACACCGAAGCGTGAAAACTCTCGAGTCGGTCCCAGGTGATCGCCGTCTCGAAGGTCTCCGAGATGCAGGCGGCGCGCGCAAGAACGTCGCGAACGTATGGCGCGTTCAGGAAAGCCCTGCGCCAGGCCCCGGCCGCTCCTTCCCGCGCCGCAGTATCGTCCGAGCGCGTGGCGCCGGCCCCTTCGGGCACCTCGCCGCCGGCGTCGCGGCAGCACTCGAGGGCGCGATGCATCTTCGCGTCGAGGGAATGGTCGGCGGACTCGAACCCCAGGACCAGGATCGCGGCGTCCTCGGCACCGGCGCCCGAAAGGCGCGCCTCGGCGGCGTCGAGAAGACGGCAGTTGGTTGGAAAGAGTCCTGTCTGGGACAGCAAGCGCACGGCTTCCGCTCCGCGCAGGAATCCCCCCGCCCCGGGGAACTGGACGGATGCGGATGCGCGGAGGCTCGGGCGGTCCTGGAGGCGGAGCCACGCTTCGACGACGATTCCGAGAGTTCCCTCCGAGCCGAGGAATAGGCGGTCGGGACTCGGACCGGCGCCGGAGCCCGGGAGGCGCCGACTCTCCAGCGTTCCGCGGGGCGTGACGACGCGCAGCGATTCGACGAAGTCGTCGATGTGCGTGTAGAGCGTGGCGTAGTGCCCGCCCGCCCGGGTGGCAATCCAGCCGCCCAGCGAAGAGAACTCGAACGACTGGGGAAAGTGGCGCAGCGTGAGCCCGTGCGGGCGCAGTGCGTCCTCGAGCGCAGGGCCGAGGATGCCCGCCTGGATGCGGGCTGCGCGTGAGGTGCGGTCGATTTCGAGAACCCGGTTCAGCCGAGACAGGTCGATCGACAGGATGCCGCGATGGCCGTCGCAACCCCTCGCCTCGACGCCTCCGACCACGCTCGACCCGCCGCCGTAGGGGATCGCGGCCAAGCCCGCGTCCGCGCACCAGGCGAGCAGCGCGGTCACGTCGCGTTCGTCTCTGGGGAAGGCCACCAGATCGGGCGGATTCTCGTACTGTCCTCTGAGGGCGCGCACCACGTCCCGAAACGCGCAGCCGTAGGTGTGGCGTGCGCGCTCCCGGGGTCGGTCCGTGCAGAGGGGAGCGAGCGCTGCAGGTGCTGTGACCCGCGGCTCGGGGAATGCGAGGTCTTCGGCGCGGGGCTCCGGGATGAGTTCCAGCGGTCTGCCGAAGCGTTTCTCCAGGCTTCGCGTGATCCCCGCGGAATGGTCGGCATCGGGTCCGGCACCTTCGTTGCCCCAGCCCCAGAAGCGACGCTGTTCCGCCGCGATCACGCCGGCACCGAGGGTCTTTCCCGGAGCGCGAAGAGGTGTTTGGCCGCCGCGGTCACGCGGGCGCCAACAGTTCCAGGCAGCGCTCGTCCGCCCCCTGCTCGCCGTCGAGGCGCAGGGCCTGGATGCAGACATGGTCGGCACCCGCGTCCCAATGTGCCTGGATCCGCTCGCGGATCGCGTCCGCATCTCCCCACGCGACGAGCGCGTCCATCAGGCGATCGGATCCCCCGTCGGCAAAGTCGGCATCCTCGAAGCCCAGCCACAGGAGATTGTTGCGGTAGTTCGGCAGCCCGAGGTAGATCGCGAGGTTCTTCCGGGCGAGCGCGCGAGCCTTTTCCGCATTCGTCTCGAGCAGGACTTTCTGTTCGGGGCAGAGCCACGCACCCTCGCCCAGGATTTTTCGCGCGCGTGCGGTGTGCTCGGGCGTCACGTTGTAGGGGTGGGCGCCCTGTGCGCATTCCGCAGCGAGCGCAAGCATCTTCGGCCGCAGTGCCGCGATTACGACGGGCGGCGTCTCGGGCGGTGCGGGCCCCAGGTAGGTTGCCTTTTGCATTGCGTCCAGGTAGGCGCGCATGGTCGTTACCGGCTTGCCGTATTCGTGTCCCCGCAGGCCCGTCACCATCGGCGCGTGGGAGACTCCGAGCCCGAGTAGGAAACGGCCGCCAGAGAACTCGGCCAGGGTGTCTCGGCCCGATCGCATGGCCATGGCGTCGCGCGCGTAGATGCTGGCGATGCCGGTTGCCAGTACCAGCCGCTGGGTGTGCGTGGCCATGTATGCGCCAGCGGTGAAGGGATCTCGCCCCACTGCTTCGGGGATCCACAGGGCTCCGTAGCCCCAGTCCTCTACACGCTTTGCGAAGGCACCTGCCTCAGCTCCGGCGAAGGAGTCGATCCAGGACCAGACACCGAGTCTTCCGAGTTCCATCGCGGTCTCTCCGGGCACCCGTTTGCGGTGCAAAGCAGGTTACTCTACCTGAACAGACGCATGGCAATGGCTCAGCGTGCCGGCTGGCTCGTCATCGCAATCGTGGCGGGTATCGCCGCGATGTCGATGGGATGGCTCGTGACCGACCACCTGGAGCAGGACAATGACTTCTGCAACGCCTGTCACCTCGACTCGGAGGTCGCGCTCCACCGGGATATCCGGCTCGACTTCGACGGGACCCCTGTGATCAGTCTGGCGGGCGCCCACGCGGTCGCGGTGGATGGGCCGTTGCGTTGCATCGATTGCCACGGTGGCGTGAGCTTCGCCGGTAGGGTGCGGGTGAAGGCCCTCGCTGCGCAGGATGCGTTCCTCTATCTGGCGGGCCGCTTCGAGGAGCCCGATCGCATGCGTTGGCCGCTCTGGGACGAGGACTGCGCGCAGTGCCATGCGTCCTTCGAAGAGTCCCGGCCGGTCCCCGGGGAAGCGACCCGTTTTCACCAACTCGGTGTGCATAACGTCGATCTCGGCGTCGATTGCGTCGAATGCCACCTCGCTCACGAGCAGGTCGGCAGTGGTGTTCCTTTCCACTTGCAGGTGACGCACGTGCGCACCCAGTGCGCTCGTTGTCACGCGGAATTCGAGGAGGACGCAGGATGAGATCCGTAGCCGGGCTTGTCGTAGTCATTGTCGCAGTGTTCGTCGGCGGGGCCGGCGCCTTCCCGGGTGGAACGCCGAGCTACCAGACGGACGTTGCGCCGTACTGTGCCGGATGTCACTCGTCGAGGAACCTCGAAATGCTCGAGGGCGGTCATGACCGGGCCAAGAAGGAAACCGCGGAGCGCAAGCACATCTCCCTGATTCTGTCGGGACAAAAGGGTTATGCGAGTCTCACCGAGACCGATCGCAAGACGCTGGCCGAGCAGATTCGAGCGGTGGACGAGGCGTCGACGGTGAGCATCACCGCACCGGCCCAGGTTCTGGCGGGTGAGGTCTTTCCCGTGACGGTCCAGGTGACGGGCGGCGCCGGACCGGTCGTTGCGATCGCCCTGGTCGATCGCGCCCACCGCTGGTACGCGCGTCCGGCCGCTTCGGCCGGCTGGTCGTCTGCGGCCCCGCCGCAGGTCACCGGACCCGATGGCCAGCTCCAGACTGCGTGGCTCGAAAAGCGTCCTGCGGAAGACGGGAGAGAGATCTCATTCGTCAACATCACCGGAGTCGAAGCCGACGCGGCCACGGGTCGCTGGTCCAGCGCGAGCGTGGTCTTCACCCTGCGCGCACCGCTCGAGCCGGGCACGCTACCGCTCGCGGCCGCGTATCTCTACGGCACGGAGAAGGCCACGGTGCTCGGCTATACCACGAACGCAGTGGGCTGGAAGGAGCCGCGCGGAGGTCTCGGCGGTGCGTCGGGCCGGGTGCTGTTCTCCGACGTGTCGCAGATCGAGGTGGTACCCGCTGCGCCGCCGGCCCCGGCGGGTGCCCCGCCGCCGGCCCCGGCGGGTGCCCCGCCGCCGGTCGAATAGGGTTCAGGCTCTGCGTCTGGGCAGTTCGCCGGCTTGGAGACGCCGCCAGTAGTCGTCGAGATCCGCCTTTACCTTTCCGGATAGCAGGATCACTCCGACGAGGTTCGGAAAGGCCATGCCCAGGATCATCATGTCGCCAAAGTCGACGACGGCCTTCGCCTGGAAGACAGCGCCCGCCCAGACGAAAACCAGGAAGATCAGCTGGTAGATCCGGATCGAGCCCACTCCGAAGAGCTGGGCCCAGCACTGCTCACCGTAGTAGCTCCACGAGATCATGGTGCTGAAAGCGAAGAGCGTTGCGGTAACCGAAAGCAGCGCCGGAAACCACGGCAGCACCGTGGCAAAGGCGCTGCTCGTCATCCGGATACCCGATCCCGCCTCCGGATCGTTCCAGGCACCGGTTACGACGATCACGAGACCGGTCATCGAGCAGACGATGAGGGTGTCCACGAAGGGCTCGAGCAGCGCGACCATGCCCTCGCGGATCGGCTCGTCCGTTCGCGCGGCCGCGTGGGCGATGGCGGCGGACCCGGTGCCGGCTTCGTTGCTGAACGCGGCGCGTCGGAAGCCCTGGATCAGGATTCCGACGAAGCCGCCGAGGCCCGCCTCGAACGAGAATGCACTCGATACGATGCGGACCAGGCCGGCGGGCACTTCGGCCGCGTGCAGTAGCAGGATTGTGAGGCCGGAGAGCACGTACACGCTGCACATGAGCGGGACGATTCCGGCGGCGACCTCGCCGATGCGGCGGATGCCGCCGACGATCACCACCGCAACGAGCGCCGCGAGCAACAGTCCAAAGGCAGTCGCGCCCCAGGTGCCCGCGAGGAAGGGCAGCACCGACGACACCTGGGTGTAGGCCTGGTTCGACTGGTACATATTGCCGCCGCCGAGCGAGCCTCCGATGCACATCAGGGCGAAAAGCGGCGCCAGGAAGCCGCCGAGTTTCCCGAGGCCCAGCTCGGCGAGACCGTCCTTCAGGTAGTGCATCGGACCGCCGGAGACGCGGCCGTCGGCACGCACGATCTTGTATTTCTGGCCGAGGGTGCACTCGGCAAACTTCGAGCTCATGCCGAGGAAACCGCCGACGATCATCCAGAAGACGGCGCCGGGTCCGCCGATGCCCACGGCGAAGGCGACGCCCGCGATGTTTCCGAGACCCACCGTGGCGGATAGCGCGGCCGAGAGGGCCTGGAAGTGCGAAATCTCTCCACTCTCATCCGGGCGGGAGTAGACGCCGCGCACGGAGTCGATCGCGTGGCGGAAGCCGCGCAGGTTCACGAACTGGAAGCGCAGCGTGAAAAAAGTCGCACCGAGGATGAGCCAGAGCACGACCAGCGGGACCTGAACGTCCGGTCTCCAGAACGCGACGTCGAAGAAGATCACCGTTTCGAGTGGCGCCACGATCCAGTCGACGAAGAGGCTGTTCAGCTGCTGGATGAAGCCTGCGCTCGGTTCCACGATGTCCCCCCTCGTTGCCTGTCTTCGGCCGGCCGGGGGGTGGGCCAGAGCTTCGGGCCGCCGTAGGATACGTCGTTCGTGCAGCCGAGTCGCACCCTCTCCGAACATGCCTCGAAGCGGCTGCTCGCGAGCTATGGCGTTCCGTGCACGCGGGAGGCGCTGGTTTCGGACGCGGAAGCGGCCGTGGCCGCCGCAGAGGCGATCGGTTTCCCCGTGGTGGTGAAGCTCTGCGGCGACACGATCGCGCACAAGACCGAGCGAGGGCTCGTGCGAGTCGGTCTCTCCGAGGCGGCGGCGGTGCGCAGCGCGGCGGAGGAACTCCTGTCCCGCGCCCGTCCCGAGGACGGGGATGTCGGGTTGCTGGTCGCCGAGATGGTGCACGGCGGCCGCGAACTCATCGCTGGGCTGGCGCGCGACCCCGACTTCGGCCCCTGCGTGATGCTGGGTCTCGGAGGCATCCTGGCCGAGGCGCTCGGTGACGTGGTGTTTGCCGTCGTCCCCATCGACGTCGCGGAGGCGCGGCGTCTCCCGCACCGGCTCGCCGCCGGGCATTGGGTGACGCGTCCTTTCCGGGGCGAGCCGCCGGTAGATTTGGAGGCGTTGGCCGAGGTGCTCGTCGGTCTGTCGCGGCTTGCGGTGGAGCGCCCGGATGTCGCGAGCGTCGATTTGAACCCGCTCATCGTTCGCGGAGGACTTCCCGTCGCGGTCGACGCTCTGGTTGAACTGGGAGTGGCGGCCTCACCCCGCGAGCCCCGGGCGGTGCCCACGGACGTCGATGTGCTCGCGCGCTTCCGCCCGCTCTTCGAGCCCCGTGGTGTCGTGGTGGCTGGCGCTTCGGCGCACCCCGGGAAGTTCGGATACGTGTCGCTCCATAACCTGCTCCGCTTCGGCTACGCGGGAGAGGTGTTTCCGATCAACCGCGATGGGTCGGAGGTGTTGGGGCGTCAGGCGCTGCGCGACGTGACCGAGGTGCCGCAGGGTGCGGCCGACCTGGTCTTCATTTGCACGCCGAACCACGCGAACGTGGACTTGTTGCGCGCCTGCGCGGAGCGCGGAATACGCGCAGCATTCGTCGCCAGCGGGGGCTACGGCGAGGCTGGGGAAGAGGGCCATGTGCTCGAACGCGAACTGGTCCGCGTTGCCGACGAACTGGGCATGCTGCTCGCCGGGCCGAACGGACAGGGGGTAATCTCCACACCGCGTTCGCTGTGTGCCCAGATCGTGGCTCCGTACCCGCCGCCCGGGCCGCTATCGGTGGTGAGCCAGAGCGGCAACCTGGTCTCCTCCTTTCTCAACTATGCCGTCGAGACGGGTGTGGGCGTGGCGCGCGCGGTCTCGTGCGGGAACTCGGCGCAGCAGGGCATCGCGGATTTCCTCGAGTTCTTCGGAGCCGATCCCGAGACGCGGGTGGCGCTGGCGTACCTGGAAGGCGTGGGCGACGGCGCCCGGTTCGTCGAGGTGGCACGGCGTTTTTCGGCGCGCAAGCCGCTGGTTCTGGTGAAGGGCGGCGTCGCCGTCGAGGGTCAGCGGGCCGCGGCGAGTCACACCGGTTCGCTCGCCACCGATGACCGTGTCTTCGATGGTGTGGCGCGTCAGCTCGGGATTCTGCGCGCTCCCAGCATTGAAGAGGCCTTCGAGTGGGCGGCGACGCTGGCCACGCAACCCCTGCCCCGGGGTCGCCGGACGGTGGTCTTCACCACCGCGGGCGGTTGGGGTGTGCTCGCCGCCGACGCCTGCGTGGCAGCGGGCCTCGAAGTGGTGGCTCTGCCCGAAGAGCTGCGCACTCGTATCGATTCGATGGTTCCCTCGCGCTGGAGCCGGCGCAATCCGATCGACCTGGCCGGCGGCGAGACCCGGGACACGATTCCCGAGGCACTCGACCTCGTGTGCGCCCATCCGGATGTCGACGCCGTCATCCAACTCGGAATCGGCATCCAGTCCGCCTCGGCCCAGGTCCTGAAGACGGGTTCCTTCTACCCCGACCACGGTCTCGAGCGCATCGTCGCGTTTCACGAGCGGCAAGACCGCCGCTATGCGGCGGCGGCGCGGGAGGTTTCGGAGCGCTACGGCAAGCCGGTTCTCACCGCCAGCGAACTCGTTCACACCGCACGCGACTACGAGAACCCCGGGTCCCGGGGTGTGCGCGAAGAGGGACGCCTGTGCCATCCGAGTGCCCACCGCGCCGTTCGTGCCCTCAAGGCCCTCGTCGACTATGCCGAATTCCGCCGCGGCCTCGATGGGTAGAGAAGCAGCCCGGCCACACCCCGCTCCACCGTGCTCCCGTCCCTGTGATGGCGGTTACCCGCAGATCGCGGGGTCGGTTGCCCGCAGATGGCGGGGTCGGTTGCCCGCAGATCGCGGGGTCGGTTGCCCGCAGATCGCGGGGGCGGTTGCCC
>Ga0208129_1000042_pt1 | contig 48347 bp, 45 predicted proteins | sample ETNtaG_13_FD_185759 | JGI IMG/M metagenome (GOLD analysis project Ga0208129, IMG submission 185759) | Marine microbial and viral communities from oxygen minimum zone, Eastern Pacific Ocean - ETNP201306PF47B (SPAdes) (version 2) | ecosystem: Environmental > Aquatic > Marine > Oceanic ...
GAACAGCATTGGGTGCGGATTCCCCCGCATGACACGGAGACCATAGTCACTATCACCACCCGTCACGACAGGGAACCGAACCCAAGGCCAGAGCACCCCCCATCACCGCTGGCCAAACTCGGCGAAGTGGGCCAAGCGGAATACAGCCGTCGCGCGGGCCCGCAAAACCCACATTACAACATCGAGCACCTTCCCCTGCCCGATGAGCTGGAGTTGTTGATCACCGGGATGGACTGGCTCGAGGATGAGCGGCTCGCGGTGTGCACCTGGCCCGGCGAGGTGTATCTGCTCGACGGCTTGCTCGATGAGGAGGGGCCGGTCACTTTCCGCCGCTTGGCCAAGGGATTGAACGAACCGATGGGCCTGCTCGTGCGGGACGGCAGGCTTTACGTCTCGCAAAAGCCGGAACTCACCGAGATTACCTTCGACGAACAAGGCGGCAGGACGGAGTTCACGCGCGTAAGCGCGGACTGGGGATACTCCGGGCATTACAACGCCTTCTCTTATGGGCCGATTGAGGATCGTGACGGGCGCTTCGCCCTCGCCAACGCTGGACACAGCGGCCGTTGGGACATGAAGTTCATGGGCTGGGCAATCCGGCAAAACAGTGATGGATTAATGGAAGGTATCGCCTCCGGCTTCCGCGAACCAAACGGCATCGGAGTATTCGGCCCGGAGAAAGATATTTTTGTAACTGACAATCAAGGTCATTGGACAGCGGCTTGCGAACTCAACCACTTGCGTACCGGTAAATATTTTGGCCGCCCTTCGTCCACTCCAGACCCTAAAAAACTATATAATGGTCGAGGCAATTTTACCCCGCCGGCGGTTTGGTTTCCTTACACCCTGGCCCGCTCGGTGAGCGGGCTGGCCGAGATTTCGGATGACCGCTTCGGGTCTTTCAGAGGGCAGTTGCTCGTGGGCGATTTTCAGAATGCACTGGTCACGCGCGTCTTTCTCGAGAAAATCAACGGAGAGTACCAAGGGGCTGTGTTCCCTTTCCTCAACGGCTTTCGCTCTGGCGTGAACCGCTTGAGCTACGGCCCGGACGGTTGTCTTTACGTGGGCGGATTGCAGCGCACCTGGGCCAGCATTGCACCCGATCCGGCATCGCTTGAGCGTGTCACGTTCAGCGGCAAGACCCCGTTTTCCATACGCAAGGCCGAGGTCAAAAAGGACGGCTTCCTTCTGACCTTCACCGAGCCGGCCAGGCCAAGCGCCGCCGACCCGGACCGTTTCGACGTGTCACAGTTCCGATATGCATACCACGCCGATTACGGCTCACCCCGATACAGCCACTCAGGGAAAAAGGACAGTCAGACCCCGATCGAGGTGTTCGGCGCCACCCTGTCGGCGGACCGGCTCGAACTGCGGTTGAAATTGAGCGGATGGAAACGGGGACATGTCACCCAGGTCAGGTGTTACGATGTGTTGAACGCAGCCGGAGAAGGACTGTGGCATGACACCTTCCACTACACACTGAACGAAATCCCGGCGCCGTGATACGCTTGGCCAAGCGCCTGCCTTAAGCCTGAACCTTGTCGGGGAACAGTTCCTTCATGTACTTGGCCAGGGTCTCGTTGGTTGGGCCGTAGCCCTTATGGTACATGTGGTACTCGAGATCCTTCATCAGGCGCTCGGCAGAGTCGTAGCGAATTTCTAGGTCATGAGCCAGGGTCTTCTGCAAAATGGCATCCAAACGCAGATCGATGTATTCGTTCTCGTTTCGGAATTGCGGTATCGGCAAATCGATTATCTTCTGGCGCGATTCCGCCGCGTCTGATCCGGCGAACATGTTTTGCCCAAGCAGCAATTCGGCGAGAATAACCCCGTTCGAGAAAATGTCCGACCGCTGGTCGGTGACCTCGAAGTTCGCCTGCTCCGGGCTCATGTACTCCGGTGTGCCGGAAAGCTGCTCACCTTCGTTCTGCTCGATCAGCCCGGCCGCCTTGGCCACGCCGAAGTCGGTCAGTTTCACGTCCCCCTCGAAACTCATCATGACGCTGCGCGGACTAACATCTCGGTGCACGATACCGAGCGACTCACCTTCGTCATTTTTTTTGCCGTGCGCATAGGCCAGGCCGCGGGCGATTCGGCTCGCGATAAATACCGCCAGCGGCTCCGGGAGTTCCCCACCCTGGGCCTTCACCTCGCGGATGAACTCGGCGAGATTCACGCCACGGATGAACTCCATGACCATGTAGTAGGCGCGTTGATCCCCCTGCAGCTTAACGCCGCCCTGGGCGCCTAAACGGCGGTAGAGCGACTTTCCCTCATCTCCAAAATTGTAAATCTGCACGATTTGTGGGTGGATGAGGTCGGCAACGAGCTTGCCCTCACCGATGAAGTTCTCGATGAACTGGCGCTGCATCGCGAAGCGCTCATGCAGCACCTTGATCGCCACCTCCTTGGCGAATCCCTCCGAGCCGATCTGATAGGCACGGAACACAACACCCATTCGCCCGTCGGCGATCTTCTCCACCACCTCGAAGTTAAAATTTCCCTCTATTTCAAACAAGGTTGCCATAAACGCAATTTCAAACCACCAAACCAGTGTGTCAAGCACGCCCAGTGCCAAAGAGCAAAACGTTGCGTGAAGCCGCTGTTTTATGTAGTTTTACCCCGAATGAAGCGAGTTGCCATAGTGCTGGGGTTGCTTATCACCACGATGACACCCGCGGCCGATGAGGCCAAGAAGCTCGCTACTGACGATGCTCTCAAGTGGCTGGCCAATGGCACGGCGACTGTGCAAATCGAGCAATGGCCGCTAAAAAAGATGCTCCAGTCGCTGAGCGACCAGGGGGGGTGGGAGATTTTTGTCGAGCCGGATCTGCAGATGCGGATCACGACCCGATTCAGGAATCTCAAGCATCCTGAGGCACTCCGTCGCCTGTTGAGCGATGTCAACTTTGCGCTCGTCCCCACCCCCGGCAGCCGGTCGAAATTGCTGGTCTACAAAACCTCATCAGCCCGGGCCGTGGTTCGGATCATCCCCACCAACCGCTTGGCCAAGCGGCCGCCTGAACCGGATAAAGAAAAGGACGGGACGAAAATCCCCAACGAGCTGATCGTTACCCTCAAGTCCGGCTCGGGAATCGACATCGAGGAACTTGCCAAAAAACTCGGCGCGGAAATTGTCGGCGAAATCGAGGGCCTCGACATTTACCGGCTCCGGTTTGAGAACGAGCAACTCACTGAGAAAGCCCGGACCCTTCTCGAGCAGGACGAGGGTGTTGCATCTGTAGGCAGCAACTTGGGTATCACGCCCCCCGACACGCTTTCCCCTGTTGGCCTCAGCGCCCCGCCGCTCAATCTAAGGCCCTCGGCTGCGGACGAGGACGGGGTAGTAATTGGCCTGATCGACTCGAGCGTCCAGCGGGACGGCTCCCGCGTCGGAGAATTCCTGCTGCCGGAAATCTCGATGGCCGGTGAGGCAGTTAACCGGCCGGACCAGGTGAACCATGGGACATCGATGGCCGAGACCATCCTTCGCGGCCTGTCCGCGTCTCTGGAGGACACACAGGAAACATCCGTGAAGATTCTCCCAGTCGATGTTTACGGGCAGTTCGAGAGCACATCGACATTTGCTGTGGCACAGGGCGTTCAGGCGGCCATCGAGGCTGGGGCAGACATCATCAGCCTCAGCCTTGGCTCGGACGAACAGAATCCCCTCATGCAATCGGTCATTCAGGCCGGCACGAGGGAGGGGGTTCTTTTTCTGGCCGCCGCCGGCAATGAGCCGACCGGCCTGCCGGTCTTCCCTGCGGCCCAGCCGGAAGTGGTCGGTGTGACCGCCCTGAATCTGAGCGGCCGAGACGTGGCCAACTACGCCAACACGGGAGCTTTTGTCGAGGCGGCCGCCCCTGGAGCCGGGGTGACGGTGTTCAACAACCAGACTTATTTCGGAACAGGCACATCCTTTTCCACCGCCTACGTGGCCGGAGTCGCTGCGGGGATCAGTTCAACCCAGGGCATCCCCGTGCCGGATGTCCGCAGATTGATCGCCACTGAAATGAAGCCACCGAGCCCGTGATCCGCCTAGGCAAGCACTACCCCGCCGGCAAACAATTAATCCGCGTCCAGCCCGAGCTTGGCCAAGTCCTCTTCGGTCTTGGCTTCTTTCTTATAGGCCGTGACCTTGTTGCGGAGCGTCCGGACACTGACGCCGAGAAGCTTGGCCGCCTTGGTGCGATTGTGCCCCGCCTCGGCGAGCGCCCGAATGATGTGATCCTTCTCGACATCCTCAAGTTTCTGGAACAATTCGCCCTTCACGGACCGGCCCGGTTTTCCGGTAGACACGCCTGTTTGGTTGCCCGTTTTGCTGGTGAGATTCAGTTGTTCGGGGGTGATCACGCCATCTGCGCTGCACAGGATGACGGCGCGTTCAACGACGTTCTGTAGTTCACGGACGTTCCCGGGGAAATCATGATTCGTCAGGCTCTTTTTGCTTTCCTCGCTGAACGAACCAACCGCGATCCCGTGCTTGCGCACGAAAAGTTCAAGGAATTTTCCGGCCAGGAAAAGAATATCCCCAACGCGGTCCCGCAACGGCGAGACAAAAACCGGAACCACATTCAGTCGGAAGAAAAGGTCCTGCCGAAACTCACCCTTCTCAACGCTTTCCTCGAGATTGCGGTTTGTTGTGGCGATCACCCGGACATCGACCTTCACCGTCTTATTGCCACCGACCCGCTCAAACTCCTGCTCCTGCAACACACGCAGCAGCTTGGCCTGCATGGCCAGTGATATCTCACTGATCTCGTCCAGCAAGATGCTCCCCTCATGGGCCAATTCAAACCGCCCCTGCCGCTTGGAGACTGCGCCGGTGAACGCCCCCTTCTCGTGGCCAAAGAACTCGCTCTCGATCAGGGTCTCCGGGAGTGCGGCGCAGTTAATCTTGATAAACGGCTTCTGCGCCCTCGGGCTTTGCGTGTGCAGGGCTCGGGCAACGAGTTCCTTGCCGGTCCCACTTTCGCCATGGATAAGCACCGTAACCTGTGTCTGCGCAACCCTCTTGATCAGGGTGCGGGTTTCAGCAATCAGATCACTCTCCCCCAGGATTTCACGGTCCGCATCATCCACCACGCTTTCCACCATGGCCGCGTTGGCCCGGGCGATATGGTTGAAATTGCCGGCCTTGTGCAGTGCGATCTCGATTTGCTCACGGGAAAAGGGCTTGGCCAGGTAGTCAAATGCGCCCGCCTTGAAACAATCCAGCACGAAGGAGTCCGGCTCGCCGTTGACCAGGGGAATCAGGAGCGGCTTTTCGGCCCGTTGATTGAGATCCCCGAAAAAGTCCAGCAACTTGCACTCCGGCAATTTCGCGTCAATGAAAACTAGGTCGAACTCATCCTTGCCGAGATAATTGTAGACATCCTGTATCGTGCCCGCCTCGGCCACATCGATCCTCTTGCTGCGGATAAACTCAGCCACCGTTCGGCGAAGATTGTCGTCGCCTTCGGCCAATATAACCTTCTCAAGTGGCATCTGGATCTACCGGAGTGTGTCAGGTTGAGTGGCGTTGGTACATTCCGGCCACCGCCGTCGGGTTGTTCTGCCGCGAGGAGGGTAACTGATCCGGGGGTGCCATGCCATGCTGAAGTATCAGTTTTTCGTTCTCTCGGTCTAGCATCACGGTCTTCATAATAAGATCCATGTTTTGCTTAATTAGACTTGAGACATCCATGCTTTTTGCCCTCTCAGTCGGCGAAAGCTGCCCCCAAAGCGCCTTGTGCGCCTTGACTCGAACCATCGAACCCGTGACACGCTCCAGCAATTCCTTCCTGCGGTCGGCATGGGCGTAGGCATCCTTCGGTGTTGGCGAGTTGAGAATACGGTTTTCCTCCTGGACCAGATCATAGGCCTCACCGCAAAGCGTCAGGTGTTCATTAAGTTCATTTATGAGAGAATTCTGCATTTCGTGTCATTTCTTTCGGGGCCAGGACGTTTTGCCTGTTCAATTCACGTTGCGCACTGAGAAAAGCTGTAACAAGAAGACTGTTCGGATTGAAGGGGTATTTCGCGGGATCCAGGCTCGAAAGTGCATCCACCAACAAGGTTTCCCGGCTTGGTGAGCGGAGCGGATCCCAACCCGATTGAAGGGAATCCATCTCACTCCTGTACTCTGCAACCAATTCCTCCCGTATATTTTCCAGAAAAATATCTCTGAACTCATCAGGGTAATAAACTGGATCAGGAACGCCCGGGCTCCGCAGGATCGCCAATGCATTTGAATAGGCATCTCTCGCCATTTGAGCGCCGGACACCTTGGTCTCACCCAAGCGATCTCGCTGAAAGAGGTCATTGGGCCCTGCCCCGACTCCCGCTGGCGGGTTCAGCCTCGAAATACAAACCCCCATCATCAACGCCGCCGTAAAGCCAACATCACGCAGCCCTGACTGTTGAACATCCCGAACAACCTCCGACAACAGCGGGTAAGCCGTCAGGTAGTCTCCGCCATCAACCAGGCGCTTGGCGATTCTTGTCTTGGCAAGCACCGCCCATTTCGAACTGGCCCCTCCTTCCGGCTGGATGAAATACCGAAAGAATTGAGCCCCCCCCTCTTCAGCCTTGCCCATGGCCAGCAAAGCTTCCAATAGTACAAAGGCAACCTCGTCCCGATCTTCGCTGTTTGATGCGGATAACGCCGTTCCTTCCGCCACCTCCTGATTCAGCACCCGGAGGTAAATCTCACATGCCGGAACACAACGCGCATAAGCGTCTTGGATTTTGCTCAAACCAAGAATCGAGGAATGCGTGCGCTTATACCTCGCCGCCTCCGCCCTCGAACGAATCTGCCCAAGCAGATAATCCAGGCTGGACAACGAACCCAACTCCACCAACGCAACCAGGTGATCAAAATGACTGACGGCCTGATCGTGCAGTTTGCCGGCAAACACTGCAGTGGACTCCCTCAAATGCTTCCCCCTGGCTTCATCTAAAATGGCATAGCCAATCGACAGACTTGCCCTCTTTTGGATGTCGGCGACATCCTGTCGCAACAGGTCAGTTTCACTGCTTTGCGAGCGGCTTATCTTTTTCATATCGCCGCACCAAAGCAGGGCCTGGCTGTATTTGGAGGCCGCGACCTCATAACACCCTCCCAGCTGGTGTATATCCCCACTCGCAAGGTAACCATACCCGGCCTTTGGGTGGCTGTAATTCTCAGAAAGAAAACGATCCAGCATGCTTATGGCGATGAAAAACCGGTTCTGTCTTGTGGCCTTTTCAGACAACTGCCTGGTGACTGGAAACACAGGGCTGCCCTCTTCCCTCTTCATCAGTCTCGACCTCAATTCAATCTCCAACAATGGCAGGTCGGAGATTTCAGCAGATTTTGCGGCATCACCCAACTGCCGGTGGCTGTCTGCAGAATTAGGGAAAATCAGGCAATGCGCACCGAGGTACAAGGCCGCATCGAGGTGCATCGCCAAAGTGTCTTCGTGTCTTTTGAGCAGGCCCTTGGTCAAGGCTTCGTCACCTCCAGCCAAGCGCTTTGCTTCGCTCTCCATCGCTTGGTCAATGACATTCCCCGTATGGCCCGACGTTCTCTGGCCCAAATAAAAAGCCGTTAACCGTTGGTCAGCAGAGTTCGCCTTGGCCAAACTTTCGCGCCCCCTGGCCAGTAACTTGTTTTTGATCTCCCGCAGATCGGACAAATAAAGATCATTCTTGTCACTGGCCGGAAATTTCCTGACATACAACCTGATCAGGTCGCAGCAGAAAAAAAACCGGCTTTGGGAATAAGTCTGCTTAATCAGATTTTCAATTGTTTGCCTGAGCCCATCAAGAGTCTGCGCATGGGCACCTCCTTCGGCATCGGCGGGCTGGCTCGAACGACTGGGCGCAGCACCTTCATCACCGTGCTCCTCGGCAGCCTTTGGAGAACTGCCCCCCAGCATCATGACAGCGAGTGCAGCCAGAAGTAACACCGGTCGGCTCAAGCCCAGGTTGGCATGGAATATAAGCAAGTCCATCATGCGAAAACGCTGCGGCCTAATTGGCAATTTCTGTCACCTGCTTTTTGAAGCTTTCCTCCCACTTGAGCGTGCTGATCCGCCAGGAGGCCATGTCACTGACCAATTTCAAGGGCAGCGATTTTTCGTGCAGGTTTATGCCGCTGGCCAAGTTCGCCAACCCAACAAAATCAACTATCTTGACGCCCCCCACCCCATCCTCACTTTTTAATTCCATTCCGGATGCGGGTATCCCGTGCCAAACACAAATCAAGACGCCTTGGGAATCGTTGCCAGCTACTGGCTTTTTGAGGATATGGAATTTCACCTCCTCATTCGAAAACACAGCATTGTTGTCAACGACACCCGGATTGGCCTCGACATCCATGACCCCGACTCGGATTTTTTCATATTTACCCAAAGCGGATTGGGCGGGGATCTTCTCGCTGCATAAGGCAATACGATAAAGAATTGGCAGAATGAACGTATAGGCCTTTTCACATTCTACCGCCAAGCCATCCAGTGATTTCACTAATGCCGGTTTTATGGAACTCCACTCAGCGGCGCCGCTGCTTCCTCCCTTGAAACTCCCGTTGCCGCTGTCATTCAAAACAGCATTGATTAAAGGAATCCGCACCAAGGACGATTTCGCCCGTCCCTGCACGTCCAGCAACATGGGCTCGATCAAATTGGATATTTCGGGGCCTGGAGTATCGCCTGCCTCCAACGCTTCAGCCCTGCTTAAAACTCGTTTGATGCTGAGCATCAAGTAAAGATACTCTTCCGGGCGAGTCACTGTTCCTGACAATAGATCGGCAAGAGTCCGGTAAAACTCCAATGAGTCAGCATAATTGCCCTCGTTAAACAGCTCTCCCGCCAAGTCCCTGGAAGCTTTAAGCCTCCATTTCAAGGCAACACCATCGCTGCCATGCCCCGGAGGTGACTCGAACCAATCCCGGTATCCGGCCAGATAATCCTGAGCCCTGGTTGATTCGCGCCTTGAGCTATCAAGCACAAGGTATCTCACTTCGTCCTCATCTCTTTCGGGACCGTTTTCGAATTTCTGGAAGTAGCTGCCGCCAACCTTCACGACACCGTCATGATTTCCCTGATTGTACAGTGAGCGAACATACTTTAAAGTAATCACCCTTTTGTCGGCTTCTTCTGCCTCCGTCAGCCTGGCGTACATTTCCGATGCGCTGACATATTTATCCTTTGCCCTGTGCCGGGGCAACTTGCCGGCCTCCTCATAAAAAGAATCGGCAATTTGCGAACGGGCTATAAAGGCAATCCTCTTTACATAGTTTAGATCAAACCTGCCGCTCAATTTCACTTTTGGTGCTGACTTGATGACATCGTAATACTTTTGACGCTCAAGATCATAAGCTCCCATTTTCCTGAACAAGTCCCCTTGGCGAAGCAAGACAACCGGGATCAGGGCATCGTCCGAATACCTCTGCAGATATTGGGACAGGTATTTCTGGGCTTCCTCGTAAGCCTTCTTCTGCTCGCTATGGGATGCCAATTGGAGCAGCGAAGCTTTCCTGAAATCGGTCTTCACGGAAGGGCTTGCGTCAAGCCCCAGCACCTCCCTGATAACCGCTTTGGCATCCTCTGTATTTTGAGTCGCCCCAAGATCTTTTGACTTCAGCCTGGCTTTTTCATTCTGCTGTTTGCTGTAGGCCGTTTCCTTGGAGAACTTGGTGTTCTCCGTGGCGATGCTTGAGTCCGGATTGTTAATCAGGGGCGCACCCAGCAGGTCGTTAACCGATCTTTGCTCATCGTTGATCTCCGTTTCGCCCGGGGGTTCTGTCGGAGTATCTCCTCGTACAGGATTTAACAAAAAAAGAACTACAGAGAAAACAACAGTCAATGAATGCCGCAGCGCAAAAGATGGCAGATGATGGCCTGTAAAAAATGTCATTGCGGCATCACACATAATCCAGCAGGGATTGATTCATGATGGTTGCCCCTGATTTCAAGGCAGCCAAGTATGCGGCTTGCACCTCGTTAAGCTTCACCAATGTCTGGGCCAGGTCGGCATCAACCTCCCTGGATATGAACTCCTCCGTGACGTCGATTCTGCGATTTCCCAGTGTCTTTGCCGTCTCCAAGCGTGCCTCCAAGGCACCAATCCGTGAAATATGGTGGATGATCGCTGATTCGTCCAGCATCAGATTTGGGACAATGGTTTCCCTGATGTTTTGCACATCCTCCCGGGTCCCGCCGTCCAGCCCATCCCGCAGGGCGATCAGGTTTTCAAAAATACTCCCATTGACCGTCTCAAACAAACCGGCTGTCCCGTTTGTCGTCCTGTTGCTGCCTGGAATATGAACGGTTATGGTTGTTACCGGAGCAATCTCAACCGCTGGCGACTTGGTGGAACCCTTGTATTCGACGGTTGAAATATTCCCGGCTTCATTGCGTTCCACACTGTAGGCCGCCGTGTCTGACTTTGTTCCGCTGAAAAGGTATCCGTATTGATTTTTCGTGTTGGCCACCTGGGTGGCCTGTTCCAGCAATTGGTTGATTTCCTGCATGTAGGCGGCCATCTGATCCTTGGATTTCATGTTGTCCACCATGGCGGCAATTTCCGAGGATCTGTCGGAAACTTTCTTGAGAGATTGAATAGCACTGTAAATGCTATTCAATGTCTCTGAATACGTGTCGATATTCTCATTGTATTGAGCCAGTCGTTTTGCCTCCTGCTGCAATTCCAGGACCTTTCTTGTCGCGCGCGGATCCTCGCTGGGGGTCTTGAACCGCTGGCCGGTCGCCGCTTGGGTCTGGAGACGCGCCTGCTTGGTTGACAGGGTGTCCAACTGGTATTTCAACGTATTCGGGAAACTGCTTGACGTTACTCTCATGGTTTTCAGTTACTAATGATGGCTATTGAATCTCCAATCAGGCCATCCAAGAGGGTGATCAACTTGGCGTTTGCCTGAAACGCCCGTTGAAATACGAGCAGATTGGCCATTTCTTCGTCGATCGAAACCCCGGCGATGGATGTGCGGTGCTCGTCCAGCATCCGCAGCACGGTTCCCTGGTCAAGCGCTTGGGTTTCAACGCTGTTTAACTCCTGCCCGAACCCGACGATATCCCGGTTAATTGCCTCGCTGAAGGTCTGTCCGTTCAAAGCCTCCTGTTTTTCGTCTATGATTTGAGCCAGATTGAGTGCGTTTTCGTTATTGCCCGCATCCCCGCCCATGCTGGCATGCAGCAGGGCCGTATTCCCGGAAATACGCTCATTAACGCTAAGTCCCTGCGCCTCGGCATCGAAGAATTCCAGATTTTGGAGCGCCGCCCTCTCTCCCATGGCTAAAGGGAAGTCACCCGCGTAGGTGCCGTTGAGTTCCGTGCTCCCAATGCCAGCGTCTTCCGCGACGGTAAAGACCCCCCCATTCGCAAAAAGCAGCTGATCGCCAGCCGACAAATCTGCTGAAAGTCCTTTAATTGCAAGGCTGCCAGTTCCTGTGAATATTGATGCCAATTCAAGGACAGGCAATGAGGCACCCTTGATATGCTCCAGGTTGATCCGCTCCTTGATCTTTTCGGATATCGTGTTCATTGAGGCCTGAAACCCGCTCACCGACTGATCTCTGGCATCGATGACTGCCTTTATTCTCCCCGAGCTTAACCGGAACTTCTCAGGGGACTTGATGGTTTCCACATAAACCGTGTCCCCTCTTTCCAACTGGTCGTTTTCGCGCGTCACCGTGTTGCCGTCGGCATCCTTTATCACCACCGTCAACTTGCTGACGATATCTCCCTTTTCTATTACCTCGACTCCCCCCACTATAAGGGAGAGTTTTTCCATGGCCGTGCCCGTGACGGGATCCACTTCTGCAACCGGTTTAAAATCAAACTGGACATCTATGAATTTGCTCAGATCCTCCAGTCTATGATGAAATTTATCCGTATAGTCATTCGCATTGGACAACAATTTGTGAGTGCTGATCAGGTGTCCAATTTGTTCCAGAAAGGTGATGGCATTATTGACGTCATCCACCATGGATACCACTTCGTTATTCAGGTCGTGCCGCAATTCACCCAAACGAAAGTCTATTCGATTGAATTTATCAGACAGATTCTGGGCCTTGAAAACAACCACCTGCCGGTATGCTTGTGAGCTTGGGTTGGTGCTCAACGCCTGGAGGGAACTGAACAGTTCTGCCAAGTTATCACCCAATCCCATCTGCCCGCTAACTCCATTTGAGGCTGCTTTTCCCTCCGGACTGGAAGCGGTTCTGTCCAGGTCCTGGCCTATCATGGATTGGGCATATTGGAGGATTTTTTGCTTTTCCTCAAGATAGGCAAGGACGCTGCCCTCATTGGCAATTTGCCTGTCGAGGAGAACATCACGGTACTGATCGATGCCGGTGACCTCAACACCTGCGCCCTGCATGCCGTGCTCCACGGGAATCCCATGAGCGGTTTGAAGATTTAACCGCTGCCTTGAATAAGCCGGGTTAGAGACGTTGGCAAGATTGTGACCGGCAAGCTCAATCGCCCGCTGATTCGCCTGAAGCGAGACGCGGGCCATGTTGATGGTTCCGGTTAATCCTGGCATTTTTCGTCGATTATCGGGTCAAGGGATCAGATCAATGTCTCGTAAGTGGTCCTCTGGGGGACATAGGCGGTGCCGACCTGACCGCTTTGGTCGTAAGTTTGCCCAGCCTGGGTTGGGAACAGGCTCTGGATGAGCTTCTGCATAAACTCCAGCGACCGGCTGAGTAACAGGTGGTTTTGGCGAAGACGCTGGTTGGCCTTGATCAGCAGTTCGTTGACCTCATCCACCAATGCCTGGACCAACGATTGATATTCAACCGGAAAGGATGAGTACATTTCCTTGATTGGCAATTCACCGTCGAGTCCAAGAGATCCTGCGGCGTCCTCGCGGCATTGCTCCCTGGAGATTCTCGCCTTGGCTATCTCAGCCATTTGGGCGTGGATGGATGTCAGATTTTGCATGATCCCATCCGCCGATCGGTTAACGATCATTTCCTGCTGCTGCTCCAACAAGGAAAGCAACTCACCGTATTGGATGAGCTCTTCACGCAGATTTCCAACGAGTTTATCCAAGTGTTCCTTCATTACTTTTCCTTGCCTGCAGACTTGACTGTTTGTTCCGTTACAAGTTGGCTATGCATTGCTGAAGCAATGCCAAATGCCCCGCTTTTTCCAATCGCATCACCCAATTGGTTCACTATCATGTCGCGATATATCTCCGATGAAACACCCCTCATTCCCATCCCTTCTCCGAGTATGGGTTTATAGGCATCCCTGAGAATCTGACGTGCCAGCAACGCCTCGAAATGCTTCGCTGCGACGAGGAGTTTTTCGGATTCTGATAGTGCTGTATTAGAAGCAACACGGGCCAAGTCCATTTTGTCGACTTGGCCAATCCCGATTGCTGCAGCTGTTGACGATTGTATCAAGAGTTTATTTTATTTCAAAATCAGTTCAGCTTGAAGGGCCCCGGCCTGTTTCATGGCTTGAAAAATGGCCATCATGTCTCTCGGCGTGACGCCAAGCGCGTTTAATGAGTTCGCCACATCCTGTACTGTCGGCATGCCGCGAAACGGGGTCAACATCCCTTCCCCCTCACTGATGACTATATCCGCTGAAGGGGCAATAATGGGAGCCCCGCCCGCCAGCGGAACCTGCGGCTGTGTGATGTCATAACTTTGGGCTATGTTTACAATGATATTACCGTGGGCCACGGCGCAACTCGAGACAGCGACGCGCGATGTCGCAACGATGGTCCCGGTCCGCTCATTCAAGACAACTCTTGCAGGTGTGTTAACAGGGACAAACAGTTGCTTGATAAAAGCCAGATATCTCACCGGATTTTCGGCATAGTCATCAGGGATCTTGACCTGGATGGTCGAGCCATCTATCGCCAATGCCGGCTCGGAAACCTTGTGAACCAATGACAACAATCCGACCTCACGGTTAATGGTCTGAGCCACTGACTGGGCGTTCACGAAATCAGGCTGGCGCATTATCAACTCGAGCTTCTTTTCGCGGACGAACGAAACCGGAATCTCCTTCTCAACGACAGCTCCACGAACGATCTGTCCGCTGGTGGGGTGGTTTTTCTGCACGCTGGCACCCCCGGGCCCGGGTATGCCGCCGATGAACCCACCCACGGCAACTGGACCCTGCGCCACCGCATAAATCTTGCCGTCAGGCCCCATGAGCGGCGTCCTCGCCAGCACCGCACCATGCAGCGAACGGGCATCTCCCATGGCTGAAATGTGCACATCAATTCGCGATCCCGACCGGACAAACGGAGGAATATCCGCTGTAAGAATCACTGCGCCAATGTTCTTTGAAGTCAGCGCGGAGGGAGGAAGTGTGAGCCCGAAACGCTCCAGCATGTTGGAAATTGCCTGCAGCGTGTATTCCGGATCCTTGTCGCCATCCCCGGCCAGGCCGGAAACGATTCCGTATCCCACAAGTTGATTGTCGCGCGCCCCAAGAACGAAACACAGATCCCGAACCTGCACGTTCAGGTTCAACTGGGAACGCGCAACACCTCCCGGAGGGGCGGCCTGGGGGATGGGCAGTGCCGGCTGGGCTTGTGTCAATTGAGCCGCGAAACAAACTGCGGACAACAGTGCTACAGAAGCCAACCTGCTGGAAAAACTTGCCACCACCGGTGTTCGGCCCAAAAACGACAATGAACCAAACAAAGAGGAGTCCCTCGCGCCTAACTCAAGAGACTCTCTTCGGACGCTACTCAGTGAAATACCCAACACCTTAAGGATTTCACAGATGTTCCCTACCAATGATGACAAGAAATTTGACATAGTTAAAACGGTGAGACTTTACCCCAGAGCTTGCTGAACCAGCCCTTCTTCTGGACATCACTGACCGCCCCTTCATCCTTCAGGGCAATCGAAACATCAGCAAGGTGGTAGCTGTACACCGTGTTGACCGGCGTTACATCCTGCGGGCGAACGGTGCCCCTGAGGATAATCGTCTGGCTCTCCCCGGAAAAAGAAGTGCGGCGCACCCCTTCAATAATCAGGTTCTTGTTCGGCAGCACATCCACCACCCTCACGGCAAACCTTGAGTTCAAGGTCCCCGAATTATTGACAGCACCGCTCCCCTGGAATTTGCTTTGCGATGCGGTGCCAAGTTTTGGTTTTTGAACATCCCCCCCTCCGGCTGGAAACAGTTTATCCTCGAAATTTCCATTTACGAAACTGGATATGGATGCGCTCAAATCGGATTTCTTCTCCGTTTTTTTGCTGGTATTCCGTGTAGCAGAATTACTCTCCATCACGAGCACTGTGATAATGTCCCCGACCTGGTTGGCCTTGTGGTCAGCGAACAGCGAAACCGCTGTCTCCTTGGTCCACAGCGAATCCGCCTGCGCTTGGCCAAGCGCAAACAAACAGGCAGCCAACGCGGGCAAGCGGCGTTTAAAATTCTGTGATTTTGATTGTGTTTTCATCCAAAACTTCTCCGATTAATTCTTTTCGTGTCCTGACATTTTGCACACGAACCACCTCTCCCGGCGCCCCGTCCTCCAACACTTTGACTTTCGTGCTTACTCGCACCGACCCGGTTGTGACCAGCGCCTTGGCCAAGCTACCCCGTCGCACCACCGGCTTCATCACGACGGCGCGACTGTAAACCAATCTTCCGGGGGAGATGTTCTCACGAAACCAATAACGGCCGTCAGAGGGATTCCCCTCCCACAGATCCTGCCGAACCTTGATGGCGTTTACCCGCTGCTTCTCCAGTTGAACCTCCGAAAGTACTGCACCGCGGGTGATTTGGCCTGTTGCCACCCAAGCTTCCTTCCAGATGGAAATTCTTACCGGTGCTGAAAAGACGCCGAACGGGATGCCTCCGTCCATCAATTGAAATTTCAACGAAGTTTGGGATGTCGGATAGTTGATCTTTGTCACCATTCTAAATTCCACTGGGCCGTCAGGTACCAAGAGGGTCTTCCATGGCCGAAGCAACTCCAGCTCCAGTTCCCCCCGTCTGAAAACAGGTGACTTGACTAATTCTTCACGTAGAAATTCCAGAACCTCCTCCGAGCCTAGCGCCCTGCCGCTGCGAGAAATGCCGGTTTTGATGTCGACTTCATCGCTGACCACCTCAATGCCCTGCGCTTTCTCGTTGATCAGTTTAATCAGATCCTGCGATGAGTACTCGCGTATCGTCCCCCAACTTGGTGACACATCAATCATGATCGCCGGAATGGCTTCCCCCGTTTTTGATGCAACCAAGTCGGAAAGGTAAACACCGTCCCCGCTGACCTCGCATTTGGTTTTCAGCGTGAACGCCGCCTCCGCTTGGCCAAGCGCAAGCATCGCGCCAATAAAAACAACAGGAATACCCCGATGAATCAAGGGTTGGTGTTGTGATTGCGTTTTCACGCTCAGTTATACCGGATCGGTGTTATCGTTTGATCTGATTACTGCGCTGCATCATCTCGTCGGCAGCCTGGATGGCCTTGGAATTCACCTCGTAGGCCCTTTGCGCCTTGATCAGGTTTACCATCTCCTCGACCACCTTCACGTTGGACATCTCAAGGTAGCCCTGGGCCAGTCCGCCGAAACCGTTCTGCCCGGGGTTGCCCTGCTCCGGCACACCTGACGCTGGTGTTTCCTGATAGATATTCCCGCCAATGTTTTGCAATCCACTGGGATTGATGAAGCGAGTGATCTGGATCTGACCGGCCCCGATGTTGTTCCCCTGCTGATCAAACATGGTGTACTCCCCTGTCTTGGCGATTCCAATATTTGAAACTTCAGCCCCGATGTTGGGGATGGCATTGACCACTTGATAGCCTTCGTTCGTGACAATCGCCCCGTCGGCACTGACCTTGAAACTTCCATCCCGAGTGTAACCCTGGACTCCGCCCGGCAGCTGAACTTCAAAGAATCCGTCGCCGGCAATGGCCACATCAAGTCGTTCATCAGTCTGGACAAGGTCACCTGTAGTAAAGATCTTGCTGGTGGATACAGGACGGGACCCGTGCCCCAACTGGATGCCGCCAGGGGTCAACTGCCCGTCCCCGGCTTCCGCACCCTGGATTTTTTTGGTATCGTATAACAAATCCTGAAACTCGATCTTGCTCTTCTTGAATCCGGTCGTGTTGACGTTGGCCAAGTTATTGGCAATCACATCCAGGTTCATCTGCTGGGAATTCATCCCCGATGCCGAAGTATATAATGCTCTAATCATGTCCTTGCTTTACTGTTACTGGGTGTTTGTCAAAGCTTGTATCGCTTGACCAAGGCGTTGGTCGTGCGCGCGAATCACCTGTTGATTCGCTTCAAAATGGCGCAGGGAACGAATCAGGTTTGTCATCTCGGACAATGAGGTGCTGTTGGACTGCTCCAGGAAGCCATGCTCCAGCTCCGTGTACCCTTCATCGGCGGGTGTCAGGTTCCCAACCGGCGTCCCCGGGTCATTGGGATCATCTGCACGAAAATAAGCCCCCGAAATCCGGGTGAGCTTGGTTGGATCATTGAAAGCCACCAACTGCAACTGTCCCGCCTCCGCCCCCGCCTGGCTAGCGGTGCCGTTTTTCGTAATGACCAGGGACTCCAACTGGTTGACGTCGTTCAGTTGCAGTCCAGTGGTGTAGCCTTCCTTTGTTACCAACTGTCCCGTGGGCAGCAGTTTCAATTCGCCGTCTCTCGTGTAAAACGTATTTCCCTGCTGATCCTGCACCTGTAAAAACCCGCCCCCGACCAGCGCGATATCCGTTTTGATCTTTGTCTGTTTAACGGGGCCCTGCTCAAAATTGGTCATCAATTTAGGCTTGGGAAGTTGAAATGGTTTCTCACCAAGGACGCTCGACTCAACCTTGTCCCCGGCTGCGTTCGTCGTTGTCACAATCGACTCCACAGGCTTCTCCATCTTGCCGGCGATCATGGATGAAAATGAGATTTCATGCTTCTTGAAACCTGGCCTTGAAACTTCAGCCAGATTCTCAGATACAGCCTCCTGCCAGCGTGACGAGGCGTCCATCGCCGCAGCGGCCTGATACAAACTCACATTCATCTGGCAAATACAAAGCAGGAGCAGTGCCAAATGACAGTTCGGTTAGCTCGGTGAGCTCACGCTAACGGAAAACAGAACGAAACCCGTAATCACTTGATAGTGAATCGGTTAAGTGAATCCGCTTCTGTTTGCTGTGTGGCGTGCGGCTTTATGTGCTTCATGACAGCGCGGAACAGGTCATCGGGAGTTGCCTCCACGAAATCCCCAGGCATCTCCTGCCCCCCTGACCAATACAGGATTGGCATGTCAACCGCCAAGGATAGGTTCCAAAGCTTGCTCCATCTGGTCTCTTCATCCAGATGGGTCATGATCAATCCATTAATCGGAATATCGCTGAAGGAACGAACCAAGCCGATAAGATGATTCAGTTCGTAGGCTGAATTGAGAACAAGGAGACATTCGGCCGGTTGAATCTCATTGGACAGTGAGACCAGCGACTTCATCCCCTGGGCATCGCCTGGCATCACGCCCGGCAAGTCTATAAACTGCGTGGTTGAATCCACATATTTCTCCACCTTCCACACCCGGGTCACAGGCACATCGAGCATCTCCGCATGGACAGTTAGCATTTCCGCCGTGTTGGCCAGGTGACCGTCCAAGCGCCAGACTCGAGCTGGTTCATGCTTGCCCAAGACAGTTTGGGTCATCCACTTGCATAGAGTCGTTGTCTTCCCGCACCCCGGCGGGCCTACCAGCAGTTTTCTAGGGCGCATGCCCCTTTTGGCTTCGGCGTATAACCCGCTCCAAAGGTCAAGAAGGCAAAACCGGATGCGGGCCAATTGATCACTAACTGACGCATCCTCAAATTGGGGAAAGCGCCGTTTAGCCAATCGACTCAATTTTTCAATGCACAGCGGGAGAATGCCAATCCTCTCCAAGACTTGTTCCGCCTTCCAGGGTTCGGTTGATTCAACCTGTGGAGAAAAAGAAACGATCCTGTCGTCATCAGGTGAACTTGGCTTTGGGATTTCAATGGGCGTGTCGTCCAGCAAATTCAAATGCGATCCCAAGCCAGCTTCGGAGGTTCGCTGGGGAGGCAATTCCTGGTGGCCGTTTTGTGGCGTTTTTTTAAGCGGCACCTCAGGTTGCGCTTGATGAACCGCAGCCCCCTGCGCTGCAGGCACCAATGCGGAGACTTCAACCTCAGGTGATTGAAACAGGCCCTGTATCCCCCCCTTGGGTGCCTTGCGAATATTGACAATGACCGCATCCGGGCCAAGGGCATTGTGCACCTCCTCAAGGGCTTGCTTTGCGTTTTGTGCGGTGAATCGCCTGATGTTATTCATTCTAATTTACGGCATACCAGGAATGGCAGTTGTGGATTGGATTGCCACTTTTGGAGGCAGTTCCTCATAGGCAATGAAGGCTATCTCCGGGAAATTGGCCGCAAAGAAACGCCTCAAGCCAAGTCGCACCTGGGTGGAGCACAGCACGACCGGTTGCTGGCCTGCTCCAATCATGGGTTGAACGGCGGTTGCAAGATGATGCGTCATGTGTTGCGCAAGTTTGGGCTCCATGTAGAGCACCGACTCGGTCGCAGATTTTTGCAGGCCCTTTGCGATCTCCTCTTCAAGCCAAGGCTCCATTGTGACCGCGCGCACCTCGTTCTCATCCGTAAGGAACGGCTTGATGATTTCTGAACCCAGAACTCGCCGAGCCTGCTCTGATAGCTCATCCGGGTTTTTGGTTGCAGCAGCGTGGTCAGCAACACGCTCAAGTATTCCCACGAGATTCCGAATCGGAATCACCTCGGCCAGCAGGTTTTGAAGAATCCGTTGGATTTGCCCGATATTGAGCATGTTCGGAATCAACTCATTGATCAGCGCCGGATGTTCATCCTTGAGGTTGTCCATCAGCGCCTGGACATCCTGCCTCGTGAGAATCTGGTAGGCATGCCGGCGTACCGACTCGCTCAAGTGAGTCACCATGACGGAGGAAGCATCAACAACCGTGTAGCCGGCCATCTCGGCATTTCGCCGCTCGACTTCATCGACCCAAGTGGCTGGTAACTTGAATACCGGTTCAGTGGTCGGAACCCCCTTGAGAACCACGGAGCTGTTCGCGGTGTTCATCGCCATCCAGTGACCCGGCATGACTTCACCCACGCCAATCACCTGTCCCCTCAAAAGAAATTGGTACTGATTGGGTCCAAGTTGCAAGCTGTCACGCAGGCGAATGGAGGGTACGATAAAGCCCATTTCCTGAGCAAAACTCTTGCGCACCCCGGTTATCCGTTGCAGAAGATCGCCCCCCTTGGCAGGATCGGCCAAGCCGACCAGGCCATAGCCCAATTCGATCATCAGGGTGTCGACCTGAAGGAGATTCTCCAGCGCCTCGTCAGGCCCGCCTGCGGCAGCCTCCTTCTTGGCGTCATCTTTCTTCCTGGCCGCTGCATCCTGTTTGTCCATTTCATCGTATGCATTCCTGAGCACCCCTCCCTCTCGCAGTCCATACGCGATGAACCCAAACAAAGAAGCCAGAGCCAAGAACGGTAACTTCGGGAATCCCGGAACAATAGACATGATGACCATGGTGCCGCAAAGAATGCTCATCACGCGCTGCGAGAAAAACAACTGCTTGCCCAGATCTTGTCCAAGCTCCTGTCTTGATGCCGCCCGGGTCACAAGAACACCGGCCGCCGTGGAAGTAACGATCGCCGGGACCTGCGAAAGAAGACCATCCCCGATGGTCAGACGCGTGTACGTCTCCAGCGCCTCCCCAACCGGCATGCCGTTTTGGAAAACACCAATGGCCAATCCGCCAACGATATTCACAAGCGTGACAAGGATGGCGGCCACGGCATCCCCCCGAACGAACTTACTGGCACCGTCCATTGCTCCGTAGAAATCAGCTTCCTGCTGGAGGTTTCGGCGTTTTTCGAGTGCCTCTTCCACCGTTATGTAACCCTTGTCCAACTCAGCGTCGATGGACAACTGCTTGCCGGGCATTGCGTCGAGCGTGAAACGGGCTGCCACCTCGGCAATGCGTCCCGCCCCCTTGGTGATCACGACGAAATTGATCACTGTCAGAATCAGGAAGATCACGATCCCAACGACAAAACTCCCGCTGACAACAAACTCCCCAAAGGCATCGATCAGGTCACCGGCGTCAGCCTCGGATAAAATCAAGCGCGTCGACGCAACGTTTAGCCCAAGACGATACAATGTGAATATCAGCAACAGAGTCGGGAACCCGCTGAAGTCGGAAGGGTTCTTGAGGAATAAAATCACCAGTAGGATCAGCAGGGCAAGCGCCAGGCTGACTCCAAGCAGCATGTCCATCATGATCTGGTGGACAGGAATGATCAGCACCAGCAGGGTGCCAAACATAAAGAACACCAGCGCGAGATCGCTGAAGTCCCATACTCTTTTTATCTTTTTATCTTCCCCTGCCATGACCTATGCGGGCACCTCTCTGCCCTGTTTGAAATAGCGGAAACGGTTGGTCCTGTAAACGTAGGCAAGAATTTCTGCAACCGCCGTGAACAACTGGAACGGGATTTCTTTTCCGACGCGGCCAAATTTGAAGAGCATCTGGGCCAATGGCTTGTTCTCAACCAATGGCACACCGTTCTTCTCCGCGATTTCACGAATCATCAGCGCATTATACCTCGCACCCTTGGCAACAATCTTTGGCGACTTCATCGTCTCGCGATCGTACCTCAGCGCAACGGCCAGGTGAGCTGGGTTTGTAACCACCACATCGGCCTCGGGCACCTCTTCCCAAATTGATTTTTGCATCATTCCTGCCCGGCGCTTTCGCTGCTCACCTTTTAAATGAGGGTCACCATCCTGATTCTTCGTTTCGTCCTTGACGTCCTTTACGCTCATTCTCAGGCCTTCACGTGTGCGCCACCATTGGTACGCATAATCAAGTGCACCGATCACGATCATGGCCAGAAGAACCTTCTTGAGCAGGCTCAGTCCAGCATCAACAATAAAAGTCAGAACTTGACCAAGGTAGGATGCATGGTGAAAAATTGGATGCCCTATCACCTCCCAGACCACATTGATAACCAAAGCAACGACAAATGAGAGTTTAAGAAAGTTAATCAGAAATTCACCCCATGATTTCCAGCTGAATATTTTACGAAATCCATTGATCGGGTTGAATTTGTTCAAGTTCATCTGAATCACCTTAGGGGTTAATGCAAACTTGGTTTGCGTTCCGCCTGCCAGCACTCCAACGCACATCACTCCAATCATGAAAGGAAGAACAATATCACCCAAGACCTCGAAAAATCCCGTTAAGTATCCTTTCAGAGAATCGGGTGACATCGTTAAAGTGCCCAAATCTTGATAGATGTGAATAAAGTATGCCTGCAAACTTTCCCAAATCTCGCCCCCCAATAGTGTTAAAAGAAACAGCGCAGCAGCCAATAGCACCGCGGTGTTGATATCTTGACTTTTGGCGATCTGCCCTTGCGAAGTTCCCTCAGACATCCGTTTTCCAGTCGGTTCCTCGGTTTTTTCGCCAGTATCGCTGTCTTGAGCCATAATACTACCATTGGCCGCCCATGTGAGTCTCAGAATAAACGCCAATGCGATCCCAGAACTGCGCAAAAGGGCGGTTATTGCTCAATTTCCCGCAAAAATGCGGGCTGTGATCACCAAACTGTTCGGTATCGTGCGAATAAAATTCGCAATGTACTCAGCCATAACAGCAATTGTTGCGCCGAAAACGCCAATTCCGCAGATAAGCCGAATGGAGAAACTCTCTGAAAAGACACTAATTTTAGCCACGGCCCTGCCCATCAGTGACATTATAAAATTGACCATAAACCCGATCGTCATGACCGGGGCGGAAATCATCACTCCCATGAGGAAGACCTTTCCTATCAATCCTCCAAGGTGATTAATTATTCCACCATGAAACTGTCCCCCGCCAACCGGTAAAAATTGATAACTCGCCTGTACCGCTTCAATGATGAAATAATGAAGCTCCATTGCGACCATCATTATGCTGGCCAGAAGGAATAAAATAATACTGGGAGCCTGCTGCGGAATCCCCTCCATGCCGGAAAAATTCATCGTGATAAAAAGCCCAGAATCAGTTGAAATGCGCAGACCGGCAATTTCCAGCGCATAAAAAACCATGCGACAAACCAGCCCCATCAACACGCCTGAGCATAATTCAAAAAAAACAATGCCTGCCATTTCTGCCATTCCCACGGCACGCCAGTTCGGTCCGGTTGGAATATAACCCGCTAACACCACGCCAATCATCAACGCCATGGCCAGGCGAACCTTGATTGGAATTCGCGCCATAATAAAAAGGGGGAAGATCAGCATCAGCCCCCCAAACCGAAGAAACATCAGAAAAACTAGCAGAAGATACTCCACAACAGAACAGTTGCCCGGGCAAGAATGTTTACGGTGCCATTTGGGACATTGCGTTGAACATTTCAGTCGTGTAATCGAGCATGGTGTTGGTCATCCACGGGAAGAGAATAACAAAAATCACAACCATGAACATGGCCTTCGGAACGAAGGTCAGCGTCTGTTCCTGTATGGAAGTGATGGCTTGAAAAAAACTGACTGACAGGCCGATGATCATTGCACTCAACAATAAGGGTAGCGACATCTTGAGACACAGCATCATCAGATTTTTTACCACATCTATTGCTTGGTCAACGTTCATTCTGAGCAACTAATAATTGAAACTATTTACCAAGGATCGAACCAGAAGCGTCCACCCGTCCACCAAGACAAACAACAACAGCTTCATCGGCATGGATATCATGGTGGGCGGCAGAAACATCAGGCCAAGACTCATGAGCACAATGGCCACCACAAAATCGATCAATATAAACGGCAAAAACAGAAAAAACCCCATTTGAAAGGCAGTCGTCATTTCGCTAAGGACAAAACTGGGGATCACCACTCGCAGGGGAACATTGTCAAGTGTTGTTGGGCCTACGCGGGCGAGGCCCAGGAAAAACTCCACGTCCTTTGGGCGTGTCTGTTTCAGCATGAACGTGCGCATCCGGTCTGCACCAATGTCGATGGCCTGCTGGCTTGTGATTTGCCCCTCCGAATAGGGAGTCAGCGCCGAGTTGTTGATGTCCTCGAAAACCGGTCCCATGATGAAAAAAGTCAGAAAAAGGGAGAACGCTATGAGCAACTGGCTGCTTGGTGCCTGCTGCAATGCGAGTGCTGTGCGCAAGAATGACAGGACAATCACAATCCGCGTGAAGCAGGTCATCATGATCATGAGCGTCGGCGAAATTGCCAGGAGGGTGAAGAAGATGACAATGCGAATGCTTAAGTCAAATTCCTGCGGGTTGTCTGGTAGTTGAAGATTGAAGCCAAGGCTGTTGGTTGCTGTTGTCTGTGCTTGAAGGCTCGATTCACCAACCCAGAAAATCAACCCCAAGGGCAACAGCCATGCACATACCCTGGCGCTCCTGCGGAAGAGGAGAGAGGAAAATAGTCGCCTGGCCAAGCGGAGCGTCATGCACCCTCCTTCCCGATGTGCCGATTCATCTCAGACAAAAAGTCTGCTCCGGATTTCTTCTCCTCACCCCCCTCGCCTGAGGTCTCTTCAGTATCCCCGCCGTCTACTTGGGCGTGGGTGTTTTCTTCCTCCGGCAGTTGACTGAGCAGCTGGAGTCCGCTGTTGCTTGTCCCGATTAAAAACCGCTGTCCCCCGTAACCCACCACCATGAGCGAATTACGTTGACCAAGGGATCTGACTTCGAGGATTTGCAGGCGATTTTGGCCGCCCCGCAACTGGGGCAACAGTCTCCACCGCTTCACAGCCCAGGCGAAAGCCGCAAACAGGCCAAGAATCAGGAGCAACATCCCGATAAGTTGCACCAACGACTCCAAACCTATGCCCTGCCCCTCCGCCAGAACACTGCCTCCCGAATTCGCCTCTGCCTCAAGCCCCATAAGAAGAAGAGCAGGTGCAATTACCGAGAGCGCGGATAACCGCCAAGTCGGCATCACGTCACCTCTTCAGCAGAATCGGGTGCGGGCGACTCCTCCGCCACTTGGCCACTCCCGGTTGAAACTTCGGTGATTTTTATGCCGAGATTTTCCTCGACAACGACGATTTCCCCCCGCGCCACAAGTTTCTGGTTAACAAAAATGTCGATCGGGTCATCCGCAAGCTTGTCCAGTTGCACAACGGCACCAATCCCCAACTGCAACAGATCCTTCATGGTCATTTCACAGTTCCCCAGCTCCACGGTGAGTTTCACCGGGACGTCAAGAAGGAATTCTATGGTGTTTTGATTTTCAGCAGTCGTCAGCATGGCAAAGATTTAATTTATTTTTCAATGTACTTTGTGATTTCTACGGCAGATTTTTTGGCTGCACTCCCGAGTCGCCCGACAAACTTCGGACGATCAGCCAGTCGAACCTCCACCCTGTCAAACGAATCAGCTTCCAACGGCAGAAAGTCGCCCACCTTGAAATTCAAAAGATCCCTGCTCAGCATTTCAACGTCATCCCATACAGCGGAAACGCGCAACTTGACGCCATCGTACGCTGTGTTCCATGTAGGCATTAGACTCTTCTTGCTTGCGGCTTCCTTCCTTTTCACATCCGTGTCTGCCGTCTGTTGTTGAATCAAAGGCTCGCTCATACTCACAGGGAGGACAAGCTGAACCCGGTCGAACACGTCCCCCATGGTGGCGGTGTACTTCAACACCTTCACCTCTTCATCAGGATCACAGATTGTCAAAAATTTGGGGTTATTCTCAAATCCCAACAAACGCGGAATAAGTGTTTCACGGGTCTTCCAGTTCTCTGCCCACTCCTGAAGCAGAATTTGTGAGGCTTGGTCAATGAGGGAATGTTCTACTTCACGCAACGGCCTGTCCGGGTCAACCATGGCCCCAATCCCGCCGAGCATGCGGTCAGTCAGCACCAATCCCAGCGAAGGTGCAAAGTCCAGAACACCAATGCCCTGCAGCGGTTCCACCTTGAACAACACCAGGTGACACGGGGTTGGAGCGTTGTCCGTATATTTCTGGAAGGCCATGGTCGAGACCTCTTCCAGTTCCATGGAAAACTCGGCACGGACAAATAACGACAGTCGGGCTGCCATGGCACGGGCAACGGCCGTGTTATGCGTGCGAAACCGATGAAGGTCTGATGAGGAAAGACTGGCCGCTTGGCCAAATGTAAACGGTATTACCGCCTCTTCGGGCAACCCGATCTTCTCGCCACGATAACGAAATACATCAACCAACCCTTCAGGGTCGATTCCTGAAATATCGTCCATGGTGTCAGAGGCAACCATCGTTAAAATAGACCTTATTGGTGCGTAAAGTAAGGCAGAAACACCTCCTCCACTGGATCCTCCTTGAGAAGCTTGACCAATTCATGGTCATAGCTACGGATTTTATAGAAAGTCGATTTGAGTTTAATTTTTAATTGCTGCCTATGGACATCTTCTGGGACTTTTAGGTCGTTTTCATTTAATTCAACAAAGTAACCACGTGTTGCAGCGACAAGCATGGATTTGAACTTGCCTAAATGAGTCTCCATTAACTTTACGTCTTCATCTGCATGTGCGGCAGTAATGTTAGTCTTTAATAGAAAACCCACCTTTGCGCTTAGAACCTTGTTGTTATCACCCTTGATATTAACAAGAATTGATTCCCCCAGTTCAAAAGGTACTTTAATCGCTTCCCCATCACCATGGTGAGAATCATCGTGCCCCCCTCCTTCCCCATGGTGAGAATCATCACTTAGGTCTGCTGGCGTTTCCTTATCAGGGGGTTTTAAAGCTGGCACTACCATGAAATTGAAAACACCAGCAATGCCCGCAACAATAATGATTGCGGCGATAATTGGCCCCATGATGCCACCGCCTTTTGACGGCGGCGCAGCAGATGTGCCCTCTGCTTCAGCCTGTGGATTGGGTTCTGCCATTTTTTTTAGGAGTTCTGCCGCACACAAGTCAGGCGGCAGCAGGATTATGAGTGTTTAACCTTATCGTTTCAACCGAAGAAGTTCCTGGAGGATTTGATCGCTGGCCGACACCATTCGGGCGTTTGCCTGAAAAGCGCGTTGGGTCGATATCAGCTTCGAGAACTCTTTGGCTACATCAACGTTCGACAACTCCAATGCACCCGCCTCAATCCGGGCGAATCCGTCACTCCCCGGGGAACTCCATTCGGAAACCCCGGCATTCTCCAAATTCGAGTACATGTTGCCCCCTTCCTTGTCCAACGCCTGCTGGTTGGTGAACCTGCGCAGCAGAATTTGCCCACGCGTATATTGTGTCCCGTCTGTCAGCATGACATTCACCCGCCCGGCAGTATCGACGTTCACATTCTGGATCTGGGCTGTCGTTGTCACAGCCACCTTGACGAGCGAAGAATTAAACAGGGACCCGCTGTCGATCTTCACGGCACGAGTCCTTGAAAAGGCATCCTCCGATGAATTGTGTATGGTGAAGCCTTTTTCGCCCTTGACACTAACATAAAACGTTTGGCTAAATCCTCCCGAGGAATCCTGGTCGTCAAGATTGCTCAAGGGATTAAATCCTTCGTGGCTCAAGCGGGTTATGCCGGTCAATTGCGAGTCGGCAAGGATGACAGAACCGGTCAGCTTTATCCGCCCAGGCAACGGAATGTCTTCCTCTATAGAGCCAACGCGCAATTCCTTGCCGACTCCAAAGTTCAACACTGTTCCCACTTGAACTGGCGCCAACGAAGAGTAATCATCCACATTCAAATCAAAGGACCATTGATCGGCAGTTCCAGTCGATGCCATGTTTTCTATATCGACCGTTGTTACCAGGGACATGAGCGGCGCCAATGTGAATTTCGTTTCCGTTGCCAGGGATGGCATAGGCTCTCTTCCTGCAACGGAACCTGTGATTAAGTACTGATCTCCTTGCACTACCGCCGTCTCAACGACCAATTCCTTCCCAACGCCAAAGTTGAGAACTTTGCCAGGCGTCATTGAAGTCATGTAATCCTCGGCGGGAATCGTAAACTGCCAATCTCCATTGAAGTTCGCATCAGTTTCGGGCATTTGTACCCCACCTTCGTCAACCGAAATCATTGAGTCAGCTGTAATGTTAATCGAATTGGGTACGTAAAACCTTACATTATCCCCGTCTTTTAAACCGTGGATTTGTTCCGAGCTAATTGTGTTCTCCTCATTGATTCCAACCGTGTGAACCCCCTCGTATGAAGCCAACTTCTTGATGATTCTCATCCCGGTTATGGTAATTTCATCTGCCGGCACATTCTTGGCCAGGTCATGACCCAATGTCACATCCGTGGTCGCACTATGCAAATCTCCATAAAGTAACAGCTTGTTATCATCCACAATCCTCACGTAGTAGGGGGTCGCTTCCTGCAGATCGTTTCCGGGCATGTCCGCGTCAGACTTGAATATGACGATGTTTCCGGTCTTGAAATCATGCGCCTTGGCCATGACGATCGTCTTGTTGTCGGTTGACCCCCTCAAAACATCCACCGATGCCATGAACTCACCGCGGCCAAACTTGATGTCCCCGATTTCCCCAGGGTTGTTGATGTAATCTGAAATCCCCTGAACCCGCATACCCATGTTGTTGACTAGATTGCCGTTCTTATCCAACCGAAAATCACCTGCCCTCGTTGCATATGAAATGCCTCCCGGAGCCCCTTTGTCAGTTGCATCAGGCTGTGCGATTCCCTGGGGCCCCAAACCTCCACCTTCATCAGCACCGCTGCCCGTGCCAATTGATTCTGATCCATATTTCTTGACGATAAAATATCCGTCACCAGCCAGGGCAAGATCCGTTATTTTTCCGGTCTGGTTGATGGCGCCTTGCCCGAAGAGAGTTGTTACAGAGTTGGTTGCCACACCGTTGGACACGGCAACGCTCGAAGTGCCACTCGAATTGCCCTCATCAGGGGTGGACGGACGGATGGTTTGCGTCAGGGCCTCGGCGAAATCAACCCTCCCTCCCTTGAATCCCACCGTATTCAAGTTGGCCAGATTGTTTGCTATGACATCCAAGCTGGTCTGGAAATTGCGAATTCCTCCGACGCCAGTATTCAGTGATCGAATCATTTTATTTTTATCTGCTTAAACTATTTTGGGCGTTCTATCCAGATCCCTCCTGCTCGGGGGATTCTTGCGAGAAGGATACTGCATCTCTGATCGCGACAACCTTATCGACGGCATACGGATAACCATCCACAACCAACTTCGGGCCATCTGAATCGATGAGCACCTTGCTCACTGTTCCAGAAACAATGTCGCCGTCATCTCCCGAAAGCAGTTCAACCTGTTTCCCAATCATCGAGATAGCCTCTTGGTTGGCACTTTGTTGTCTTAGCTTGGATATTTCCGACTGAGTTTCCTTGGCGTTTTCCAGAGTTGTGAACTCTGCCATCTGGGAGATGAACGCCGTGTCGGTAATGGGATCCAGTGGGTCCTGTGTCGAAAACTGCGTGATCAGCAGCTTGAGGAAATCCTCCTGATCCAGGACCTTCTTGGCTGACCGGTATTCAATCTGTTGCCCGCTTTCCAGCGGAGTGTACCGGATGTCACTGTTGGGACTGATTCCTGAAATCATTATCTAAGCCCAGCTTTCAAACATTGTCTCTGCCGTCCTTGCTTTTCTACTGTTCCGCTTGGCCTTCCCTGGCTTTTGCACCTCTTTATCAAATTCTTCCAGCAACTCGCTCAACTCCTCGGAGAACCATGATTCTTCATCCCGGTTTGTGCCATCGGATTGGCGCTCGTTCTTCCCGCCAGACATATAGCTGTGACCCTCTTTTTGGTTGCCTGTTATCAACGACCTCAAGTCAACATCCTTCTCTGCCAAGGAAGCCTGAAGCTCACTCCAACCGTTTCCAAGAACGGCCTGGCTCCCGCGTTCCAACTTGGCCTGCACCACAAGTTGTGAATCGGACATGCGAAGATCCAGTTGAATGCGAAGATTGTTAAACGGCTCGATGGTCATCGCCCAGCGACTCGTGTTCATCCCCCGAAATGCTTCCACAGCACTCATGACCTGCCGGTAAACTATGGCATTCACTGAAGCCTGCCCCTTCGTTTGAGTCGATTTAGGTTGAAGTGATTGCAAATCAACATCGACCTGATTCAACCGGTTGGCAAAATCATTACGAACCGTAATATCCCTGATATGACCCAAGTCTGAACGCCCTGCTTCAAGCATTTCTGCAGCGACTGATGCATGATTCCTGACTTCCCTTGAAGCAAATTGCCCCCCGTGAGGCAAATTCTGCCTTGGGTTGCCAGGTTGCTCCATTTTTCGAGCCAAGTTCATGTCCAATTTCAAAAAAGCATCTTCCATGCCAGCGGCGTTTGCCTTGGCTCCTCCGGCATTTGGCTTGCCTTGGGCAATAGTACGTTTAGCTGGTTTTCTGACAGACGCAGGCTTGGCCGCAACCTTGAAGGTTTTCTTTTGCTTTTCTCCCGTTAATACGGGAGTGATCTTAGCAGATGCAACTGTTTGCAAGCCAGTGAGTTGTAGCGTTTGATTGCGAAGCAAATTCCCCTTGGGTTCCTGAGCCCCCAGCATATTCAATTGCCTGATCGACTCCTTGACGGGATAGGGAATATCAGGAACAGAAGTCCTATTCTGAGTCGAGATGCGTTCACGGGACGCCGGAACGGTCAGGCTTCGGTCTGCGGTGCCTGGCCGCAGGAATTGATTACCTTTGGCAGTCTTCTCAGTTAAAGTTAAGGACTGATTGTCGGCTTGCCCGGAAGCCTCAAACTTAATTTTAACACCATTCACCGGGGACTTTGGAGATTGGGCCAGACTAACTTTGCTTGATAAAGATTTGATCGAGTTCCCTCTCCTCGCTTGGCCAAGCGTTGGCTGAGGCTTGGCCGTCTTGCTTGGTTTCCGTACAGGCGACTTGGTTGCGTTAGGCATGCCGTACGAGTCGTCGTGTTCACCCGGAGTTGAAACAGTTTTATGGATTTGATGCAGCCGGGTTGAAGGTGCGCCCTGAAGGATCCCAGTCGTTTTAGTCTTAGAAATGCGTTCGCTGCCAGGAATAACAACACGGTCGTTGATGCGAGCACCCTTGCCAGCCGAGCTGTTTGGAGCCTTCGGAATGGTAGCAATACCGGAGGCTCCTTTGATTTGAACTCGCTCATTTTCAGCAATAGTTCCTGTTATGTCAGACTTGCTTCTGGCAGATGACGGCATTGAGATTGTCTCCCTTTTCTTGACAATCTTGCGCCCCGCCAGCGGGTTGTTCTCCTTATTGGAAACCGGCTCAGTTTTTGCCGTATTTTTCACCCCTTTCCCCTCAACTCCAAATGCTATTCCATGGGCATTTAGCGTGGATGCTTTCCGCAGCATTAAACCGGCTTCCGGTTTCGCGTTTACCGTTGACAAACCTCCTGCCGCGACCTTCCTCGATGCCTTCTCCGCCTGGCCTTTCTCAACACTGGAAGTATTTGCCTTACCCAAACTGCCCAATAAGCTCCCCGTTTGTTTCTTCGGGGTAATCAGCTTCGCTTTCGAAGCAACTTGCTGTGACGCTTGGCCAAGCGTCACAGCCGGCACAGACTGCTCCTCAGGCTGCTTTTTCGGCTTTTTAAGCGCTTGGCTGGGGGGTGCCACTGTTTCGTCAAAAAGCTTCGTTGTTTTTTTGTTTGGCTTCCTTGATGGCCGTTCTGTTGACGCTGCATGGTGCAAGGCCGTTCCGGAAACTTCCGTCTTCGATTCAACTCGGTCATTGTTGACAGGCTTGTCGCTTAACCCGGTCTTCGGCCGAAGGATCTGCAAAAACGAACTGCTCTTCCCTCCACTGACATCACCCTGCTCCAAACTGGATAACCCGGGTTTTGCATTCAAATCCGGCTTGGCTTGTGAAGGTAGAAAGACTTCCAAATTCACGGGTTCTGATCCTCCTCGGCCGACTCCAAGCCAATTCTGTTAAACTCCTTGAGTATCTCCGAGGCCAGTTTCTGGTCTTCCTCGGCTCCAGTGTTCAGTTCAGTAATCAACGCGGCCTGCTCCGTCACTTGCATCAAAAAAAACAGCTTGGCGATCTCCTTGGAATCCGCCTCCTGACTCAGAATAACCACTGCGTCGGCCGGAAGCATATTGGTGAGCACTTTGGCACGCGACCGGTAACCGTTTTCCTCTGTTTGCTTGATGAGATTAACTGCATCCAATAGCTTGTCGCTCAAATCCTTGCGTGCCTTGGCGATTTCGTTTGTGAGATCGGATAAATTGTTCCAGTTCAGGCTCAACTCTGTTTCAATTTTGGAGATTCGATCCTCGCGCTTTTGCACATCCTTGAGGCGTCTCTGCAACTCAAGCATGAGGGTATGCACATCGGGGTTGTCAAACGTCATCGCACCTGACGCAACCATGCTTTGGATTTTATCGGCGCTTATGCGGTTTTCTTCCGGGGTCGATTCAGGGTCATCAAATTTCGTGATCGGGGTGTCGATGTGTTTCTGCGTCACCTCATGCAGCTCCGCCCCTGCTTGAACCATGGCATCGGCTTTGTCCTTCGCATATTTCTCAAGGACGGGCATAACCCAGAACTTGGTCGCAGCAGCGATCCCTGCGACTATCAGGAGGGCGATGATAATTGGGAGAATCAGTTTCTTCATCGGTTATGCATAATCCACCCGCAAACCACTGCCCCCGCCCCGAATCATCATCTCGTCCAATTCCTTCTGTTCGTCACTGGACCATTTGGCCTCATGTTCCCTAAGGCGCTTGGTTTTTATTTTTTCCATGGTTTCCAGTTTTCGCCTGACCTCAATCAAGTCCCTTTGGCATGAGTCTACTCTCGCCTGGTATGCTTCAAGAGTTGATTCTCGATTAGTTCTTTCCTGTTCAAGGGAGACCATGAATTGTCGCAGTTGAACGATTAACCCTGATTGGGCACCACTCGACATGGCTTCCCGAAAGCCTTCACGAGCCTGCTCTATTCTCTCCCCGATCTGGTCAAAATTCTGTTGTTCCCGCTTCAACTGCAACATCTCACGAGCCAAATGATCGTTTGCCCGATCAACCGCCTCCTGCCGCAGGCGGTAAACGCTTTCCAATGTGAAACGGAACGGCTTCATGTCTGCGCAGTTGTTGGACTGACTGAACGGGATTCACTGACCCCTTCTTTTTGCGGCGGATACGCCTGTGCCAGCACATGGCCAAGCTGCTCCCAGTTGGACTCACTGTGAGGGGCGTCATCCACATTCTGTCTCAAAAAACTCATCAACGGATCATTGGCTCGTATGGAGGCATCCACCCTCGGGTTGGAGCCCGCCTGATACGCGCCAATGTTAATTAAATCCTGATTTTTCTGGTAAATTGCCAGCAAATCACGTGCTTTCCCGGATCTTTCCAGTTGTTCAGTCGATAGCAAATCCCGGGCCAAGCGACTATTGCTTTGGAGTATATCGACAGCTGGATAGTGATTTTGCATCGCCAGTTCACGGGTCAAAATCAGGTGCCCATCCAAGATCGAACGCACTGAATCGGCTATGGGATCATTCATGTCGTCCCCTTCGACCAAAACCGTAAAAAGCCCCGTAATGCTCCCTTTTTCATCTGTGCCGGCTCTTTCAAGCAGACGGGGTAACAGCGCAAAAACCGATGGTGTATAACCGCGTGAGGAAGGAGGCTCACCAATCGCCAGCCCAATCTCGCGCTGGGCCATCGCAAACCGGCTGATCGAGTCCATCATCATTAGAACTTTCTTGCCCTGTCTCCTGAAATATTCCCCCATGGCCATCGCAAGGAAGGCGCCCTTGACCCGGGCCAACGCCGGTTCGTCGGCAGTCGCCACCACGACGATGGATTTTTTTCTCCCTTCCTCGCCAAGATCGCGCTCGATAAATTCACGCACCTCGCGTCCGCGTTCTCCGATCAAGGCGATGATGTTCACATCTGCATCCCCGCGACTAGCCATCATGGCAAGCATCATGGACTTGCCCACTCCGCTGCCTGAAAAGATGCCCATTCGCTGGCCTACGCCAATCGGAGTGAACGTATCGACTGCGCGGATGCCGGTCTGAAAGGTCTGATCGATTCGCGCCCGAGTGAGCGGATGTGGTGCAGTTAGTTTTAAATCGGTGGATTCAAACTTGGAAGGCGCCGGCAATCCATCCAGCGGATTGCCTAATCCATCCAAAACCCTTCCGAGCAGTTCCTCTCCGACCGGAATCCTCAGTGAAGACCCGGTGGCAAGCACCTCACACCCCGGATAGATCCCCTCCATTTGGCCAAGCGGCATCAGGAGCAGGTTCTGGTTTCTGAAACCTACCACCTCGGCCATGATGCCGTCTGGGTTATTCGCAGATTCCAGTTTGCAGATTTCACCGATCGCCGCCCTTGGCCCCTGTGACTCGATGACCAGGCCAATGATTTGAACAACCTTCCCCCTATGTTGAACCAGTTGAAGATCTGACAACCCCGACTGAACGCGTGCGATCAGTTTGGAACCGATCAATCCTTCATTGGCCGGGTGAGTCATGCCGTTACCGCCTGTTTGAGGAGATCGGCCTTGGTTTCCCTCCGCGCATCCACTATTCCGTAATGGGTGTCCAGCAGGCAACCGCCGCGCGTGACCCCTGAGGATGCCTTGAATAGAACTTTTCCATCACCGAGAGACTCGTCCAACAATTCCGAATCCCCCTGTGTCAGCAAATCCAAATCCTCCGGATGCAGAAGCACCACGATCTCTGCCTCCTTTTCGGCCTTGGCCAAGGCGTCCTTCACGACGCCTTCCACCATGGTCTTGTCTATCGGCAAGTCGGCCACGATTTTCATGGCGATGTCGGCCGCCAGATTGATGACATGCTTCTCGAGCGATTCGAGAATCTTGGGAACCTGCCCCCCTAGGTCACTCCTGATATTGTTGCAAAAATCTGCGAGCTCCTTGTCTTTCTCGGTCGCATACTCCGCCTTCATCAGGTCCAATTGCTGCTGAAGGTTGGCTTCAGCCTCTTTTTTCCCCCGCTCGTAGGCCGCCTGCTCCGTTAACTGTAGATCTTCCCGGGAGAGTACCTCCACATTCCCAAAAAGAGAACTCTCACTTGAAATACGAACATCTTTCAGGCCGCCATTCGACGATTCAACGATATCCCCTTTTTGCTGCTCCACCAACTCAATCATTGTTTCGTCAGGATAATTCCAGCTCCCCGGAGTCCTCCATCTCCCGTATCACCCCCACAACGGATTCCTGGGCTGCATTGATGTCCGCCAGCTTGACCTTGCCGAGATTCTCCATCTCCTCCCGGACGCTTTCAGCAGCACGCTTGGACATGGCGCCGAGCAGGGATTCCTTGACCCGGTCGGTGGCGGCGATCAATGCCAAGGGCAGCCTGTCGGCATCGACCTGCGTCATGGCCTTCTGCAACACCCGGTTATCGAGATCCGCCAAGTCGTCGAAAGTAAACATCTTGGACTTGATCTCTCGAACCAAGTCGGGGATTCGCTCATCCATGTTGTTCAAGATTTCGTCCCGCGGATCCTTGGCCATGTTTTTGAGCAACGAGGCAGCTGATTGATATCCCCCCGTCTGGTTGAGCGATCGCGTGATCTTATCGCCAATCTTCTTGGAAAGTGTCCGCCCAAGGGTTTCCACCACCTCAATCGGAGTTGGCTCGAGCTTGGCCAAGCGCTCGATCACGGTCTCGCGAACCGATTCCGGAAGACGAAGCAGCACGTCCCCCGCCTTGGCTGGGGGCAGGTAACTCAACACAAGCGAAATTGTCTGGGACTGCTCTTCCTTGATCAGGTTGGTGATGCCAAGCGGATCCATGTCGATGATCTGCTGCATCGCGGCCACCGAGGTGCGGCTCATCGAGACACGGCCAATGATCTCCTCTGCCTCAAACATGCCGACCGCCCTTTCGAGGACTCTCTTGGTGTACTCCTCGCTCCCCTCCAGGGAGGAGATGGCCTCGACAGCCCTCTCGGTGTATTCGCGCAGGATTTTCTGCTGCTCATCCAGGTTGAGCATGGGAAGATTGGCCATCTCCGCGCAGACCTGCTCGCGCTCATTCTTATCGAATGTTTTAAGGATAATCCCTGCCGCGTCCTCCCCCAGGAGAATCATCAGGGCCGCCAGTTTCTGCACCTGGGTTAAGCCAGTCTCCGTTGGTGTCGCCGTCTGGGCCATTGGGCGTTACAAGTTACCCTCAGAGTTGTCGCCGGACAACAGCCAACTTCGGGCAGCCTGGCTCATTTTCTCTGGTTTCTCTCCGATCAAGTCCTTCAAAACCTCAACGGTCACCCGTTCTGGTTGTTTCTTGCCAAGCCCGAAGTCCATCACCAGTTTCTTCTTCTCTTCGGTGATCATTTCCACCTCGTCTTCTTCCACTTCCTCGACGATGGGCTCAGCTGCCGGAACGATACCTGGGCCCTGTGCGACACCTGGACCCTGTGCGACACCTGCACGCTGGATGGCGGTAGCCTGAGCTTGTGCTGCAGCCATTTCGGCACCCGCCGTGATGGCTGCCTCATCAGCCATCCGATCGGCCAACATCTCCCCAACCGTCATTCCGGTTGGTATTAACTCTTCGCTCGTGTTCCTGAATGTTCTCACCACGAGATACAGCCCGCCAAGCAGCAAGGCGATGTACATAAAGCTCTTCCCTAGATCCCAAAAGCGGGTCCAAAATTTACTGGAGCCGACAGCGGCAAGCATCTGATCTCTCTCGGTTGTGTCAAAACTAACCGGCTGGACCTGCACTTTGTTCGTATCCGTCACATATGACCCCAAGGCGAGCACCGCCGCCGTATGCAGGCTGGTCACCAATCCCGTCGGCGGGTTGGTTGTGTTGACAAAGATGGCGGCGTTCAACTCCTTGATTTGCCCGGGAAGAACCACCTTGTTGGTCATACTCTTTGAGACGGCGTATTCTGACACTGTATCCTGTTTCAGGAATTCCACCTGGTTGGTTGAGCCTGCGGGAATCTGCGTGTTGGCGCCGCCGGTCGCGATGTTGGGAGTCACTCCAGCAGGTCCACCCGGCTTGGCCACCGGCTCGGATGTCCGTTCCGTGGTTGTGTTCTCGGTTTCGATGGCCTTGGCCAAGGGATCGTAAATCTCCTGTGTGATGGTCTGGGAATCAGTGTTGATGTCGGCCGAAACCCTCGCCACCACGTTTCCTGCCCCGACAACCTTCTCGAGCATGGTCTCCACCTTTTTGCCCAGATAGTTCTCCAGTTCCTGCCGGGCGCGCAATCGGGACGATGTGACGGCAACCAGGGATCCTTCCTCATCATGAACGGACAGAACATTCCCGGAGTTGTCCACCACGGACACATGGTTCTGGCTCAGCCCCTCTATCGAATTTGCAACCAGCATCTGGATTGCGCTGACCGTCTCGGAGGATGGGCGACTCATTCGCCGCATGGTGAGGAACACGGATGCCGTGGCGTGCCGGCCCGGGTCGATGAGCAGCCGGTTTTCTGGGCTCACGATCATGACACGAGCCGAATCAATCCCGTTGAACTTGGCAATTGTGCGCGCCAGCTCCCCCTGCACGGCTCGGTTATAGTTGGCGTGCTGCATGAAGTCAGACATGCCAAGGGTGTTCTTGTCCAGCAACTCATACCCAATCCCCTCCCCTTTGGGTATCCCCTGTGTCGCGAGCTGCATTCGCATTTGGTGCACCTGCGCCGAGGGCACATAAATGGCACCCCCTCCTTGGCTTATCTTGTATTTTACGCTGCTTGAATCCAATGCCTGGGTGACCCGCCCAGCCTCTGCGGTATCAAGGTTGCCGTACAAGAGCGAGTAGTCCGTTCTCCCGCCCCAAATGAGCACGGCGACCAGGGCGACAACGACAGCAAAACCCGTCCCCATCACCGTGATCTTTTGATTCAGGCCAAGCTCGTTCCAAATGCCGGCCAACTGCTTTAGTAATTCCTTGATTGCTTGCATCCTTGCCTGATTTTGGTCGTATTACCCCTTGATTAGAGCCCCATCGACATCAATTCCTTATAGGACTCCAGCAGCTTGTTTCGCAGTTCCACCATCATGGTGAAAGCGACGCCGGCCTCCTGAAATTCAGTCATCACCTGGTGCAGGGGGACGTTCTCCCCGGACAACATGGCGCGCAGGGAGTTGCCCATCTGCACGTGCTTGTCGTTTACCTCGTGAACGAATTTACCCAGCACATTGTCGAACACCCCTTCTGCAGGCGACTGGATTTGCGTGACAGACGCAGGCGTCGCAGCCGGGGAACTGGGGGCTACTTGACCAAGCTGGGGCAACTGTTGGCTGAACTGGCCATCCATGGCGTTCATCTGGTCAGCCATGGCTCCCATCGCATTGGCCTTGGCCAAGTGGGCCTCCATCATGCTGCTTGACAATTGGCTAGTATTGAGTGTAACTGACTGCATATTCGCTTTAAATCAATTATTTACCCATGTTGATGGTCTGCATAGCCAACGTGCGCGAAGTCCTGATCACGGCCATGTTCGCCTCGTAGGCGCGTGATGCAGAGATCAAGTCAGCCATTTCCTCATGGATGTGGACATTGGGATATTTCACCATGCCGTTCTCGTCCGCGTCAGGATGGCCGGGTTGATACACTTCGCGGAACGGGCGTGAATCTTCAATGATCTTGCTTGCCTGCACCTCAGACAAATTATTGCTGGGCAGATCGCTCTTTCGTCCCATTTTGTTTCTCAGGATCGAGTCAAAATGAACCAATTGTCGGCGGTATGGCTCGCCGTTCTCGGCCTTCGTCGTGTTGGCATTGGCAATATTCTGGGAGATGACCTCCATGCGTATGCGTTCAGCGTGAAGGGCTGATGCGCTGCTTTGTAGGCCTGGGATGAGATCCATCGCTTAATCGCTTATTACACCCTGCCAGTGATGGCGGACTTGATTTTGTTTAATGATCGCCCAAGAACCTGAAGGGCGAACGAATGCGTGATGGTGTTTCGCTGCAGGTGAAGCAACTCATCTTCCATCTTCACCGTGTTGCCGTTCAACGCATCCGGAACAGCGGTGCGATCCACCTCAACTTGAGGGCGCACACGGGCCACCCTCGAAACGTCACCCGAACCGACCGCCTTCTTCAGTCGCGCATCGAAATCAGCGTTGATATCGATCCGCTTGTAGTTGGGAGTCTCAAGATTGGCGAGGTTACTGGAGATCGCCTGATGTCTCAAAACCGCTGCATCCAGCGTTTTTTTCAAGGCAACATAGGATTCTCTGGCATAAACTGCTTCCAGCATTCCTCGCGTCAGGTAGCATCCTCTATGCCATTTTGCCCCAAATCGTTGGCCGCCACTTTGTTACCTTCATCCAAACCAAGACCCTGAAAGGCCAGAACCTTAACTTGGTCTTTCTGGAATAAAACGACCGCTAAATGCAACGCTTGGCCCGAGACTAGCTTTCATTCTGACGGTGCCCTGCCTGCCAGCTGCAGAGCACATTGCAGAAAATGCTTTACAGCCGGGAAAACAAGACAACTCGCCGGCCCTTGAAGCAATACGCCGTATTGCTTTTGGGATGGCTGTCGCTTTTCTGGCTGCTGAACCCTTCCGCCTTACAGGCAAACGACCCCCCTAAAAGTCATCCAGGAAAAACCGCGGCAAGAGAGGAGACCTTGGTTGACTGGATGAAAAAAAAGAACGAAGGCTGGGCCGCCTACAATCTGGGCCGGGCTTACCATCTGGGAACGCACGGGGTAGGAAAGAACGAAATCAAGGCTGCGGAATTCTACCGGATCGGCGCCAAGGCCAACTACGCCAGGGCACAGGCAAACCTGGGCTATTGCTACGAAACAGGATTCGGGGTGGAAAGAGATACACAGGAGGCGTCCAAGTGGTACCAGGCAGCCGCAGCACAGGGAAACCGTTTTGCCCAGATGAACCACGCCAACAAACTCCTCGGTGACGCTCTGAAAACAAAAGACGAGGACAGAATGATCGAGGCCAGGGAATGGTACTTGAAGGCACACTATCAGGATGAATCGTTAACCCAAGCCGCCTATGGCATTGGCGTTGTTTACTCGCAACTCCAGCCAAAGACCCCGAAAAACACAAAATTGGCCAAGCGCTGGTTTGGCTTGGCTGCCGCTGGGGAACACCCCGATGCCCAGTTCGCCCTCGGCTATATCGAAGAGACCTCCGGCAATGGGGGAGCGGCATTCAACTGGTACAAATTGGCCAAGGCCGGAGGATCACGTCCCGCCGTTTTCAATCTGGCTCGATGCTATGAGAGTGGATTCGGAGTCGCCCAAAGCTCCAAGTTGGCCGGAGAACATTACCGCCTGGCGGCTATAAGCGGGCACCGAGAATCGCAGTATGCGCTTGGCTTGCTGATCTACAATGAAGCCAAGACCGAGGCGGGGTTCAGGGAAGCGTACATGTGGTGGAGCCTGGCGAAGAAGAACGCCCTGCCAAGGGCCGCCGAAGGCCTCCAGAAACTTGAATCGAGCCGATTGCTGAGCGCGGAGGGGATTGCAACAGCCAGAAATGCGGCGGCGAATTTCACGCCCGAACCATTCCACACAGAGCCCTCTGCCCGTCCGTTCAATGAGGATGTTGTCGCCGGCAAGGATCTCGAGGCATTTGCCGCGGCCGGATTTTTTATCAGTCGAGACGGTTGGTTGATCACCTCGGCAAAGGCACTCAGCCTCGATCAGCAAACCCACGAACTGGAGCCCGGTTACATGATCAAAATAATCACCGAGGCCGGGATGTTTTCCATTTCAGACTCCATCCACTTGAATAAGGATGAAAGCATTGCGGCAGTGAAAGTGGCGGGCGATTTCCATCCCCTGCCCTTGTCGGACAGCGATGAGATTGCCGAGGAGGAGGCCATGTTTGCCGTAAGCCTTGACTCACCGTCCCAGGGCAATTTTGTACCGCAAATACTCAAGGGAACAGTGAATCATGCTGGCAAAGAACGCCGGAACGAGCCGCTCTTCACTGTCAATACGACCGAAATCACTGCCTCCCTTTCTAATTTCTTGGTGTTCAATCCGCTTGGCCAAGCGACAGGCTTCGCATTCCCGCCGGAACATCCGAATGCGACTGAGTTGGCCGCGGTGAAAATCAACGACATCAAGGATTTTCTCAGGGATAACATACCCGATATCACACTCGAGGAAAGTCAGGCACAAAGGGAACCAAGCGAAGTCGCCTTGATGGATCATGCGAGGCAAGGCACAGCCATGGTGGTTGTTTACAGGAAGTAGTTCGTGAAACTGATGATGTCCATAACTTCAGGCGGATGTTTCATGGCCGTGCTCGCCATCGGATATGCACTGGACAACCCCCTGCCCATCACGCTTATGCGCGCGACTATTGCCATGCTGGCGGGGTTGCTGCTTTCCAGATGGTGGGGGCTAACGGTCAGGAAACAACTGGCGTTTATCTTCCTGGACGACTTGAAGAAGAAAGAAGAGGCGGCGTCCGCGGCAACGCCCGATAACACAGAAACCGAAGCCACTGAACAAACCGCCGAAACCGAGGTCGCTGCCGAATGAGAAAAACAGCTCACAAACCGATGATCCCCGAGAAAGAGCTTCCACCTTCTTTCAGGCGAGCGCAACCGGTGGTACTGCCTCAAAAGGGTTACACGGAGCATACGGAAAATGAACTCGTTGAAAAATTCACCCCAATGGTCATCAAATGGGTTCACCGACTGGCGTACCACCCGTCCCTGAAACAGGAGATTGAGGATTTCCGCAACATTGGTTTGACCGCCTTGATCATGGCCAAACGCAACTTTAATCCGGCACTTGGCGTCCCCTTCGAGGCCTACTGCAGTAGAAGGATTCGCGGTTCCATCCTTGACGCCATTCGGAAAAAATTCAGCGGTTCGCGCACGATGGCAGCGAAGACGCGCAAAGTTGAGCAGGCCATCTACGAACTGTCAGGCAATCTGCAGCGCCCACCCACGGAGTCGGAGATTGCCGACCATATGAGCCTGGAAGTCACCGAATATCGCGAACTGCTTGACCAGGTGCAAAAGCGCGTCTACATCTCTTTCAACGATCACTGGGCAAGAGTCGATTCTGATGAAGCCATTGAGCAGAAACTGGATGAAAAACAACCCGACCCGAGTGTTGTGGCTGGGAACCACGACCTGCAGGACTTGATCCGCAAACGATTGGCCTCGATGAATCCCAAACAACAAAAGGTCATTGCGTTTTACTATTATGAGGGATTAAGGTTTCGTGATATTGCGGAAATCATGAAAATCACCGAATCGCGCGTCTGCCAGATCCACACAGAGGCCGTCCTGTCGCTGCGCAGCTTTATCAGGCGGATTGAAACAACAGGTGCAAAAAGCATTTAGGAGAAAAATCGCATGGTCGTAATTATTGGTTTTGTTGTCATCATTGGGGGAAGCCTGGCCGGGTTTTACATGGCAGGCGGGAGTGTGGGGCTTCTTCTTCATACAGCTGAAATTGTCACCATTCTTGGCATGCTCTTCGGCTGTGCCATTGTCATGGCACCCGCTGCGGTTCTTCAGCAAATTGTCGCCGGTGTGTTGAACACGCTGAAAGGCTCCCCTTACAACAAGGAGGATTACGAAGACTTGTTCAAGATGATGTACGAACTCTTCCAGCTTGGCCGGCGAAACGGTATGATCGCACTGGAAGAGCATGTCATGAACCCGGAGGGAAGCACTCTGTTCAAAAAATATGACAAATTTCATTCCAACACTCGAGCTGTGGACTTCTTTTGTGACGGACTCCGCCCCCTTGTTGATGGCCGGCTTAAACCGGAACAAATCGGGCCGCTCATGGAAGCCGGCGTGAAACACATCGAACACGAAAAACACGCCCCAGTCCACGTGATGCACTTGGTTGCAGACTCCATGCCAGCATTTGGGATTGTTGCGGCCGTAATGGGCATCATTAACACAATGCAATACCTCAACGACACCGAAAAGGTGGGCTCGATGATCGCAGCGGCGTTGTCCGGGACATTCCTTGGCATTTTTATTTCTTACGGGGTCGTGGCCCCGTTGGCGGTCAATGTCCATTTCTACAACGAGGGCGAGACCACCTATTTGAAGGTCATCAAGGCTTCTGTCGTTGCGTTTGCACTTGGCCTTCCCCCAGTGGTTGCCTGCGAAATTGGCCGGCGTGAAATTGAGCATCGCTTTCAACCCACCGCAAGCGACCTGGAAACCATGCTCAAGACTGCGAAATAATTTGTCATGGCTGGCGGCGCATGGAAAGTGGCATATGCAGACTTTGTAACCGCACTGTTTGCCCTGTTTATGGTGCTTTGGATTCTGGGTCAGGATGAGGCCGTAAAAGGCTCAGTTTCCGCTTATTTTCGCGATCCTTGGCAGTCGATCACCCGGAAATCCACCCGTGTAATCCAGATGCGCGAGAACGATGTTGTTTCCTCTCGTGAAAGCAACTTCAAAGCCGATGCGCCCGTGGAACTACAGCACCAGCGCATCAACGATGAAGAAGTCATCAAGACCTTCATGAACAACAAGGAACTTCGAGAAAACCGCAACATTCAGATGGAGCGCGTTGACAAGGGGGTACTTATCAATTTCTTCAGTGAGACAGACCGAAACCTGTTTGACGAGTCAAGCGGGGATGATCTCGCCCTGAGCGATTACGGGTTGATGGCATTAAACTCCGTCGGGGTACTGCTGGCTCGATACAATTTGAACAACGGAAAGGGATCCCTCATTGAAATCACTGGGCACACTCCGGAAGGTGTGAATGACCCATGGAGCATGTCGGCAAAGCAATCAACACTGGTGTTTAATGAGATTCTGAAATCAGGTGTCCAGGAAAGCCAAGTGGTGAAAATCATTGGAGCGGGCGACTCCGTCCCACTGGATGCAGAGAAGCCCGACGATATGAAAAACCGTCGGTTCGAAATCCTTATTCGAACCAAGCCGGAGGAATAGAAGGCAATGGGTGGCGCATGGAAAGTGGCGTATGCGGATCTCGTGACGGGCCTGTTTGCCCTGTTCATGTGTCTTTGGCTGACCTCCGTCGATGAGGAGGCCATGTCTGAAATCTCCAAGTATTTCAAAAACCCAAACACCGTGATGAAGCCGGCCACCCCGGGGTTGATCGATGTCAAAAACGCGAATGTCGCCTCATCGCGCAAGGCGGAATTTTCAAAACCCGCCCTGACCCCCAGGAACCTGGTGCGCAAAACCACCGAAGACATCGAAAAGTCATTTGTGCAAAGTCCTGAATTCCAGGAAAACAAAAACATGCATATTGAGGTCGTCGATGAAGGAGTGAAAGTAAGCCTCTTCAACACGCCCCAAAGAGATATTTTTGGTGAGAGCGAAAAAAAACTCTCAACCTACGGGGAGGTTGTGATTGACAGTCTCGGTACCTGGTTGAGCCGCGAACACGATCGCTTTGGCGAGCCCCTGGAGGATGTAGAGATTGAAATCGAGGGTCATTCCGCTACAGACACCCAGGGCAATGGATGGGCAGAGTCCATCGAGCAGGCTGTTGAGATTCGCAAAAGGTTGATCGATGAGAACGGTGTGAACCCTGCGAACATCAAAAGGGTGGTTGGGTACGGCCCCAAAAAAGCGACCCAGGACAAACCGCATTCCAGCAAGTCTGTTTCCATCATCATTCGAGAGAAGAAATAGTCCGTCCACGAATAACTCATGTCGGAATTTGTTCCCAAAACCACCGGTGACCTCAGCAACGCGGAAACTGATAGCCAAAAGGAAGACTCAAAAGCTTTTACCCCGATACAGCAGAGCGTGGAGTCGCGATCGGCTTCAGAGCAAGGCGCCAACGAAACCGGCTTCAAGAACATCCAGGCAAAGAAATTGCCGACAATCAACTCTGGCGAAGCTGAGCCGCTGAAAAACATCCAGGTTCCCGCAGACAAAGCCGAAGATCCCGATAAGGGTTCAGGCGACACTGCGCACAGCTCCAAGGTGAACGTCGTCCGCAATGGCGACAAAATCACGCAAATCATTGTCGAATGTAAATGCGGCGAAACAATTCCCTTGGATTGCATTTATTAGGATTGTCTTTTTCAAAAGACCCGCACCTATTACGATTCGCTCGGCGGCTTGGCCAAAAAAGTGAATCAAGACAACACACCCCCATCCCCGACTCCGGGTCAACGATGGGCCAGCAATCTGGAACCTGAACTTGGCCTGGGGATCATCCAGTCGATCGGGAACCAATCTGTTGTCGTCTCCTTTCCAGCCTGTGAGGAGACACGACGCTACTCCCGGGAGTCCTCACCCCTTTATCGGGTCCGCTTTCAATCTGGCGCAACTGTTCGAAGCCAAGAAGGTGCCGACTGCACCGTGACGAGTGTTTCAGAGTCAGGCGGATTACTGACGTATCACGGAGAAAACATCGTCCTGCCCGAGCAGGAACTGCATGCCAGCATGACGGACCGGAGTCCCGTTGAACGTTTGCTGCAAGGCCAAACCACTGATAACGCTCTTTTCGAACTCCGGCTGAACGCCATGAAAATGATGTTTCATTGGCGCAAATCCCCTGTTCGCGGCCTGTTTGGGGGCAAAATTGAGTTGATCCCTCATCAAATGTTCGTAGCCCATGAAGTGTCCAACCGACAACTACCCAGAGTCCTGCTAGCAGACGAGGTCGGCCTGGGCAAAACCATCGAGGCGTGCCTGGTTCTCAACCGATTACTTGTGTGCGGCCGGGTCAAACGGGTTTTGATCCTGCTGCCAAATTCACTTGTGAACCAATGGTTCGTCGAGCTCCTTCGCCGGTTTAATCTCTGGTTCAGTATTTTTGATGAGGAACGCTGCTGCGCCATCGAAACCGGCCAACCCGGTTTCAATCCTTTTGAAGACGATCAACTCCTGATTGCCAACATCGACTGGCTGGCCGAGTCGCCCAAGCGAACGGAACAGGCGATTCAAGCCCCGTGGGACCTGCTGATCGTGGACGAGGCGCATCACCTCGAATGGGATCCCGACGAACCAAGCGCCAAATACCTGCTTGCCAAAGCGCTTGGCCGACGGGCCAAAGCCCTGCTCCTGTTAACCGCCACCCCTCAACAGTTGGGACTGGAAAGCCACTTTGCCCGGTTGCACCTGCTCGACCCAGCACGCTTTTCCAGCTTTGCGGCATTCAAGGACGAGACGGATCAATACAAGCCAGTTGCAAAGCTTTGCAAGAAACTGATCGACAACGAGCCATTAAACATTGAGAAACTTGAACAGTTTCCATACGGCGACTCCCTTTTGGCCAAGGCAAAGTGCGAATTGGCCAAGGGCAAAAACCTGGGTAAGCAAACAAGGGACAAATTAATCCGCGACCTCGCTGACAGGCACGGAACCGGGCGGGTGCTGTTCCGGAACACGCGAAAGACAATCCACGGATTCCCCAAGCGCTTGGCCAAGCTTAACGAACTGCCCCCCGCAGACACGACCACCAACGAGGGCGCTGGCCAAGCCGAGTTCGCATTCGATGTTGGCCTCAGCGAAACGGAGCCAAGCCACAAGTTTGACAATGACGAGCGGGTCGAGTGGCTGATGAGCCTTTTAACAAAACTTTCAACCGAGAAGATTCTGCTCATTTGCCGCAGTAAGGCCAAGGTCGATGAGATTGAAGCATCACTTAAAAAAAGATCAAACCTGAAAACAGGCCTGTTTCATGAAGGTTTAACCCTGATTCAACGGGACAGAAATGCCGCTTGGTTTGCCGAAGAAGACGGTGCGAGACTATTAATTTGCTCCGAAATCGGCAGCGAAGGCAGAAATTTTCAGTTTTGCCGTCATCTGGTGTTCTTTGACCTACCACTCAATCCGGAATTGATTGAACAACGGATCGGGCGCCTGGATCGAATCGGGCAGAAGAACAACATCCATATCCATGTCCCCTACATCAAATCAAGCGACCGGGAGGTCTTGGCCAATTGGTTGCACCTTGGACTGAATGCATTCGAGGAGTGCATTCTGGGCGGCGATACTCTTTTGAACGAATTTGAAGGTCGACTGCGCCAGTGCTTCCGGGGAGCCCTGTCGAATTTGCCGCAGTTGATTCAAGACACAGGCGAAAGCCGCAAGAGACTCAGCGTCAAGCTTCATGAAGGCATAGACCGGTTGCTTGAGATCAACTCCCACTCGAGTGCTATATCAAGTGACTTAATCCGCGAGATTCAAGATACTGAGGACTCGACAGAACTGGAGGAACTAACTCTTCGGCTTTTTGATTTTATGGGACTCGGCGTCGACGACATCGGGCCACGTACCTATCGGATCACCCAAGCTGGTCGACTGCCAGTAAACCTGCCCGGCAACCGGGGTGGAGTGGTCGCTTTAACTTTCGACCGTGTTCGGGCCGTTTCAAGAGACGACCTGATTTATGTCTCCCTGGACCACCCCATCATCTCCGCCTGTGTTGAGCAGTTGCTTGGCTTGGACGTGGGCACTGCCGTTTTTGCACACTGGAAATCGGATTCAACCCCGACGCTTTTGATGGAGTCTGTTTTTGTTCTGGAGTGCCTCGCTCCAGCAAAATGGAATATGGATCGATTTCTCCCGCCCACCCCGATCCGGATTGTCATCAATCATCGTGGCAAGCCTGAACTTGACCGGGATGGCGGGTTTATCACAATGCCCAACACATTGCGAAACGGCCCCGCCCACCTGATACCCGACTTCCCCGAAATCAGGAAACTGATTCAACCCATGGCCCAAGCCTGTGAGTCGTTGGCAGCGAGAAAAGCCGGTGAATTGAAACAGATCGCCGCTGGCGACATGGATGAAAAACTCTCAAGCGAAATCCAACGCCTGGATAGCTTGGCCAAAGTCAATGCAACCGTCCGGCCGGAAGAATTGACACAGTTAAAAGAAGAACAATTGAACCTTGAGAACAGCCTTGACCAAGCCCGTTTTCGCCTTGATTCGATCAGATTGGTGTGGAAAGGAGACATGGAGAAACTGAAACACTAACCTTTTTCCCCGTTTTAGCTAAAGTTTTGCTGTTTTTTGTCGAACCTACGATGAGATGATTCGGCAATGACCACGACAGTCACAACGAACATAACGCCAATGAATGTAACTGCCTCTTTGGAGACATCGGATAATTCTCCTAGCAATTCGTTTTGGCAGCGCAATGGTGAGCGTGGCGAAGATAAAAAGCCAAAAAAAGCAAGCAAAAAAGCTTTTTTCGAAGGTTCCGTTCCGGCGAAGACTTGGGGGATTTATGCCGACTTGGCTGGGCTGATGAATGCTATTTGCTTGCTACAAACACAAAGCGCATTCCTAAACCAAGCGAAATCAGCAATCGTAAGGTTGGATCGGTTATCCCATCAAGCAGAAGCCGACGGGAGTGGATTGGATCAAACCACAACAATAGCTGAACTGGCTGCTTTTATAGCTGATGTGCTCCATAAAACCCAACATAAGACAGTCTTAAACGAAGATGAGACCGCTACGAATGCTCTCGCACATAATCAACCTAAACA
>Ga0208129_1000044_pt1 | contig 47966 bp, 37 predicted proteins | sample ETNtaG_13_FD_185759 | JGI IMG/M metagenome (GOLD analysis project Ga0208129, IMG submission 185759) | Marine microbial and viral communities from oxygen minimum zone, Eastern Pacific Ocean - ETNP201306PF47B (SPAdes) (version 2) | ecosystem: Environmental > Aquatic > Marine > Oceanic ...
CAAAACCAGGATTTACGATAAAATTTAACCAGTTTGTTGAAAGGCAGAAATTTTACGGTTTGCGCAGAATTATTCTTAACAATGCTAATCAAGACCCTAGTTATATACGTGAATCAATTGGTTACAGTATTTTCCGTGATGCCGGCATCCCGGCTCCACGTACTGGTTATGCAACACTCAATGTTAACGGTAAATCACGTGGTTTATACGTGCAAATTGAAGCAGTAACACAGGACTTTCTCGCGCGGTGGTTTTCAAATACTAAAGGTAACCTATACGAAGGACCGGGAGATATCATGGAATGGGACCATTTGGATTTAGATTCTAATCAAAGCAATGATGATCGAAGAGACTTGCAGCAACTTGCCGAAACAATAGAAGAAGCCAGTGATCAAAATCCATGGCGCACTATTTCAAAACATGTAGATTTTAATTGTTTCAAGCGATTTATCGCTCTGGAACAACTTGTTAATCATTGGGATGGATACACACAGACAAACAACTACCGCATTTACCACAACCCGGAAACGTCGAAGTTCGAATTTTTTCCCCACGGCTGCGATCAACTTTTTGAAGAAGCGCATGCTAATATTTTCAGGAACCAAGGTGGCATACTGAGTCGCGCACTGATTCAAACCGAAGCAGGTAGAGAGCAGTATAAAGAAACGATAAGACTTCTGCTTGATCAGGTATGGGATGAATCAACAATAACGAGCAGAATAGCTGAAAAATATCGACTGATCCGTCCGTATGTCTCCTCGGGGGGGCGGATTGGGCGTGGCATCGATGAATTTGAAGAAACAGTAAATCGCATGCTTCGTTTTGTGGCCACTCGTCGATACGCGGCGATTAGCCAACTGATATCAGCAGACAGTCAAAATAATTGGCGGCAATACCGTGAGGCCGAATACCATTGGTTGTTCGACTCTTACAGGTAGCCAATTCTCGCCGATCTCCTCCGCAAACACGAAGCCAAGACGGGTGAAGAATTGAAAGCTGAAGGGAAATGAAGCGCATCCTACTCACAACAAACGCAGCCGCGCTGTTAGTGGGGTGTGGAATTACCCAGCAAGGTATAGTTCAAGCGCCGGGCATATCAATTCACGAGGCTGCCTGGAAGGGAGACATTGAATCTGTCAAACAGCACCTGGCTGCTGGCGAGACAGTCAATGCAACGAATAAGTGGGCTTCGACTCCTTTGCATTACGCGGTTCGTTCAGGTCACAAAGAAACCACCGTGCTACTCATTCTGAAGGGCGCGGATGTGAATGCGAAAAACAATGAAAGAAGGAATCCTTTGCATCGTGCGGCCATGGATGGGCACAAGGAAATCGCTGAACTGCTAATCTCTGAAGAAGCGGATATGGATGCACAGGATGGGGATGGTTTGGCTCCCCTGCATTATTCAGCACGTGCAGACCACAAGGAAATCGTTGAATTACTTATCAATAATGGCGCGGATGTGAATGTAAGGAGTACGGCTAATTTAACACCGCTAGATATGTCTAGTGGCGGAATCGCCGACCTCATCCGCAAGCAAGGCGGCAAAACGAGTAAAGAATTGATTGCGCTGTCCAATGCTGCCAGAACAGGAAATATAGCAGAGGTCAAGAAACACCTGGCTGCTGGTGCGGATGTGAATGCGAAGGATATGTACGGAGATACTCCTTTACATGATGCGGTTAAACGAGGTCACAGGGAGGTTGTAGAACTACTCGTCACCAACGGCGCGGATATGAATGTGCAGGATGGAAATGGTCGGACTCCCTTGTATCCCGCGACTGCTTTGGATCACAGGGAAATCGTCGTAATACTCATTGCCAAGGGCGCGGATGTGAATGTAAAGGATGATGATGGATCGACTCCATTGCACAAGGCAGCTGGATTGGGTCGCAAGGAAATCGTAGAACTGCTGATAGCCGAAGACGCGGATTTGAATGCAAAGACTTATTCTGGTCAAACACCGCTGGATCGGGCAGTTCTATGGGCCGAAGACAAACCTGAAATAGCGGTTTTCCTCCGCAAACACGGCGGCCAGACGGGTGAAGAGCTGAATAAAGAAGGAAAATAAAGCTGATTTGACAGTTGAACTTAACCGAATAATCACCGCTTTGATGTTTGCCTATCTCCGCGATAAGGAATAATTAGAGTCATGAAATCAAATGCATCACTCTTACAGATCCTGGCTGCCATCGCCTTGCTGGCGGCCCTGAGCCTGTCGGTAGCAGTCTCGGCCGGGCCATGGTCGAGATGCTGGGAAAAGCAAAGTGACTGTCATTCTGGGATTGTTTCCTTAAACTGGCAGTGATCCCAATGAAAAGATCCGTTAGCACCTTGTCAGCATATTGCTTGGCCATGGTCATTTCGCTTGGGGCCCCTGAGAAACGGCTGCCCATCAAAGGGGAGGTATTTACCATTGATGAGCACACGGCATTCCTGATCCAGCCTGAGAAACCCAGGGTGGATCAACCAATCCCGTGGGTTTGGTATGCACCGACGTTGCGCGGGCTGCCGGCCAACTCGGAGAAGTGGATGTTTGAGAGGTTTCTCAAGGCGGGCATTGCTATTGCGGGCGTGGATGTGGGGGAATCCTACGGCAGTCCGAAAGGGAGGGAGGTATACTCCGCGTTGCATGAGCACTTGGTCAAGAAACGTGGTCTGGCCAAACAGGCATGTCTACTGGCCCGGAGCCGTGGCGGCCTGATGCTCTACTGCTGGGCGGAGGAAAACCCCGACAAGGTACGGTGCATTACCGGCATATATCCGGTCTGCAGCATTGCCAGTTACCCCGGTCTCAAGCGTGCCTGCGATGCCTACGGCATGACCGCTGATCAACTGGAGGCGCAGTTGGCCAAGCACAACCCGATCGACCGACTGGCGCCCTTGGCCAAGGCGAAGGTGCCTATTTTCCATATTCATGGGGACAAGGATCGGTTGGTACCGTTGGAGGCCAACTCGGGTTTGGTGAAAAAACGATACGATGAACTGGGTGGAAGAATGACGCTGGAAGTCGTCAAAGGACAAGGCCACAACATGTGGGAGGGTTGGTTCCAGAGCCAAAACCTGGTTGATTTCGTGATCAAACACGCCAATCCGGTGAACTCGAGCAAGGTCAAGTAGAGTTGTTTAAGTAACAATCAACTATGTCCCTGCTATCGCGCGAACTTGAATCGAGCCTAAATCAAGCTGCGCAGGCATTGTACGGTGCGAATGGGTTATACATTGGAGCAGGAGCTGGAATGGGGGTGGACTCGGGATTGCCCGATTTTCGTGGAAAAGAAGGTTTTTGGAATGCTTATCCGCCCGTAGCGCAACTTGGATTGTCTTTCTCTGAAATGGCCAATCCTCGTTGGTTCGACACTGACCCAGAGTTTGCCTGGGGTTTTTATGGGCATCGATTGAATCTATACCGGGCAACCAAGCCACACGAAGGTTTCGATATTCTACGCAGATGGGGCGAAGCCATGCCGGGTGGTGCTTTTGTTTTTACCTCTAATGTGGATGGGCACTTCCAGAAGGCAGGCTTTGATGTCAGGCAAATAAACGAACACCACGGTTCCGTTAACCATTTACAATGTGTGGAGAACTGTGGGCAAGAGGTTTGGCCTGCGATCAATTCTAAGGTCGTAGTTGATGAAAGCACCTTGCGGGCCGCTTTACCTCTGCCGTCATGTCCAGCCTGTGGTCAACTTGCCCGACCAAACATCTTGATGTTCGGTGACTGGTGTTGGGATTCGTCGCGTTCCGGCAAGCAAAAGATTCGCCATGACAAGTGGCTCCAACAACAGGAAGATGAAAAGATCGTATTGATCGAGATAGGAGCTGGTATGGGTATTCCAAGCGTCCGGTATCAATGTGAATCTCTCCTGGTAGACAAGAGAGGAACATTGATTCGCATCAACATACGAGATTCCGAAGCGCCAGTTGGAAACATATCCCTACCCATGGGCGGACTGGAGGCCCTTCGCCAAATTGACGTGATTATTGATGATTCGAGAAAAAAATAATCTAACCTTATGTCAATCTGCAGACATCTGAATTGCCGGACGGAACATCAGGCGATCAATCGACTCAATTGTTTTTGCCATCGACAGGAATCTTGATATTCAGTCCCCACGGGTTCCTGTACGACTTGGCCAGCATTTTGTTGGCTTGATCGTCCCCATTGAACCGTTCCTTTGCCGGGTCCCAGCGGAGTTTGCGATTCAGTTGGATGGCGATGTGTGCCAGTTGCGCCAGGGAACAAGTACGATGTCCAACCTCCGCATCGGCCATGGTCGGGGCATTATTTTTGATTCCGTAGATGAAATCCTGCTTGTCTTCCCTTTGTGGGAGACGTAGGTCGCTATCTTTAAATTTTGTTCGCAGAATGTTCCTATCACTGGCCTGAAATCCACCTTTTCGGTGCCAGTTGGCTTGAATCCACCCTTCTTCGCCTTCAACCCGCAAATAGGCGCCAGCCTTGTCGATGCGATAATCCATCGCGACACCATTGGGATAGAGGTATTGGGCTTTGAGGTCGATGAGAACGTTCCAGAGCCCGGTACCCGCGGCAGGGTATCGACCCGTACCTTCGATCTCCACCGGACCGCTGCGTTCGGAATCATTGACCTGCTGAGCCACGTCCAAAACATGAGTTCCCCAGTTGGTGATCATACCCTCGCAGGTATCCCGGCAACGCATCCATCCGGGGCGTCCATATGACTTGGGCGGATGCACCCGGTCAACGGTATACGGTTTCTTCGGCGCAGGACCGAGCCACATGTCGTAATTCAGATCATCGGGCACTGGCACTGGATCAGCCTTCCCACCGGCCACGTCGCCTGCTGGCACCCCGACTTCGATGCGTCTAATTGTACCGAGATAGCCGTTGCGCACCAGTTGAGCAGTCTTGTGCATGTAGCCATTCGAACGGCACTCACTGTCGGTGCGGAACGTAACCTTATGCTTGCTGACGGCGTCGGCGAGCAATCGACCCTCAGCGATGGAGAGTGTCAATGGCTTTTCACAAGATACGTGTTTGCCGTGTCTGACTGCCGCAAGGGATATCGGCACGTGCCAATGGTCGGGAGTGGAATTCATGATCGCATCAACATCGTCACGGGCGATCACTTCACGCCAGTCCATGTGAACCTTGCAGTCGCGGTTCCCGTAGAAAACATCGACATCCTGCTTGGCGTTGTCCAGGCGCCAGCGATCAACATCACATACAGCTACCACCTGTACATCATCCATGTTCAAAAGCGTTTTGAGGTTGATCATGCGTGCCTGGCGCCCCATCCCGATCATACCGATCGTGATGCGGTTGGACGGTGCATTTTTTCCAAAGACCGTCGATGGGACGATTGTTGGAAAGGTGGAGATTACGCCGGCTGCGCTGAGGGCGCCAAGAGCCTGTCGGCGTGTGCAGGTCGCACTGCTGAGTGATTTATTCTTTATTCTTGGTTGAGTTCGGGTGTGTTGCTGGCAGAGCTCTTTTCAGGAGGTTTCGCAGTCCGCTTTCATGGGCACTGCCAACGAAACATGTGGAAATTACCCGAGAGGGTTCGACTCCCCCCACCTCCACCACTCTTTAAAGGGTTATTCACTAAAGCATGATTTCGTTTACTGGTTCAGCCCGGGTGGCCCCAGTCAACCGGGCATCGAGCCCTTGGACGGGCATGCTGAACCGCCAGGCATCAATGCCCAACAGGTGAAGGATGGTGGCATTGATCTCATGGATGTGAACGGGTTTATGAACCACGTTATAGCTGAATTCGTCAGTTTCGCCGTGGACTATCCCCGGTTTGACACCACCCCCAGCCATCCACATGGTGAAGCACTTGGGATGGTGATCCCGGCCGTACTCGGTCTTGGTTAATTCTCCCTGGCAATAGATGGTTCGACCAAACTCCCCACCCCACACGACCAGTGTGTCATCGAGCAAGCCGCGTTCCTTCAGGTCGTTGATAAGGGCAGCAACAGGTTGATCAATGTCGCGGCACTGGTTTGGTAGATCCTTGGGCAGCTTGAAATGCTGGTCCCAGCCTCGGTGGAAAATCTGGGTGAATCGCGTGCCCCTTTCGGCCAAACGCCGAGCCATCAGGCAGTTGTAGGCGAAGGTTCCCTCCTTTTTCGAGTCAGGCCCGTATTTTTCAAATGTTGAGTCTGGCTCTTTTTTCAGGTCGGTAAGTTCCGGTATGGAGGACTGCATGCGGAATGCCATTTCATACTGGGCAATTCGCGCCTGTACATCCGGATCGCCAACTTCATTGAATTGCTGTTGGTTCAACTCATCAAGGGCATCGAGCATGCGCCGCCGCACCTTGGGACTAACCCCTTTGGGATTGGAGAGAAACAACACCGGGTCGCCCGCAGAGCGAAGAAGCACGCCCTGATGCTTGGACGGGAGAAACGCCGAGCCCCACAACCGACTGAAGAGCGCCTGCGCCTCCTTGCGCCCCGTCCAAGTGGAGTTCAATACAACAAAGGACGGCAGGTTGTCAGTTTCATTCCCCAGACCGTAGCTCAGCCAAGCTCCCATGCTGGCGAAGCCAGGAATTTGGAAACCGGTCAGGATATAGGTGATCGCTGGATCATGGTTGATGGCCTCTGTATAGACCGTCCGGAGGATGGCCAAGTCTTTTGCCACGGTTCCCGTGTGGGGCAGCAGTTCACTGATCCATGCTCCATTTTCATTGTTATCGTACTTCTTGAAATTATAGATCGACGGAGCTACGGGAAACCGTTTCTGCCCTGATGTCATGGTGGTGAGTCTCTGGCCCATGCGAATCGACTCCGGCAAATCCTTGTCGAACCACTTCCCCATCTCGGGCTTGTAGTCAAACATGTCCATTTGGGATGGCGCACCGGACATGAACAGGTAGATGACGCGCTTGGCCTTGGGGGCAAAATGAGGCAGGCCGGGTATCCCCGGCACTCCGTTGCGCTTGGCAGCCTGCGCCGCGAAGGCAGGATCCTTGGCCAATAGCGACCCCAGAGCCATGGAACCCAGACCGAGTGCGCCGTTCCGGAAAAAATGCCGGCGTGTTTGGTTTTGGAGATATGTTTGTATTGGATCCATTTTGTTACCTTATCGTTTGTGTGTTGTCCGAGTTAGCCCTTGTTCAGCACCTCATCCAGGTTCAATATGATGTTGGCGACCATCGTGCAAGTTGCCAGTTCAACCGGATCAAGCCCGGAATCCGGAGACAACTCACCCACAGCAACCGCCCCTTTGGCGGCATCGGCGTTGGACTTGAACTCACCGTAAAAATCGTTGTAGGCCGACACGAGCGACCTGCTTTCACTGGCCGATGGTTTTCGCAGCGTGGCCAAGCGGAAACCGTAGGCCAAGCGCTCCTCGATTGAGCCACCCTCATTTTGCATGATCCGCTGAGCCAAGCCGCGTGCGGCTTCAAAATATTGCGGGTCGTTCATCAGCAGCAGCGCCTGCAAAGGCGTGTTCGTACGTTCACGGCGCACTGAGCAAACCTCCCGTGACGGCGCATCAAAGGTGTTCATCTGCGGTGGCGGAGCCGTGCGCTTCCAGAATGTGTACAGGCTGCGGCGATGTACCTTTTCCGGGCCGTTGTCTTTCTTAAACCGAACGGTGTTTGAACCCGTGTAGCCTACGACGAACCATAACCCATCGGGCTGGGGCGGCTTGACGCCGGGGCCTCCGACTTTCTCGACAAGCAACCCGCTGAGCGCCAAAGCTTGATCCCGCAACGCCTCCGCATCGAGTCGAAACCGCGGCCCCCGAGCGAACAACCTGTTCTCCGGGTCGAGGTCGTAAAGTTCTGGTGACGCCTTTGAGGTTTGCCGATAGGTGGAGGAGGTCACCACCAGGCGGATCAATTCCTTCACATTCCAGCCGGACTGGGTAAAGTGGACAGCCAGCCAATCCAGCAGTTCCGGATGCGTGGGCCATTCGCCCTGCATTCCAAAATCCCCGGCAGTCTTGACAATGCCCACTCCAAAGACCTGCTGCCAAAAACGGTTCACAGTCACCCGCGCAGTGAGAGGGTGGGTTCCGTTCAGCAACCACTCGGCCAAACCTAGGCGGTCCTGGGGTGCGCCTTCGGGGAAAGGAGGCAGAAATTCCGGTGTTTTTCGGGTCACTTTATCTCTTCGCTGGTCATACAAGCCGCGATCCAATACATAGGCGTCCCGGGGCTTTTTCAATTCCTTCCACACCAATGTTGTGGGTGCATTCTTTTTGGTATCAGCAATCTTCTTCTCCCACTCTTTCATGCTCTGATGCAAAGGCTCAAATTGCTTGCGGGTATTCAGGCAGATATGCTCAACAAAATGATCCTTAAGTTGTGAAAGCCCTGAATCATTGAGGGATTCCTTCTTGATAAGCGGAAGCAGTTTGTCCGGCAACGCCGGTTTCTCAACCTGTCGCAAAGCCGCAAGCCAAAGGTTGAAGGAAACGTATTCCTGTTTGTCCTTGGTTGATGTGACCCACCCGGCCTGATCCCAGTAAACTGTCCCGTCGAACTGAGTGAATGCCCAACCGTTAACCTTGGCTCCAGGCTTGAGTCCCACCGAACCAGCGTCCACCTCCAGCCTCACCCACTCTCCCGCGGTTGGTAATTCACCTACGCGACGCCGGCTTACCGTCCCATCCTTCCCCCATTCGATCAGGCTCTCACCCCAATAAGCTCGGTGTTCCCATGTGCCATCGTTCCACTGGAGCATGACCTGCTTGGGTGGATTTTCAGGATCCAAATAGATGTAAGTGAACAATTTGTCACCGTCTGCGATTACGATCGGTTTCTCGGCCCCGGTGAAAAAATTCTGTTTCAACCCTGTTGCTGTCTGCACAGTGGCCTTTTTCCCGCTGTAAACCAGTTTGCTGTCTTTCTCGACCATCTTCCACTCTCCCTCCGGTTTGGCCCCGGGCGGAAGATCATCCTCTGCCCAGACTGTTTCCACAGGTTGAGGTGCTGGAAGCGGCTTGGGATTCTCTGGTTCCTCATAATCGCAGGTATCCAGTTTTTTCCGAATCTCCTGCCGAACAGACGAGAGTTGCTCCTGATGTTCCTTTATCGCCTTCTCCTGTTCATCGGTGGGCAACTGAATAACCGGCGCGTGAGCCTTGTTGTTCCCGTCCATTGGATTCCCGTCCAGACTGTTGAAATAAGCAGAGAGTTGAAAGAACTCCTTTTGTTTCAACGGGTCAAACTTGTGATCGTGACAGACTGCGCATCCCGATGTCATGCCCATGAACACAGTCGCGAATGTGGTCACCCGATCCATGACATTTCGAATCAGGACCTCTTCCTTGATGGATCCTCCTTCATTGGTGGTGACATGAGCGCGGTTGTACCCGGTGGCTGTTAAATGGGCCGAACTGGGATTTGGCAGGAGATCGCCAGCAAGTTGCTCCCTGACAAATTCATTAAAGGGCTTGTTTTGATTGAAAGCATCAATGACCCAGTCACGGTATGGCCAAAACTCTCGGTAGTTATCCAGATGAAGCCCGTGCGTGTCTCCATACCGAACCGCATCCAGCCACGGACGCGCCATATGCTCCCCATAGGCATGGGAGTTAAGCAGCCGGTCGACCACTTTTTCATAAGCGTCGGGGGAACGATCATTCAGGAATTGATCGACAGCCTCCAGTGTCGGGGGCAGACCGGTCAGGTCCAGTGTCAACCTCCGGATAAGAACCCGCCGACTCGCTTCCTTGGATGGAGATAGCCCCTCCACGTTCAGTCGATCCAGAACAAAACGATCAACGGCATTACGCGGCCAGGGATTGTTTTCAAATTTTGGCGGAGCCTCCAGGCGAGGTGCGACGTAGGACCAGTGGTTCTCATATTTCGCGCCTGACTTGATCCACCGCCTTATCAAGTCCTTCTCTTTTTGGGTTAGTTTTTTGATGGAATCCGACGGGGGCATGATGTCGTCGTCGTCATCGGTGATGATCCTGAGGTACACCTCGCTTTCATCCGGTTCACCCGGAACAATGAACTCGGCATGAGCTTCCTTTTCGAGGTCCAGCCGCATGGGATTCTTTTTGGGCTTCCGAGTGCTTACATCGGGGCCGTGGCAGGCATAGCAATTATTGGAGAGAATAGGTCTTATATCGCGACCAAATGAAACGGTATCCCCCAAGCAAACTACCCCGGATAAAATCATGCATAAAAGCGTGATGGCATACTTCGCCGCACGGTGGCCGAGCATAAAACCAAATTTAGGAATCATTTTTTTAGATTGAACCGATTAACAAACGCAAGAGTAAATATATCTCCACATCATACCTTGACTTAGGTCAAGGTAGTGGATTCGTCACACAAATTGACAATGACTTGAATCAAATTGATTATCAAGTGCGAGATTTGCCCTAAATCCATCTTATTCTGTCCAAGCCATTATCACCATCAAGCGCGCGGATGAATTGTGGCGATCGCTCATGCTTTCCCTACTTACTTCCAACGGACTCAGCAAATTGGACCCAAAAAATGGGTTGTCCGTGCTTATTGTGCCCGACAAGTCTCAACCGGTTGTTCGTTGCATCGCAAGGCGGTGTGATCGATCATCCCCCCGCCCCAACAGGCACTCACGAAAACAGCTTGGACACCGCACGTCCTTCACCGTTTTTCGTGACGTAAAACGGTCGGCGTTCGACCTCGACGCTATACCGGGGTGATATCCCCATGGCCGAGTAAATGGTCGCGTGCAAATCCTCGACACTAATGGGATCCTTGGTCGCCAGACACGGTCGCTCTGAAGCGCTCTCACCGTAAAGATTACCCTTCTTGATGCCACCACCAAACATCAGCACGCTAGAGGAACCGGTGAAATGGCGGTGCAACCCGTAGTGCTTCATTTCCTTGAGGACATCCGTCTTGGCGCGTGACTGATCCCGGGCGGTGCTGCCTGGAACGCCTTCAATAATCATGTCGCGACTGAACTCGCTCGCCAAAACGATCATCGTGCGATCAAGCAGGCCGCGTTCCTCAAGGTCAAGTACAAGTTGGGCGATTGGCCGGTCAATTTGCTGCTTTAGTTTGACGGCCGTGGTGTGGCCGTTCTCATGAGTATCCCAGTGAAGGAAAGGCACATACTCGGTGGTCACCTCTATGAAACGCGCCCCGGCCTCCGTGAGGCGTCTGGCCAGCAGACATCCTTGGCCAAAGCGGCCGGTGTTGTATTTATCGAACGATTCCTTGGGCTCCAGCTCGAGGTCGAACGCCTTGGCCGCGGGCGAATCGAGCAACCGATAGGCGCTGTCGATGGAGCGCAGCAGGCTCTCCTGCTGGAAATCATCGGATGCCCCGAATGCGGGCGATGCCTGCACCATTTCCCGATACGCCTCGTACCGGCGCTGGAATCGCTGCCGGCTCATGCCCTTGGGCGGGCGAACGGTCTGGATGGCATCATTTGGCTCGGGTACGAGAAAGGGGCCGTACTCCGATCCGAGAAAACCGCCGGTGTGGAACGCCTTGAGTTCCTCGCGCTCGCCGGCGTTAAAGCGCTGGCCTATGTCAATGAAGGCAGGGATAGCCTCGTTGCGCGGGCCCAGTGCCTGTGCCATCCAAGCGCCCATGTGAGGTGCGGCCACAGTCACCGGCGGCACGTAACCGGTATGCCAGTGGTATTGGTGACGCGAGTGCAGAATATTGCCAAGATCGGGCAGCACATGCGAGCGGATCAACGTGCCTCGATCAATAACCTTCGCAATATTTTCGAGTCCCTTGGTGAATTTGATATTGTCGACCACCGTGTCGATGGCCGGGAAGGTGCTCATGATGCGATTGACGTCCAACCCCTCCTTAAACGGCTCGTAATGCTTGGGGTCGAACGTATCTGGCGCAGCCATGCCGCCGGCCATCCAGAGCAGGATGCAGGTGTCGGCGGTTGCCTCAATTTTCTTGTCGTTCTCGGTCGCGCGCGCTGCCCCTGCTGTCATGGCTCCAAAAGTGGCTGCGCTGGTGTTCTTCAGGAACTGACGTCGATTTTGAGTCTGATCAAATATCATTGTGAAACTCTCCTGTGTGGGTTACTCGTAACGTTATCGAATCAATTGAAAATCTGGCAGCATGGCGACGATCCACAACAGATCTTCAACGGCCTGGGTATCGACGGGAGTGCCCAGCAACTCGCTGGCGACTTGCGCTTCCCGATCGCTTGGCCTGCGTCCAAGTGCTTCTTGATACAGGCGTTGAACCATCTGTGCCGGATCGGCTCCCTCGGCCTTGATCCAGTGGCTTGCGCCCTCCTTGAGCTTGGCATCCAGCGTGCCGCCGTTGGTTAACTCAAGCGCCTGCAGCATGGTGGCCAGAGAGTCGCGCCGGGTGACCACGTTTTCACGGTTTGGACGCCCCAGGGCGCGGCTCAAGGGGTCGTCATTGACCAGCGAGGCGCGAATGGTGCTTGGCGCTTGGCCAAGAGCTGCGGCAAGACTCCACGGGGCCATGCCACCCGGGCCAAGCACCACAGCGTGCCGCCAGTTGGACGCCTTGAATCCCGGCTGCTGCCACCCCTTAGCCGCCTCCCGGTTCACCAGCCATGAATTGTCGCTCATCAAGCTTCGGCTCCCCATTTGTACCCGGAACGCCAGCCCGGCCGGGCTCGGGGCAATGTTGGTCGCCTTCACGGCGATTATGTTTTCGCCGGGATGCATATGCGGCGCAAGATCCACATGTACTGGTTCGTTCCACTCCTTGCCCTTCGCAAGCCGGGCACCGTTCACAAACAAGACAAACTCATTGTCGCAGGTGACCACGGCCCGGGCCGACGCCGGTTTACCGTCCAACATAAACGTCTTCCGGAAATACACGGTTTCCTGGGGTGCAGACTCGGCAGCTTTATCATCCGCCCAAATCCAGCTTGGCAGATTCGTGGGATCGGTCCCCGGCTTGGTGATCTTGGCGGCCAGATCGCCCGGTGCCGTCCGAGTCAATGAGCAGAGAGCATCAATAAATTGCTCGGCTGACATGCGCCGGGTCAACGGCCCTCGGAACACGAATGCCTCCGCCGTGTTGCCAACCGATGAAACCGCCATCGACTGATAAGCCCGGGAATTGCAGATAAGCCGCAGGGTGTGCTTTAGGTCGTAACCGTGTTCCGCAAAGTCCACCGCCAACCAGTCCAACAGATCAGCATCCCACGGTTTTTGATCCATGTCGTCAACCGGTTCGACAATTCCACGCCCCATCAACGCCTCCCAAAACCGGTTGACCAGTGTACGGCCAAGCCTTCCATTGCCGGGATCGGTGATAATCTTGGCCATCTTTGCAATTCGTTGATTCTTCGGTGCCTTGGGATCGATGTCTCCCAGTTCAGGATACAGGAAAGCTGGAGAGGCCAATTTCCCGGTCCTCTTGCCACAGCGGTAGATTTCGAGTGGTTCATCGGCAAACACGCTCGCCAACGACCAAACATCCTTGATCTGCCAGTGACTGATGAAACTGTCATGACAGGAGGCACACTTGAGATTCGTGCCCAGAAAAACCTGCCCAATATTTTGGGATGCCTGCACTTCCCGCCGCTGCGCGGCTGTGACCACACCTCGCCACTTTATGCCGTTGATAAATCCCTCCGATCCGTCAACCGGATCGATTAATTGACGGACAAACTCGTCATACGACATGTTTTGGTGGAGTGAGTTGTATAGCCACTGGGTGATTTGTTTTCGCCCACCATCGATATAGCCGGTCCCTTGATAGGCATTACGCAGCATGTCCGACCAGAATGTCAACCAATGCTCGGCGTAACCCTGATTGTTGCTAAGTAATTGATCGACCAATTGGCTGCGTTTATCAGGTGACGAATCGCTGACAAACGCCTCCATCTGGGCCGGCGATGGCAGCACCCCGATCAAGTCAAGCGATGCCTGTCGGGCAAATGCCCGGTCATCAACCAACTTAAGACTCACTTGCATGTTCTGCCGCTTCCAGTAAGCGCCGACCAGACGATCAATGGGATTGTCTGACTTGCCTCCTTTGGGCAGCTTGACCACTCGAGGCGCCAATGGTGCGCGGCGCCAATCCGTAAAACTGAATCCCTCGGGCCATGAGAGCCCCTCGTCAATCCACGCCCGCATCGACTCAATCTGAGTAGCTGTCAGCGGTTTACCCTTGGAAGGCATCCGATCGTCCGGATCCTCAGCAGTGATTTGATCGATAAGCAGACTCTTCGAACTTTGCCCAACAATCACGGCCGGCCCGGACTCGCCGCCCTTGATGAAACCGTCGCGTGTGTCGATGGAAAAGCCGCCCTTGCGTTCGTGTCCGGAGTGGCAGCGTGAACAACGGTTTTTCAGGACAGGCTGAATCTCCTCCTGAAAATTCACCGACTCAGCCATCAGCCCATTTGCTGCCCAGACAAAGCCAATGGCAAGAATGAGGGTTGGTCTATTTACCATTTTACTGGCGAGAGATTTAAACATAATGCTTTCACCCGGCCATTCTAGTATATCCAACCAAAAAAACTGATCTCCTGTTGCTTGCCTTTAACCGATTATTGCCCTCCAACCAACTATAATGATGCGGTTGGCCAAGCCCTGGAGATGAGTGCGGCCGGGTATCCCGCTTGGCCAGGCGATGTATAAGCCACTCTACCACGCACACTGGCCTACAGAGCCGAATTTCAAATGCCAAATTTAGGGAGCTTTTGAAACTCTTCGAGGCTGAAGGGGGAAGCTTCAAGAAAAAGATACCAGAAGTTTTTGACATTATTTCAGGCAAAAAAAGTTTTTCGGACAAAGTTGGAGGGCAATAATCGATTAAAGGCAAGCAACAGGAGATCAGTTTTAAAAATTGACACAGGTCAATAAAAACCCACAATATCCAACTGCGCTTTGCGGTAAAGTCTTTCCTTGTGAAAAATTCACATTCTCCCGCCTTGCGCGGTGCAGGAATTGAAATCAACCCATATTTGGTGAGCGCTAACTCTTCCGACTATTGTAGAACCCATTGAGCACCGGCAGGCGGTAGAGGCGTGTGTTTTCTGAAGGTTTTCCACACCAAAGCTAGAATATAAACGATGCATGAGATGAAGAAATTGCCCGTCTTTCTATGGACGTGTGCGTTGGTTCTGCTAGCAGCAAACGATGCTGTTGCTGAAGGCAGAGATTCTGCGAAAATATACGGCGCGTCCTGCGCTGTTTGCCACGGTGACAAGGGAGAGGGCAAAACCATTGGTATAAATAGGTTCCCCGCGATTGCCGGCCTGCAGAAGTGGTACATTCAGGATCAATTGATCAAGTTCAAGTATGACGGTCGAGGAGCGGATTACCGGGACAAGGGGGGGTTGATGATGCATGCCATGGTACGGACGCTGAAACCGCAAAGAAGTAAGGATTTGGAAATTGTTGGGGAGCCGGAAATTGAGGGAATTGCTGGTTATATTTCTAACCTACCAGTGGATAACTCATCGAAGCTGGAAAAAGAGAGTGATGACGAATCACTCAATGCGAGCATCGAGAGGGGCAGAAAAATCTATACGGCCGAAGCCCCTTCAGGGTGCGTACTGTGTCATGGTGACAAATTCCAGGGGAACAACAAGGAGGATGTGAACAAGTTGTTGCCTCGAGCCCCCATGTTAGTGCCGCTGGATGACTGGTACATGCTTGAACAGTTGGGGAAATTTCGAGAAGGGGTCAGAGGGCCTGTGGCAGACACCAAACGAGCAAAACAACTTCTGGGTGAAAAGGCCAAACTCAAGATGAGTGACCAATTGGACGGACCGGCCCTTATGCAGGCAATGTCGCTGACGGCCTTGGTGAATAAACAGGCCGTGAAGGATGTGGTCGCCTATATTTACTCAGAAACACACCCCTCCAATTAATCATGAGTAAGTCTAAGGACATTCCCGGCACCACCTCCTACATCCTCTTCATTGTTACCGCAGTGATTTGTGTGGTTTTCGCGATCACGGCGTTCTACTTCGTTTTTCCCAATCGCGAGACCTGGATGGTAGGACTGCCTCAAGCCTCCAGTTATGCCGGTGATATTGATGGACTGTTCGGCCTGATCACCTATCTGGTCGGGTTCTGGTTTGTTGTCTCCGAGGTGGTCTTTTTCTATTTCATTTTCCGCTACCGTAAAAAGACCCCAGATCAGAAGGCCGAGTATGTGACTGGGGAGGAACACCACCAGAAGCAGTGGATTACCATCCCGCACATATTGGTAATTATATGTGATGTCGCATTGATCTTTGGAACGGTATACGTCTGGTACAAGGTCAAGCAGGATTTGCCGCCGGCCCAGGCGACCATCCGGGTGACCGGGCAGCAGTGGGCCTGGACCTTCCAGCACCCCGGCCCTGACGGGCAGCTCGACAAGGGGGATGACGATATTTATCTGGTCGACGAACTTCACCTCAAGGTAGATACAGTTTACCACTTCAAGCTGGAGTCGACGGATGTGCTGCACAGCTTTTCCATTCCCGCATTCCGCATCAAGCAGGATTCGGTTCCCGGGCGAACGATCACGGGTTGGTTTGAGCCGACCTTGGTGGGGGAATACGACATCCAGTGTGCCGAGATGTGCGGCATAGGGCATGGGCTGATGAAGGGCCGGGTTTATGTTCATGCCGAAAACGAATACAGCCAATGGCTTAAAGGGGAAAACCTGAGCGGTGCAACCGCTGCGGAAACATCTGCAGTTGCGTTAGGTCAGGTGGCTCTGGAAAGAACAAGTCCATGACGGGCGATAACCTGATCTAACCAGCAACACAAAAAGGAATGACCCAAAAGAAGAAAACTGGAACCCGCAAGGCGCCGGCCGGGCACACATCCCACCACGAGGAGAGTTTCTGGAGCAAGTACGTCTTCTCGACCAACCACTTTGTGATTGCTTTGCAATACACTATCACTGGTGTCTTCATGGCGCTGATCGGTGGTTACATGGCGTATGTGTTTCGCATGCAACTGGCATTTCCGGGCGAAGCGGTGCCCGGATTTGGAATTGTTGGTCCTGGTGAATACAACAACATGGTGACCAACCATGGCACCATCATGATCTTCTGGGTGGCAATGCCGGTCCTTATTGCCGGTTTCGGTAACTTCTGCATCCCGCTGATGATCGGGGCTGATGACATGGTATTCCCACGGCTTAACCGGCTTTCCTATCAGATTTTTCTGCTGAGCTGCGTGGTCATCATTGCCTCGCAGTTCGTGCCGGGAGGTGGCTTTGGCGGGGCCTGGACGGCCTATCCTCCACTCTCGTCGGAAGCGGGCTACAGCCTTACAAAGTGGGGACAGACCCTGTGGCTTTTGGGGGTGGCCCTGGAATTCGTGGCGTTCCTGATGGGTGGCATCAACTTCATCACCACCACCATGAATGCCCGGGTCAAGGGGATGAAGATGTATGACATTCCCATCGTGGTCTGGTTCATTGTGATAGCGAGCATCCTATTCATGTTGTCAGTGGGGCCGCTGATCGCCGGGGCGGTGATGCTGCTGCTCGACCAGTTTCACGTGACCGGTTTCTACAACCCCGCCTTGGGTGGCGAACCACTGCTGTGGCAGCATCTGTTCTGGTTCTTCGGCCACCCGGAGGTCTATGTGGTGCTGCTGCCGGCCATCGGGGTATGTGCCGATATCATCCCGGTATTTGCCCGAAAGAAACTCTTCGCGTATAAGATTGTCCTATGGACGGCCATCGCCACGGGCGCATTGAGCTTCGTGGTCTGGGCTCATCATCAGTTTGTGGCCGGAATCGATCCGCGCATGGCCCACATATTTACCGTTACGACACTGCTGATATCGATCCCGATCGCGGAGATGGTGTTTGTCTACATTGCCACGCTGTACGGTGGATCGATCGAGTTCAAGACGCCGATGCTCTGGGCACTGGCTTTCATTGCCGAGTTCCTGATTGGCGGCTGCACCGGTATCTACCTCGGGTCGACCGGGACGGACATCTATTTCCACGACACTTATTTCGTGGTGGCTCACTTTCATTTCACCTTTGTGCCCATCTCGATCATTGCCGTTTTTGCGGGTATCACCTACTGGTTCCCGAAGGCATCCGGTAGGATGTTAAATGAAACCCTTGGAAAAATTCACTTCTGGGGCACCGTTATCCCGTTCACGTTCATGTTCCTCGCCATGTTCCCGCTGGGCATGGCCGGACAGCATCGACGCACATCTGACTACACCATCTTTCCGGAACTGGCGGGCTGGCAGGACTGGCGGGTGATCATCACCTACTGCCTGCTGATCATGATCGCTTTCCAGTTTGTCTTCTTCTGGAATGTCATCTGGAGTCTCAAATCTGGAAAGAAGGCGGAGAAGAATCCGTGGCGGGCCAACACCCTGGAATGGTTGGTGCCCAACGTGCCGCCACACGGCAATTTCACGGACGGTTTCCCTGAAGTGTACCGTGGCCCCTACGAATACAGCACACCTGGGCGCAAGGAGGACTACTGGCCACAAAATGTTCCCGACTGAACACAACCGAGCCTGACAGCATTTTATTACCATGTCATTTGAAGTACCAGTTGCAACTACGCGAAGTTCCACCGGAATCCCGACCGGGCGTCTGGGCATGTGGTGGGTCGTGGCCTCCGAGGTGGTTATCTTTGGTGGCCTGATCGTCTGCTACCTGCTCTTCCGGCTGGGGAACGACGGCTGGGGAGGTGAGGCCTCCTTCACCATCGTTCCCGCCGGCGCGCTCAACACCTTTGTCCTGCTCACCTCCAGCTACTTTGTAGTTAAGGCCCACAAGCTCATCGGAGAAGGCGACCGGGAGGAGGCCTTCAAGTACCTCTGGTACACCATCGCCTGCGCTGGCATTTTCCTGCTGGTGAAAACCTACGAGTACACCACGGAAATCACTGAGATGATGCACCACCACACAAATGAGGACGGCCACATGATCGGCACCTTCCCTGTCTTCTGGGGGTTTTACTTCGCCGCCACCGGCCTACACGCCCTGCACGTCATAGGCGGAGCGGTCGTCATTGGCATTGTCTCCTTTGGGGTGAAAAAAGGGGAAAACCTGCAACGGGTAGAGTATGTGGGCATCTATTGGCACTTCGTTGATGCGGTGTGGATTTTTCTTTTCCCATTGTTTTACATTGCCAAATAACGAATCACTGATAACTGGAGCATAATGAGCGAACATACACACCCGGATTACTGGAAAATTTACAAATGGCTGTTGGTCCTGTTTGCAGTCAGCGTCCTGGGGCCATGGCTTTTTCCCGATGTCAAAGTTATCGTGCTTCTCACTGCGTTCGGTATTGCCGTCGTCAAGGCGCTGTTGGTGGCGGCCAACTTCATGCACTTGAATGTTGAGCGAAAGTACATTTGGCACCTCTTTCTGATCTGTTTGGTTTTCCTCTTTGTGCTTTTTGCTGCGGTTGCACCTGATGTCCTCAACAACGAAGGGCATAACTGGAAGGGAGATGATTTCACCGGGGTTTCACGCCCAGAATCTCATCATGAGTCAACCCATGCGGCGGCAACAACCAGTGAAAAAACGAAGCCTACGCTAGAGGAGAATGTGAACGCTCCCAAACCGGTCCCAGCGGTTGAGCCTGAACCGGAGAAAGTACCCAGCAAGGAAGTGGCATTGGTTGTTCCCAAGGCACAACCCCAGAAACCGGCTCCCTCCCGGGAAACCACTAAAAAACCAACTCAAGTCGATCCCAGCCTGATTGCTGCGGGCAAGGCGCTTTTCCAGACCAAGATTTGCTTCACATGCCATCAGGTTGATCCCAAGATCCCTTCGCCCGCGGGTTCGGCATTAAAGGCTCCCGGTTTCATAGGCAAATTCTGGGGCACCGAACGCGAGGTTCACGTGGGCGTGTTGGGCGGTCCGATCGAAAAGATTACAATGAATGAGGCGTATTTCCTTGAGTCTGTGGAGAAACCGATGGCCAAGATTCTCAAGGGGTCGATCCCCGGCATGGCGCCCCTGCCGACAACTTTGGAGGAACGCAAGGCCCTAATGGCCTATGTTCGTTCGTTAAGCGAATAGCATGAGAAGAGAATTATACTTATTGGTTCTACTGGTGACATCTAGTGTCAGTTCAACTGCAGTTGATAAAACCGATCCCGCCGTGATTGCGGAAGGCAAAAAGCTTTTTCAAACAAAGATTTGCTTCACGTGTCATCAGGTTGATCCCAAGATTCCATGCCCTGCCGGGGATGCATTGAAAGCCCCTGCTTTCGTTGGTAAATTTTGGGATATAGAAAGGGAAGTCCAAGTAGGGATTGGCGGACCTCTTGAAAAGTTGAAAATGAACGATGAGTATTTTCTTGAGTCCGTGGAAAAGCCGATGGCCAAAATCCTCAAGGGCGCTATTCCCGGAATGGCACCCCTGCCGACAACCTTGAAGGAACGCAAGGCCTTGTTGGCCTATGTTAAGTCGTTAAGCAAGTAGGGGCAGTCGGAGAGCATCCCGATGAATGACGCTGTGCAGGGTATCGAGAAGGCGATCGCACATTCCACCGGTGGTGCAGGCAGTGGCAACGGTGTTTCCCACGCTGCCTTGGGGATGATCATTTTCGTGGTATGCGAGATCATGTTTTTTGGTGGCTTGGTTAGCGCATACCTTGTGGGAAGCGCCGGGCAGGATTGGCCGCCGACAGGTCAACCTCGGTTACCGGTTTGGACCACGGCCTTCAATACGGTGGTGCTCCTGCTTAGCGGATGGTTCATGCATAAGATCACCAGTGCGCACAAGGCTGGGATGGTGCGGAAACTGGGTGTTGCAATTTTGCTTGGCCTGTTTTTCGTTGGATTTCAGGGAGTGGAATGGACACGTTTGGTTGTCCATGGACTGACTATGAGTTCGAGCATTTACGGCAGTTTTTTTTACCTGATCATCGGCACGCATGCCGTCCATGCCTTGGCCGCCTTGTGTTTGTTGGCTTGTGTGTTTTATAAGGCAAGGCATGGTACATTGACACGCGGAATGTTCGAGGCCTCTCGGATATTCTGGCTTTTCGTGGTGGGCTTGTGGCCTGTCCTGTATGTGCTGGTTTACTTGGCTTAAAGGACACGCGGAATGCAGGCGTACCTCAAAGAATTTCACCGTTTATTTTCCGCAGGATCGGCTTTTCTTCTCTGGCTTGTTTCAACGGAACGGACTTATTCGTGTGCGGTTTGTTTTTCTGCAAATGATGAAAGCCGCGGGGCTTACCTGTTCACAACAGGCCTTTTGTCAGCCATGCCCCTGCTTATCATTGCGTCGGTTGTTTTCTGGTTTAAGCACCGTTGTGGGCAACTGAATGCGGTTCGCGCAGAACCCAAAAAATAATACCCCAGGCCCGTTGGCAGCTTTCTGCCACTCCCCGGTTTGCCCCAAGCTTTCTCAATACCGGTCAACTCGATGAGGCATGGCGTGGAGAGGGACTGGTGGAGAAAAGCGGCCGAGTCGCAGGCGAGCGTTTCGCGGGTTGCGTCGTCCACGTTGGCCTGCTGTCAAGCCCGGCGGCGTCCGGAAAGATTAACGTCCCCCTCGGTGTGGTTCACTTGGCCGGACGCTTCATCAGATAATGACATGACGCGCCAACGATAAGCCAATTTGGCAAAGCCGAAAAGAAAAGCCGTTGCCTGCGCACAGGCACTGCTAAAAAAACATCGATAACCGACAGAACCCGTCAGTCGGCTGGCGGCGTGGGTCTTAGTGATTTCCAAGGCTCCTCCTGGCTGCGATCCACCGTCATCGGTCCGGGACTGTCAGCCGGTGTGAGGATGGCTAAAAACTCCAGCATCTCGTCCCCCGCATTGAAGGTCGCATGCACCAGCGCCTTGGGGATATGAACCGCATCACCCGCTTTCAGGATGCGCATCTCCGTTTCTATCCACTGTTCTGCCGTGCCGGACAAGACATACAGAATCTCCTCCAAACCGGGGTGATTGTGAAAATCATGGAATGCCCCCGAGGGGAACTCGGCGCGAACGAAGTTGAGTTTGTCGGTGTTGACCAAGCCGGGCTTGCAGTACCAGTAGTGCGTCTTGGGAGAGGCATCCTCAATCTCAGCCTGGGCTTCAGGGATGAAGCACCCCGTGTTTTTTTCCTCGTAAGCCATGCTACTTCTGGGAAGCCCACCGAGCCGCATTTTTTAAGAGGGTTTTAAAGGCAGACAGCGTATGGCTGGCACCATCGTGCCCCAGGGTAATGCAAACAATTCGCGCCTTGGGATGTTTGGTGATCCAGACATTCGGGTAGGTCTTGCCGCTTAGCGGGCTGGTAGCCTGTGCCAGAATGTCTGCGGGCGTTCCCCGTGGATCCTTGCTGTGACGATACAGTTCATCCCGGATGGCAAACTTCGCCGGAACCCCGGCCATCACGGGATGATCCGGCTTGATCACCTCCACCTCGAAATTACCGTATTTATCATGCCCTCGCGAACCGCCACCGACCAGTTTGCTATTGTATTCCGGCCAGTCTCTCCAATTGTACCATAGAGCGGGATGCACGAGCACCAGGCCGCCGCCGCGCCGTGCAAAATCAAAAACAGCCTTCCTCGTTTGAGCACCCGGTATTGGCTTGTTGTTGGTCAGCATCAGAACGTCGACTTGTTTCAGTGCGGGAGCAATGTCGATGGGCCGGTCGGTGTAATGCACGGACATTTTGCCGCTGCCCAAGGTGGCCGTATCCTCCCGGTTGAACCAGCGGTCAAAGTCGTGTGACTGGCCGCCCCCAACAATGAGCACACGGGGCCCACTTCCCCATGAAAAGGTACGCGCCAATTTCGTTGGCTTGGCTGTTTCTTTTCCTGCAGGCGCCGGGTTTGCCTTTATCGCCTGTGCACGCTCGGGAGGCAATAGACTGTCCAACTCCTGGGGATTGACCAGTGAGTCGACCTCTCGCCGCCCCGCCCATGCGATTCCCCGCAACAAAATCGCCCGATAATGTGGCAGGCTGAAACTGGCATGCTTATGACCGGGAATGGAGACAAAAGCCCGATAGGCATCCTTTTCGTATGCCCACATCTGTGGCGCGGTGACAATGGTGCTATGGAAGGACTGAGCCAAGACACGGGCACCGGGCATCATATGCAGGTTGTAATAGATCTCGTCATCAAAGAAAAAATTACTCGCACCCCGGGTGATCGGATGCTCCTCCTGCGTGTAATGGATCCCCACCTCACCCTCGAACCACTTGGAGTGTCCGTGCTCCCATGCACCACCGATGACACCCTTGAACCACTCCGGGTCATGGCCACAGACCGCGTCATGAATCACCACCAACCCGCCGCCGCGCTTCAGGAAGGCCTCCAAGTCGTGGCGTTGTTCTGGCTCAATATCCCCGGCGTTGGCCGCATAAAAAACCAACACATCCGTATTGTTCAACTGGGCAGAGGACGGAAAATCCATCGAGCCATCCGCCTTGGCCCCGCGTTTATCCAGCAACTGGGTCCACTCCTTCAGGAAGCGCGGATGATCATGCTCACCCGGGCCGTGTGTCTTCACCCCCGCCCGGATAAACACCCGCAACGGCGGTTCCGCCTGAACTGAAATACCCGAGAACAGAACGCAAAAAATAAAGAATATCAATTGTCTAATCATTTTATTGGGGTGGTACATGTTTTAGGGACGCCAAAGTCGATTGGGAATATACCCGCCGCCCTTGGCTAGCCAGCGCTCCATTCGTTGCTGAACTTTCTGCGAAGCCATGATGCATGGCCATCCAAAGCTCAGCCAAGCGTGTTGGCAGCTTGACTCATTGTCAAGATCGAGTGTCTCTGTGTGTTATCGCCATGTAGGTGAAGGTCAGGTCATGAGGTGCAGCATTATCCAGCAGAGTATTGGCTGGATGCAATAGGCTTTGATGCCAAATCTCCTGGTTTTTTCCCGAGCATTAACGTTCGACATACTTCCGTTACAGTTTCGCAAAAAAGGATTTATAATAAACAAGATTCGACTTGTTGGGGTAGTTAAACTCACGTCAAACAATGGCGCCTTGCGATCAGGATTGTGACAGAGCCATGCCGAAAAGAAACAACAGGTTAAACGGGACGCTGTTGCGATTACTCTCAAGGCTTGCGAGGCGTTTGCCGGCCTGCCGCAGGAGAATCTGCAGAAAATCGTCGCGTTTACCGGCATCAATTTTCTGAAAAAATTTCCTGTGATCCGGCGGATTTCTAGTGCAGACTCAGCCCCCAACAGACATTGATTCCTTTACTCCAGAATGACACAAATAGCTGGAATTTAATGCGATCGGGGATTACTTGTTGTTGAGTTGGTCTGTGAATGCAAAAGGTGTGAATAATGAGCGGACATTGTTGGATTGTTGAAGTATCATTCAGAGAGAGACGATGAAATTTCCATATTGTTTTCGATTTGTCGGTGTGGCGATTCTTGCTGCGTATTTCACCTCAGGCGCGGCCCTGATCGGACAACCCAGCCAACTTCCCCACGACCAGCAGTACCTCCCTAAAGATCAGTACTTCAAGCCATTGCCTCCTGCCGAGGCAATCAAGACGATCGAGGTTCCCAAAGGCTACCACCTCGAGTGCGTGGCGAGTGAACCGATGGTCCAGGAACCCGCTAGCTTCGTCTTTGATGAGGACGGAGCGATCTACGTCTGCGAATGGCTAACCTACATGCAGGACGAGCGTGGCCAGAACCAGTTGGATGAGGTGTGCCGCGTCGTGAAGTTGGTTGATACCGATGGTGACGGGAAGATGGACAAGCGGACGGTGTTCATCGACAAGATCAAGTTGCCGCGAACCGTACTTCCGCTGAAGGACCGGGTCCTGGTTAACCTCACGCAGGAAACAACCATCTACGCGTATTTCGACAAGGACGGGGACGGTGTCTCTGATAGCCGCGAGGTGGCCTATCAAGGACGGAACCAAGGAGGCAATATTGAGCATCAACTGTCTGGCCTCGTCTGGAACCTGGACAACTATATATACAACAGTGATCGGCGCTTTAAATACGTCGACGGGAAACTTTTGGCTGAACCCCATTCCAAGGGCCGTATCACGCAATGGGGAATTGCGCGAGATGACGATGGACGAATTTTCTGCTCCTGGGCGGGCGGCGGCAACCCGGTTCACTCTTTCCAATTTCCGGGCGGGTATCCAATTATCGACCTGTCGAAACAAGAGGAACATGCCCCCGGTTATGATGTGCCTCTCGCGATTTGCCAGGTGGAGGACCAGTCGTCCGGCAACTACGATTTCAAGAACAATAGAGTACTGACGATCTTTTCTGCAACCTGCGGACAGACCGTGTTGCGTAGCGAACTCATGCCGGACTTCTACGGTAACGTAGCCACACCCGAACCGGTCGGGCGCTTGATTCGCATGAGCACCATCAAAAATGAAAAAGGGAAGCGGGTCGCGCACAACACCTTCCCTGAAGGGGAGTTCATTCGCAGCACCGATCCCTTCTTCCGCCCGGTATGGTCAGAATCCGGACCCGACGGCTGTTTCTATTTCTCCGATATGTACCGCGGAATTATCCAGGAGAAAACCTGGTTCCCGCACGTCGGTAATCACATCTGGGTGAAACGGTATAAGCGCGTGAAAGAGTGGGGCATGCTGAAGGTGTTCCGTCATGGCCGCATCTACCGTCTGGTGCCGGATAACAAGAAGCCGACATCTGCGCCGAAGTTGAAGAACCTATCGAGCAGAGAACTGGTCAAGCATTTGTCCAGCGGCAACGGTTGGATCCGTGATACGGCGCAGAAGTTGATTGTCTATGCCAAGGATGCTTCCGTTGCAGGTGATTTGAGGAAACTGGCCGTAGATTCCCCCTCGACCAACACCCGCATTGTTGCCTTGTGGACTCTTGAAGGTCTTGGACAGTTGGATGATAAAGCCGTGCTCAAGGCGCTGGAGGATAAAGAAGAACGTGTGCGTATTGTAGGCATTCATCTCGCTGAACCTTTCCTTAGCGACGGCAACAAAGACATTGAAAAGCACCTGATGAACATGATTGAAGGCGCCACGCCCGATATCGCGATGCAGTTGATGTTGAGCCTGACTCCTGACCGAAATTCCTCATATGACGACGTGCAGCAGACCATCAGGAAAAAGAATCCGGATCATCCCCTGATGGGGCGCTACTTTCGAATTCAGGAGGATAGGATTCGCAGGTCAAGGCTCAGCGCATCGGCCAAGTCCGGATTAAAGATCTACGAAACCCTGTGCATCATTTGTCATGGCAAGGATGGCAAGGGGGTGAAGGAAGGCAAGGTGCTACTTGGGCCTCCTTTGAGGGGGGACCGCTGGTTCAAGGGCCATCGGCTTGACGCTATTGTCCGAATTCTGCTCAAGGGCGAAACGGGCCCAATTGGCGACACGGAATACGGTGAAGGCATAATGCTGCCGCTCGAGGCCGCGTACAATGATCAGCAACTGGCCGATTTGATCAACTATATCGGCCTTACCTGGAATGGATGGCGTGACGCCGTTAAGCCGGACCAAATTAAGCTAATCCGGGATGAAGTGAAGGATCGTAAGAAGCCGTATACGAACGAGGAGCTTGAAGCGCTGAAGAAGTAGCGCCGGTTCAAGGTTCAACCCCTGTGTGAAAAACGGTGGAGTATCGGATAAGAGACCGGGGGCGTGAGCTTGGCTCGTTCACGATGGAGCAGCTTGAGTCGATACTGGAGGATCATCAGATCGGCGAACAAAAGTAGAAAGAAAAACGGCAGTTTTTTCAACTGCTGCACTACCATATGACCGGAAAAATGGCCGGTTTTCAGGGAGGAATTTATTCCAGAGCTTTCACCTTGTCCCGAAAACCGGGCTTGGTTTCCATGAGGATTTCAAGAATGGCCTCGCTATCCCCGGGCGACAGATGGTCAAACTCGCCACTTATGTCCTCTCCTTGGAGCACGTTAATCAGTCGCGTCTCGACATGTGCCAGCAGGGGTGCAGGCAATTCATCAAATGAATCGGAATAAATCAGGAAACTGCAGGGGTAACGAAACATCCGCCGCTTGAGGTCGAAATCCCGTAACGAGCGCCCTTTGCCATCGTGTGGCCCGTGCGAGGAAAATTGCTCGGCAAACCCGGACGACCCCTCGATGGGAGACTCGAGTTGGTACTCGTCACAGAACAACAGGTACCGAAGCAATTTGTCACCGGAAGCGATGATGCGACTTCGGGTGCTTTCTGTCTCATGATCCATGGGCCTGTTGAGCGCACGGTTCATAATTTTCTGATAGTGAATCGCGTGGCGGCAATCGAAAGAGGCGTTGGTGATCAGGTTGTGCATTTGCGATTGGTGCTCGAGAACCATCAACGCCACAATGTCACTTCCCTTGTCGAGGTAGGGTTTTACCCTGAAAAGCTTGTTCAGGTCGGTGATGTTGGCGCCTGTTTCAGGATCGATGGGGTTGGATCGGTCATCGATTGCGATGACATTGCCCCGGTGCCTCATCCCGCCATGAGTGCCCGAGACATACCATCCGCCATACCGCTTTTTCATGGGTGTTGTGTGATCCGTGGTGGTGGTGCCGAAGCCGAAATGAGGCCGGCCATCATCCGAGGCAAACACAGAACGAACGAGGTACCCCGGAACGCCCTTTGTCTTGGACGAAGAATGGCACGTCAGGCAATCACCCTGATCACGGATAATCTCAGGGTGGTCGGTTTTTTCCTGAGTCAGGACATAAAAAATTCCGCCCTGCTTGGGATCCACCGCCGAGAGTTCAAGCACGTCCCCGTATTGAACCCACCCCACGTAGGTATCGTCGTTGAAATAAACCGCCCTTGGCCTAGCCGGTGTAATACGGGTGTTCTGCACACTCGTCTTGGAAAACACAAGCGTCTGCGACGAGGCGGGAACCTCAAGATGTTTGAGCATGGAAGGCAACCAACCATGCTTCTCGTCCCACTCAAGTTTCGTGCTGCCATCCTCCAATCGTTGCTTTAGCAATTGTATCCGATCCTGCACGGGGGCTGTCTTGTAGTTAATCGGCTCCCTGTCTATCTCCAGTATTCCTGCCGTCAATGTCGCACTGAATACGATCAGCGCCGCTGCAATCAGATTTATCAGACCGCAACACCTTTGCCATCTGCGGGTTGACTTTTTCAAAGGGAGACCCGTGTCGCCGTTGGGTTTTGAGAAGCGCAAAACGATTAACATGCCGGAACTCTTAGCAATGCCCACTCAACTGGACAACTCCAAATGATTTGCTTTTTATGCCTTTCTAATGCCTATTTTTGTTTTGCCCTTTCCGATGAAACACCATCCTAATCGGGCGGACAGCCTACATCACCCTTACGATGCACCAAAATTGGCCTTTGGTTTTATGCCCCCAAAAACAGCATTATTGCGGAACTTCAGCAAAACGTTGCCACCATAAACGGTTGATTGGATCATTTGATCCAACACTCCCTGTGGTTCGGGCGATTTCACGTCCTTTATCAAGATACCAAGCCCCGTGTCCGTCTCCATAGGCTACGTTATAGCCCGTCAAATGGCAAAAGTCCCCAAATCCGAGAGGAAAGAAGTCAGAACTCAATGCCTGATTACTTAATTTGCTCAAGCGCTTTGAACTCTGGAAATCACTGTCAAACAAGTAGATGTAACCACAATTAATTCCATTGCTCCCACCCGTTGTATGAAATGGATAATTTTTCTGCCAACCGTACGGCCCATCGTAGTGCAAGTTGATGCTCTCCTTCGTTTTCAACGAGGGGCAATAAAAGACCCTTGGGCTTGGTATGTAAGAAGGGTAGAGTTTTCCTAAGCCGGTTAAAAATTCTTTTGCCTGTTTTTCACTTCTTGGTATTTTGTTATCCGGCGAAAGCGAATAGGAAAAAACCGAACGGATCGGCAGTAAATCGTCAAAGTCATTTGCATACAAGGTCAAGGCAATTGCCTGCTGTCGAATATTACTCAGGCAATTACTGCGCAAAGCACGTTCCTTGGCCTGGGCCAAGGCTGGGAGGAGTAAGGAAGCCAAAATGGCAATGATGGCAATGACGACCAAGAGTTCAATCAACGTAAACCCCTTGCACCTTTTACGCGACTGCTTAGTCAAACTTGAATGAATAAAGATCGGCATCCTTTAGCTCAAATATCAATTTAACGGGCTGTCCCGCAATGGAACCCACATCGTCAATGATCTTATCGGATTTACCCCATTCGACCTTGCGAGTCAGGAAATCCCCATAAATCCAGGGACAATCATTCAACGAATAGCCAGCCAACGCTTTACCACTCGAATTGGTAAACCCGACACGAATCCCGCCCCGAGCAGAACTCGAAAAATTCAGCAATAGTTTGCTGCCGGAAAACCGAATGGGTTTTGATATTAGTTTTCCACCCTTCATGGGCGCGTTGATGGACACAAACCCATCCATTCGAAGCGAGTAACGACGGAGCTTTGCCGGTTTGCCATTTTGCAAGGTTGCCTCAGTCAAATACATGGAGAGTTCATTCGGAGCATCCTCTGCAAGGGTTGACCTGGTTTCGACCAGCCCGTTGTTCTGGTAATTATCGCCATAAAACCAACTGTCCCTTGTTCTCAATCCAGGGCGAACAAATGCCTCCTGAAAAACATGAAAATGTGCACCATCCCTGCTCGACATGAAGAGCCCCTCCGTAACGGCAGTCCCCTCACGTCGGGAAATTTTGCTGCGCAATTGGCGATATTCCCATTGAGGTAAATGACGTGTTGAAGGGTTCAGGCCTCTGTCCTCATATCGTGTCGGAAAACCAAGAAAAATATGTGGGGCCCTTTTGTAGGGGGTGATTTGATTGGTATAAAGTTCGCCTCCTCGACCCGGTGAGTAGTCCAAGAAAACCGGTTTACTCCAACCTGAAGAAAAAGCCTCGGATGTTTCTGTCATAATATCGCGCCCGCTCCTGAACTGCCGATGGTAAGCCCGGTACTGCCCGCGGACAGAATCCCAGAAAGCGAGATTCTGGGAATCAAATGCACCCTCAGTTATAATCGGCTTGTCAGTTGCTTTTTTCCAATGGATACCGTCCGGTGAGACCAATGGGAGCAAAGGCCCCCCCCCGACCGCCTTGTATCTTTCCGATTTAGGCGCGTCAGGATTCAAATCCAGAAAAGGGCTGAAGTTATGACATATGTAACCGAGCGCCTCGTCTTTCTCTGTGAGAAGAATGTTATTGTCCTTTGATCCGCCAAACTCGACCAGTCCAAGATTCGGGCGCTCCCATTTGATTCCATCCTTACTGATGGCGAGGCAGTAAACCTGCTCATGCAATGAGGTAACACCACGATCATAATCCCCACCGCGATAATACATTTTGTACAACTCGCCATCTTGAAAAACCGTCACGTAGTTCAAGCCGTTCCCTTCCCAGGGGCGATCGCTTACAAGAACGACTTCGCGAGGCACGGGGTGATGAAGGATTTGACGTGCTTCTCCCTCAAGCGCCTGAACCAGAAAACTGTCGACAAAAAGCTCTCGGCGGTCTGCAATATCAATTGCGATGGAATCCTCCGCCTTGCCAGAAGTCGGAGGCATACTCAGAACGACAAAAGATAAAAAATAAATAAAGGGAGATCTTGTCATACTAGAACTTTCTAATTGGCGAAATGCTTTTCTTTTTAAGGAAAAAATGCAATTCGTAAAGTTACACATCTAACTGATCCCCATTTCACCATGTTGCCGGTTGACGGAGTCTTGATATCGACCAAACGCTTCCTCGTCCCTTTGGGCGTTCTCAGAGAAAAATACCAGGGCGAGGCTCTGCCTTGTTCGTTTGCTGGAATTCCCATCGGCCCAATGAATCGTTCTTGAGTGGTGTGAAACCATGTCTCCTGGCTCCATCTTGGCGAGCCATTCATTGGCATGATCCTCATGATCGAAATCAAGTATGGCCTGTGAAAAACCAAGAATCCGACTCGTGCCATGAGGACGAACGCCGCGCAGATGGCTTCCTGGAGTATAATGCAAACAGCCGTTTTTCTCATCCACCCTATCAATGGCAAACCAAAAGGTCACTGCCTCATCAGGTTTCAAACAGAAATAGTAACCATCCTGATGAGGTGGTGTTGGCTTTCCTGTTTTTGGCGGTTTGTTGAACCATTCAACGCCGCTAAGAACCACCCGATGCCGAAGCATTGATTCCGCAAGTTCCAGCCATCTTGACTGGAGTGCAAACTTTGAAAACCATTCATCATGTTGATCCATTCTCTGAAGTTGCTTGAGCTCATTCGGTTGACCGCAAATCTCGTAAAAAACCTCAGTAGGCTTCAACTTGGGTACTGTTTCTCGTTTGTAACGCTCAATCTGCCGACTGAGTTCCCTGTGCTCCCCTTGAGTGATACAAGATCTCACATGGGCAAAACCATCCTGATAAAAGGATTCAATAAAGTCTTTACGGTTCATTTGCTTAGTCGAAGACATGGATCATGAAAAATGCTTAATGGTTTTGGCTAAAAACACAGCCTGCCTGCGTGCACAGTGCAGGTCAAAATATTTTGTCTTTAGCATAATTATTTGGGGCTGAATGGATTCCCAGACTGGACATGATGTTTCGTTATAATCTGGCATCTTTCCGTGCCAATGAGGAAAGCGTTCGGGATCGGATTTGACCAAATTACTCAAGATTGGGAAAATTGGTTCCCGATGCACTGGTTGATATGCGGCATAGTAACCATCCCCACCCAGGCTGGTAAAGAAACATCTCATTTCCGACCAATCAATGTCATCCCTGCTAATTCGCATGGCGTAGGTCCAGTAACTGTGCACATGGTCCTCCGGTGTTTTTTGCGGGATCAACCAATCACAATCAGATACCACAGAATCAAACTCCTTGGCCACCTTCTGGCGCATCGAGACGAGTTCATCAATCCGCTCAAATTCGCCAAGAGCAAGGGCGATGGCCAGTTCACTAAGCAGAAAATTATGCCCGTAACTGGTATGTCTTTGGAACGAGGGATGGCATCGAAGCTCCTTGGGGATTGTTGAGTTGCCGGGTTCTGCTGTGAGCGTAGAAAAGCCAAGGCTGGATGCCTTGCGTGCCTTGGTGGCCGTTTCCTCATTCTCACAGAGGAGGATTCCCCCCTCGCCACATGTCATGTGTTTTGAACCCTGAAAACTGAAACTCGAGAAATTTCCCATCGAGCCCACCACACGGTCCTTGTAGTAGCCCAGAAAACATTGGGCATTGTCTTCGATAACCACTATGTCGTGTTCTTTCGCCAACTTAAGAATCGGATCCATGTCCGGGGGTAGCCCGCAGATTGAAACCGGAATGATTGCCTTGGTTCTTGAAGTGATCTTTCTCTCAACATCCTTGGGATCCAGGGTCCAGGTGTCCGGATCAACATCAGCGACAATCGGAATGGCATTGGCAAATAAAGCTGCTCCGGCCGTCATAAACACCGTAAAGGCAGGAACAATCACCTCATCGCCCACGCCAATGTCAGAAGCCAACAGTGCGGTCTGCATGGTGACCGTTCCGTTAGACATCAGAATCCCATATTGTTGACCAAAACGTTCTGCGAATTTTTTTTCCAGTTCAGCATCAAGACCCGAGTTCTTGGCATTATGGATGCCCATATCCAAAACCTTGTTCACATATTCAATGCTTTTTGGTGAAACTCTAGGTATTGATGATAGTGCCATGAATCTATGTTACTTGTTTTGTTCTGAAGGCAAAACTAGCAATCGTCCCGACCACGGTTCCACCAACAAATGCTGCCGGCATAATCCAAAGAAAACTGATGCCTTTGTCCCCTGTTATTTCTTCCCAGAAGGCAATCAACACCGCAACTGTGATTGAAGTTAAAGCCCCGCACCAAACTCCACAGGCATTGCTGGATTTGACAAACATGGCCAGGAAAAAAAGGACAAAGAGGGGAGAGACAAACAAATTAACCACCTTGTTGGCCACCTCAAACAGGTTTCCCGACACCTGATCCACAATCAAACTCAAAGCAACAACCACCAGACCGATAAGCACTGAAACCCAACGGGCAATGACTATCTTGGATTTCTCATCAGGTTCACCGGAACGTAAGCGGGAAATAAAGTCACTGGTGATGACCGATGAAGTGGAGTTCATTCCGGATGACAGACTGGACATGGCGGCAGCCAATAACCCGGAAATAACGAGGCCGGTTAACCCAACCGGTAATCCTTTAGAAATGAATCTGGGGAAAAGTTGATCCGAATTGTTGGTCAATGATTGATTGTCTCCAAACATATCCGGATTCGCAGTGAAATAAGCGATCAAGGCAAGGCCAACCAGGGCCATCAGCAACATCGCCAAGAAATCCGCGACTAAATTGACTACCAAAACACTTCGCGCTGCCTTGACGTCTCGTGTCGCAAAATATCTTTGAATGACAACCTGGTCTGACCCAGCAGTACAGGTGTGCCAACAAAAAACTGCTAGGAACACACTCGCAAGAGTCATGCGGGCTTCTGGGTCATAACCCCAATTCGGCTTTTCCCAATGCGTCGGCCATTCGCCAGGCCACAGTTCCCGGACACTGCCCAATTCATTCGCTACAAGAACAACGGTTAAAATCCCACCGCCAAAAAGGATTCCCGACTGGATCACGTCCGTGAACACCACGGCACGAAGGCCTCCAAGACTGGTGTAAATAATGGTGACCACGCCCATCAGAATGCAGATAGAGACCGTCCAGCTTTCCGCCAAGCCAAGGACGGGGACCAGGACCTTGTCGGTGGTTGCATGAATAATCACAGCCATCCAAAACAACCTTATCAAGATGAATAAGGATGATCCCAGTAGCCGAATGCTAAGGCCCAGTCGCTGCTCCAAAATCTCATAGGCTGAGGTAACTCGAAGCTTCATGAAGTGGGGGATCATAAACGAACTCACCACGAAGATCACAAACGGGAAGGCAAGTGCACCGGTAATGAACATCGGGCCGTAACGAATCATTTCACCGGTGTAGCTCAAGTAGGAAATCGTGCTCAGCAAGGAGGCGAAAAGTGACAGTCCAACCATGAGGGGCTTCATTTGTCGCCCCCCCAAAAGATAATCATCGGTGTTATGGATTTTTCTAGAATAGTAGAGCCCAACAGCAACCATCCCAATCGCATACAGGACAATGATTCCCCAATCAATGGAACTGATGGCCGCCAAGCCTGGGTTACAGATCGTCATGAGCGTAATGTCTAAGTCAGACGAGAAAAACCGGAATGTTTCACTCCGTTAGGGATTCGCTCAAGCAAGTCGCCAGTTTCGGCAGCCTGAGCAATTTCAGGCAAAACCTTGCCTGAAGCTTCCAGAAAACGGTCTACATGCTCCTCGCGGTGAGCCAATGAAGCATAGAAACCCGAACCAGCTAGGATTCCCTGTTCCAACATTCTTAGGGTAAACAGGGTTTGCAGGGCGCTAGCCTCAGGATCTTCAAAAGACAGGACCGTAATTGCTGGGTGTCCGGAAAAACGAATATTAAGGCCGAGGCGCTTGACCAAATCACCAAGCCCCGTCCTAAAGCGTTCAGAAATTGTGGTAAGATGCCCAGGTACATCGACCGATTTCAGTTTGGTAAGGGTCGCCAAAGCCGCCGTCGGCCCCACACCTTCAGTCCAATAGGAACTGGAGATAAACGAAGATTGCGCAGCTTCCATGAACTTGCCTTTACCAATCACTGCAGCAATAGGGTGCCCGTTCCCCAAGGCCTTGCCAAATACTGCAATGTCTGGCTGCAGGCCATACTTGAGGTGAGCCCCGCCATGGTGAAGCCTCCATCCAGCCGTGATCTCATCCACGACCAAAACAGCCTGCGTTTGATCGCATAATTTTCTGACTCCCTCCAGAAATCCCGGTGCCGGCTCATCGTGACGCGTGGGTTCCATCACAACGGCTGCCAATTGACCCGGATGTTGAAGGGTAATTGCCTCCAATTCTTCAAGGTGATTATACCGGAACGGCAGAGCGGTCCCGCTCAATCCATCCGGTACTCCATTGGGTTCCAGCCCTGGAAGCAAATGCCCCTGCAACAGTCCACCTGAATCCGGAGAAGAAAGGTTTGCCGCCAAATACCAATCATGCCACCCATGATACCCGCAAAACGCTACGATGTTACGGTTTGTTTTGGCTCGCGCGATGCGCACCGCAATCGCCATCGCTTCACCGCCCGTCCTCGAGTACCTAACCTGCTCAGCCCAAGGATGAATCTCCAGCAACGCTTCTGCCAGCTCGACCTCTTCCGGATTGTTTAGGGAACTCATGGAGCCGGCTTTAATCCGCTTTATTACCGCAGAAGAAACATCCGGATCGTTATAGCCGAGCAAGCAGGTGCCGATGCCCATAATCGACATGTCCAATAAACGGTTCCCGTCGAGATCAATGACCTCACACCCCTGTGCCTCACGGTAGTAGGCCGGCCAACTTTCGGGAGCAAACATTTCCGGCCGTTTGCTGAGAAGTTGTGTGCCTCCTGGTATCATTTTTTTTGCCTTTTTATAAAGAGACTGGGAGGCTGAGATCATGCTTGGAGAAGACAAACAAATCTGTTTGAGTTTGGCGACACATAAAAGGAAACATTATTTTGTCTCAATCGCATACTCAACTGGCCGGGGTGTTCCCCGTTTTTCAAACACCTTTTCACGAGGACGAAAGCATTGATTTTGATATTCTCAAGAAAGAAGTCGACTGGCTTTTTGAGCGAGGAGCCAACGGGATTGTCATGGCTATGGTTTCGGAAACGCTTCGACTCTCAAGCGAGGAGCGGGATATTTTGGCAACTCAAGTTTTCGGCATGGCAGAGGGACTTGGACCTGTTGTGATTAGTGTCGGTGCCGAGAGCCGGCATACTGCCATCCGGCATGCCGGACATGCAGAAGACTGCGGGGCTTCCGCTGTAATGGCAATCCCACCTGTTTCCATTGCCTTGGGTCACGATGAGTTGGTTCGCTATTACACGTCGATTCTCGAGGCAGTTGAAATTCCGGTCATCATTCAGGATGCCAGCGGTTACGTCGGCCGGCCTATGCCGGTGGAATTGCAGGCAAAAATACTCGAGGATTTTGGACCAGACCGGGTTCTGTTCAAACCGGAGGCGGTTCCCATCGGACAGAACCTTTCAGCGTTACGAGATGCAACCGTTGGCCAAGCGCAAATCTTTGAGGGGTCCGGGGGGATTTCACTGGTGGACAGCTATCGCAGGGGGATTGTGGGAACGATGCCGGGCGCTGAAATCATCGATGCCCAAGTAGCCTTGTGGGAGGCCTTGGCCAGGGGGGATTCATCTAGAATCTACAAGCTGTCCTTTCCGATTTCATCGCTGGTCGCCCTTCAAACAGGATTGGACGGATTTCTTGCTGTTGAAAAATACCTATTAGTCAAACAGGGGATTTTCAGGAATACGATTGTTCGTTCGCCGGTTGGATTTCATCTGGATGAAGAAACTAAAAGCGAAGTCGACCGGCTCTATGAAATCCTGTCTAAAGTGGTCGTAGAAACCCAGTCATGATTATCGACGCCCATAGCCACGCCTGGAGGTACCCGGATCATTTTCAGGAGGATTTCAGGAGGCAGGCAATCCGAGCCCGGGCAGGGCAGGAGGTGGATCTCACGGTGAAGTTTAGCGAGTACCAGGAAACTTCACCGGAAGAAGTACGGACGATTGTTTTTGGCGGTAAAGCCAGGCTGAGCGGCCTTTGGGTCGAGGATCAGTACGTGGCGGATTATGTGGCAGCACATCCGGATTCATTGATCGGCTTTCTCTCTGTGGATCCAACCCAAAAAGGCTGGGAGAAGGAATTGTATGCAGGCCATCAAGAGTTGGGTTTAAAGGGTATTAAACTACTCCCCATGTACGCCGGTTTTATGCCAGATGACTCGATACTTGATTCCCTATGGAGTTATGCAAGTGAACATACCCTGCCCGTGCTGTTGCACACCGGCACAACTTTTGTTTCCCAGGCTCCGTTGGCATGCACCCTTCCGCGTCATCTCGATCCAGTTGCCATTCGCTATCCTGAGGTGAAAATCATCCTGGCCCATCTTGCACACCCCTATGAAGCCGAATGCGTGGCCGTGATCCGCAAACATCCGAATGTCTATGCAGACGTAAGCGCACTCCACTACCGGCCCTTTCAACTCTACAATGGCCTGATGCTCGTTCAGGAGTATGGGGTTTGGGACAAGGTGCTTTTTGGCACCGATTACCCCTTTACCACAGTCAATGAATCGCTTGCCGGATTGCGCGATCTCAATCGCATGATTGATGGCACGGCATTACCAAGACTGGACGAGAGCAAAATTGAAGAAATGATTTCAAGGGAAACCCTTCCCATTCTGGGCCTGGAGTAGAGAGATGAATACAACGGACACAACCATTGGAGTGGCAGGACTCGGATTGCTGGGACGCGGAATCGCCGCATGCTGCCTGGCACATGGATTTCGTGTTGTGGGTTATACCCAACCGGATCAACCCCATGAAAAGGCCGTTACCTACATCGATCATGCCATCTCAGCGCTGATCCAAAGGGCAGGATTTAATCCCGGGCTCACAAAAACCTGGCAATCCAAGTTTGAACCGGTTGAGTCTCTTGATTCCTTTTCGTCATGCGACTTTGTCATTGAATCTGTCATCGAAGATTTGACATCCAAGCGGAAGGTCTTTGATCAAATTGAAGAATTCATCGGGCCCGAGATTCCGGTAGGCAGCAACACTTCCGCCATTCCTATCACTCAGTTACAGCAAGACAGAAAAAATCCTGATCGATTTGTGGGCATGCATTGGGCGGAGCCGGCTCACGCAACCCGTTTTCTTGAGTTGATCCGGGGCGAGCGTACTTCTGAAGCAACCTTTGAAAAGGCGGCAGCCTTGGCCAAGCGCTTGGGCAAGGAGCCGTCACTTGTTCAAAAGGACGTGCCCGGATTTATTGTCAATCGCATTGGCTATGCCATGTACCGTGAGGCCGCACACATGGTGGATCAAGGGGTGGCCGATGTGGAAACCATTGATCGTTCATGTCGCAATGCCTTTGGACTTTGGGCGGCAATGTGCGGCCCGTTTCGCTGGATAGACATTACCGGTGGCCCCGAACTTTACGTAAAGTCCATTGAACGCGTTCTGCCCACCCTATGCAGTGAAAACAAGCGATTGCCTGAATTGCTGGAACGCCTAAAACGGGAAGGGGCAGGCGGTCAGCCCACTGGGTCAGGTTTTTACGAATACAGCCCAAACTCACTGGATTGGCAGGAGCGTTACCACGAGTTTGCCTGGCGTGCGAAGGCGCTTTTGGATGAGTTTTATCCCTTGGACAATCAGCAAGAAACACACTGACTCACCGATTGACCATGCATGATATTCTGGTCATTGGAGCCGGCTCAATAGGTGAACGCCACATTCGTTGTTTCCTTAGAACGGGCCGGGCAAAAGTCTCAGTTTGTGAAATCGATCGAGCTTTGCTCGGCAGGATGGAAAAAGATTATGACGTGAGTCAGACCTATGAGGATTTGGGTGATTCACTTTCATCGAACCCGAAAGCCGTGGTGATAGCAACTCCCTCGGATCTCCATATTCCGATGGCAATCCAAGCCGCCGAAGCTGGCTGCCACTTGTTGATTGAAAAACCGCTATCGACGGATATTTCGGGGGTTGAAGACATGAATAGAAGGGTGCTTGAACGACGGTTGGTTGCACAAGTCGGCTACACTTTTAGGCATTATCCATTGGTCGCCAAAGTTAAAGATGAAATTGAACAAGGGAGATGGGGACTCCCCTTGCAATTGACCATTGTGTTCGGCCAGCATTTTCCCACTCACCGGCCTGCTTACCGCAGTATCTATTATGCTCGGCATGAAACAGGAGGGGGAGCGGTTCAAGACGGTCTCACACACTACTTGGACACAGCTCAATGGTGGCTGGGGCCTATTGATCGATTAACCGGTGACATGAAACATCTATCTCTGAAGGGGGTGGAGGTCGAGGACACAGTCAATGTAATGGCTCGCCATGGCGATGTCTTGGCATCATACAACTTTAATCAACATCAATACCCAAACGAATCCATCTTCACATTGGTTTGCGAGAGAGGGACCCTCCGGCTGGAACTTTTCGCCAACCGCCTGCGCATCATGGATCGACCCGATGGTGACTGGAAGGACGAGATTAACAACGCTTTCCAACGGGATGATGCCTTTGTCAGTCAGGCCAATTCCTTCCTTGACGCCATTGAGGGACAACCCTCCATTGCCTGTACCATTGACGAGGCAAAGCATACGATCGGCTGCCAGATGGCTCTCTTGGAAGAAGCCAAGCAGTCGCCCCGGTGGCAGAATGTCAACAAATCTGAATGCTTGATTTATGAAAGAAAAAACAGTTGAAAAACTTTTTGATCTCAAGGGGAAAACCTGCCTGATTACCGGTGCCAGTGGCTATCTGGGAGGCGCCATGGCACGAGCCCTGGCGGAGGCGGGTGGCAGGGTTGTGGTAACCAGCCGTGAATTGGATCGTGCCGAGGAGGTGGCTGGGCAACTACCCGATCCAAACAATGTGAATCACCTTGGGACAGTTCTTGATCACATGGACGTCGATGAGCTGCCTGAACGTTTCCAGGCAATATGTGAACAAGCAGGCTGCATTGATGTCCTCGTTAATAACGGCCACGAACATTGTCCAAACGATTGGACCGACATTAGTGGAGAACAATTTAACCGGATGCTTGCCAATGCCACTGGCTATTTTCTTCTCTCACGCCTTGTTCATGAGCAGTCCGTGGATTCTGGACATCCAGCCAGTATCATCATGCTCGGCTCCATGTATGGGCTGGTTTCCTCCAATCCTGACGCGTATCGGAATATATGCCCGGCCAATTCAGTCGCTTATCAAACTCTCAAGGGCGGAATTTTACAGCAGACCAGACACTTGGCCATCAACTGGGCTGAGCATGGTGTAAGGGTAAACAGCCTTACCCCCGGTCCATTTCCCGCAGAATCAGCCAATCCGGAAATGGTAGAGCGCTTGAAGGGTTATTCGCCCATGCGACGAATGGGGCATCCTACCGAATTGAAGGGTGCTGTGGTTTTTTTGGCGAGTGAAGCCAGCAGCTACATGACCGGTCAAAATCTGGTTATTGATGGCGGTTGGACTGCTACCTAACCTTCCCCGTGCAAAGGCATTTTATCCCTAATGATGACCTCTTATCTTTAAATTGGATTGTCCTGGAACTGAAATCCTAGCTTCGAAAAGTCGTCTCGCATTATTTCAAGCCCCTTTTTGATGATGCATATATCGGCGTTGTGCAAAATCATTCCCGCGCCGCGCTGGAGGAGTCCTCTTGCGGAATTTGCGTCTGCGGCTGTACACGCCCAATGCTTGCCCGTGTTGGCTGCTGCCTGGGCTATCTTGTTCAATGACTTCTCGATCGAGGGATGATCGAACTGGCCGGGAATCCCGCTCAGCACAGTAAAATCTGCTGGCCCTAACATGATGACATCGACCCCCTCAACAGCAGCAATCGCTTCGGCCCGTTCAATTGCCCTTGGGTCTTCCAATTGAATGACGACAAATGTCTCCTCGTTGGCGTCCCTGACATATTCATCCATGGGAATGCCGGTGTAGCATGCATCGGCCCCTGCGCCATCAAAGCCCCGCTCTCCAAGCGGCGCAAACTTGGTCCATCGAACAACCTCCTCCGCCTCGGAGGCATCCGAACAACGTGGATACATGATACCTTGAGCTCCCATTTCCAGGAGCCTTCCTATCCTCATGAATTCGCCCTTGGCTGCCCGTGCGAGGATGTCGGCTGATCCAACACGTGTTGCTCGGATGAGGTTCCCGGCTGTTTCAAGGCTGTAACCATGATGCTCCAGATCCATCCAGATTCCATCAAATCCCATAACACTGACCATCTCGAAAATGGATGCGTCCGTCAGGTGAAGCTGGGTCAGTAGCGTTGGCTTTCCAGCCTTGAGTTTTTTCTTAATGACGCTTGGTCTCATCTTTGATTGTAATTGTTTGTCAATAATAACGGGAAGAACCTTGCGTTTAATCTAGGGCTTCTTCAAGGAATCTCTATTCTGACTCGCCTTGACCACGGACAACTGGTTTAATTGCTCTCAACCATTGCGCACAATGAGTAGAATCCAAAATCGATCGAGCTGTCGTTTTATGACCTTCATTGGTCTCTTCGTTTCTCTCTTCACAAACTCCTTTGCCTTCAATGATCCCACAAAGGAACTGAAGCCCATCCCAAAAAAGTTGGTGGTTCTGACCTTCGACGACTGCAACAAATCAGATCGAACCTTTGTTGCAGACATCATTAAACAACACGGTTTTGGCGCAACTTTCTATGTGACAGAAGGGCTGGGATTCCTCAACAACAAGGCTCATTATACAACTTGGGAGGAAATCAGAGAACTGCATGATATGGGTTTTGAAATTGGAAATCACACAAAGGCGCATCGGGATGTCCGATCACTTACAAAGCAACAATTGCATGCTTCGCTTGACCACATAGACGTCCGCTGCGCTCAATTTGGGATACCCAAACCCGTGACTTTTTGTTACCCCGGCTTTTCTCATAATCTGCAGGCAGTGAAGGTCCTAGATGAGAATCAATATCTTTTCGCACGACGAGGTGTAAGCCCTGAATATGGAGATGGAGGAAGAGGCGGCCGCGGCCCCGCGTATGACCCCAAGTTGGACCATCCGCTCTTAGTCCCCACCACATGGTATTCCGGTCCGGACTCCGGGTTTGATGACATGAAGTGGGCTGTGTCCCAGGCAAAGGGAGGCAAAATCGCGGTGCTTTGTTTTCATGGCGTACCGGCATTAGAGCATCCCTGGGTGAATACGGAGCAGCAGGATTTTATCCGATACATGAAATACCTTAAGCAATCAGGTTGCACAGTGATCTCAATGCGCGAACTTACCAGGTACGTCGACCCTTCCAACCGGCCAGAAGATCCATATGCCATCACTCGAACTCGCACCTCACTGCCCCTAAAGCGAGCGCAGAATGCTAAAGCAAATCATGCGCTGAAGGATGCTGCCAGACTTGGAAATATTGAAGACGTTAAACAGCACTTGGAAGCAGGTGCGGATGTGAATGTGAAGGATGATGGTGGAAGGACACCGTTAGATTGGGCCATCCAGCTAAATCGAACCGAAACCGCCGACCTCCTCCGCAAACACGGCGGCAAGACGGATGAAGAATTGAAAGCTGACAGGAAATGAAACACACACTAATCTCCAGTTGGTTGGAACAATCCACTTGATTTGAAGAGTTGCGGGCAAATTATTCGTATAGGTGGAATGCTATTGGTGTTCGCATGTGCTGTAGTTTTCGGTGCGGAGAAGACTCATTGGGCTTTCAAACCGGTTGCCAAACTCAAACCCCCAAAAGTGCACGACAAGGCCTGGCCGTTGGGGGACCTTGACCGTTTCATCTTAAACCGGCTCGAGCAGAAGGGGCTTCGCCCTGTGGCAGAGTCAGATCGTTTCACTTGGCTGAGGCGGGTGAGTTTTGATCTGGCCGGACTGCCGCCAACGGTGGAGGAGATTCGCGTGTTTGAGGCGGACCAGTCGCCGCTGGCGCGTGAGAAAGTGGTCGACCGGCTGTTGGCTTCGCGGGCGTTTGGCGAACGGTGGGCGCGGCATTGGCTGGACCTCGTGGGATACGCGGACCAAATCGGCACCTCGAACAATGTCTTCGCCGAGCACGCGTGGCGCTATCGTGATTACGTCATCGACTCTTACAACAACGACAAGCCATTCGAGCGGTTCATTCGCGAGCAAATTGCCGGCGACCTGTTGTCGCACAAGACGGTGGAGGAACGTGCGGCGAATCTGGTGGCGACCGGCTTTCTCGCGCTGGGCGACATCGAGATTGTCGAGGCCGACAAGGCGAAGTTGCATGTGGACATCGTCGATCAGCAACTCCAGAAAACGGGCAAGGCGTTCCTTGGCATGTCGATTGGCTGCGCGCGCTGCCACGACCACAAGTTTGATCCCATCACACAGGACGACTATTACGCGATGGCCGGATTTTTTCGCGGCACGTCGACGGTGTATAAAACCAAGCGCGGCGTGTGGAGCGATGTGAATGTCATTGAACTGCCGGAGACCGAGGCGCAAAAGGCGGAGCGCGGCAAACACGAAAAGGCCCATGCGAATCGACTCGCCAAGCTGAAAGGCAAGCGCGAGGCGGCGCGGAAACACAAGGCTGAGCTGGACGATCAGCTTAAAAAGAAGGGCCTGCCGAAGGAGGAGCGCGGCAAGCTCACGAAGGAGCGTGACGAAAAGGCCGGTTGCATCGGGAAGTTGGACAAGGAAATCACGCACGCGGAATTTTTCGCGCCTACTGTGCCGTGGGCGCATGGCGTGCGGGATGTCGATAAACCGGGCGACATGAAAATCACCATCCGCGGTAACCCACGCGCACTGGGCAAAGTAGTGCCACGAGGCTTTTTGCATGTGGTCCCCAGCGTGCGGCCGAAAATCCCGCGTGACCAAAGTGGCCGGCGCGAGTTGGCCGACTGGGTGGCCGGCCGCGACAACCCGCTGACCGCGCGTGTGGCGGTGAACCGCACCTGGCAGAAGCTCTTCGGCGAAGGACTGGTCCGCACGGTCGATTACTTCGGGTTGCCCGGCGAACGGCCGTCACACCCGGCGCTGCTCGGTTTTTTGGCCGACCGTTTCATGCGCGAAGGCTGGTCGCAAAAGCGGCTTATTCGCTCGCTGGTGCTCAGCCGCATGTATCGACTCAGCAGCGCGCACGATGAACGCAATCATGCGACCGACCCCGACAACCGCCTGCTCTGGCGGATGAATCGCTTCCGACTCGATGCCGAGGCACTGCGCGACGCAATGATTTTCACCAGCGGCAAACTCAAGCCCTCCACCGGCGGACCGGCTCTACCGTTGGAGTTCCAGGAGAACGTGAACAATATCGACCCGAAGAATGTGAATCCACCGTCGTTCAGCCTGCGAAAATGGCGGCCGGGACAGGAGTTCGAGCGAACCATTTACCTGCCGATCATCCGCTCCGCCGCGCAGCCGGGTCCAGCTGAACTACGCAACATGTTCAACTTCGCGCAGCCGTCGGAGTTCACTGGCCAACGCGCCATCACGGCGGTGCCCACACAGGCGTTATTCTTGATGAACAGCCCTGAGGTAAAAAAACACGTGATCGCCTTGGCTGCGCGAATGAAGAAGGAGACGACCGACGATGCGAAGCGACTAGAATACCTTTGGCTGTCGCTGCTGAACCGACCCATTACCGCACAGGAACAGCACGAAGCAGCGGTGTTTTTGAAGCAAGCGGGCGAAGGCGCGTGGAGTGAGTTGTGCCACGCGCTACTGGCTTCAAATGAATTCCTGATGCGTCTTTGAACATGAACACGACACAGTTTTCTCGCCGACAATTGCTGCAGTCCGCCGCGTGCGGCTTTGGTGGCCTGGCCTTGACTGGCATGGTGGCCGGCATGGCTCGTGGCGCGAGCCCGCTGGCCGTCCGTGCGCCGCACTTTGCGCCGCAAGCCAAGCGTGTCATTTTCCTCTTCATGGCCGGCGGCCCGTCGCAGGGTGACCTGTTTGCGCCGAAGGATTACATCACCCGAAACCACGGCAAGCCCATCCCCTCGCCGGTGGGGGACGATGGGCAGCTTCGCGTGGGCGTGGCCAAGTTCCTGCCCATGGCACCGGTTGCGCCGGTGCGGCCGCGCGGGCAGTCGGGCCTGATGTTATCCGACCTGCTGCCCAACATGGCCGGCGTCGCGGACGAGTTGTGCATGCTGCGCGCGATGGTTTCAGACAACAAGGCGCACGCGCCGGCAGCGCTGCAGTTTCACACCGGCCACATCGCCGAAGCGCGACCATCGGTGGGCTCGTGGATCAGCTACGGCCTCGGCACGGAGAACGAAAACCTGCCGAGCTTTATCACCATTCACCCGCCCGCCGATGTGCGCACCTACAGCGCATCGTTCCTGCCGGCGATGCATCAGGGCACACCGTTGCGTGTGCCGGGCAATGACCGCGAACCCGCCATCAAGAACCTGCGTGATCCCGACGCCAAGCCGGAGGCGCAGCGCCGTCGACTGAATTTTCTGCAGGGCATGAACCAGCGGCTGTTGAAGCGCGTCAAAACCGACGCGCAAATGGAGGGCATCATCCAGTCGTTTGAATTGGCCTTCCGCATGCAGGCGGAAACACCCGGGCTGGTTGATCTCTCCGTTGAATCCAAGGAAACGCAGGAGATGTACGGCATCGGCGACAGCAATACCGATCAAAACGGTCGCGCCTGCCTGATGGCCCGTCGGCTCAGCGAGGCGGGCGTGCGGTTCACGCAGGTGACGATCGGCGGCTGGGACCACCACGGCGACATCCGCACTGCCCTCCCCAATAGTGCTGGCGCTGCCGACAAACCTATCGCTGGGCTCATCCGCGACCTCAAGCGGCGAGGCCTTTTAAAGGACACTCTGGTGGTGTGGTCTGGCGAATTCGGCCGCACGTACTGGAGTCAGGATCTCTCCGGCACCTCGCCCATCGCCAAGCACGGCCGCGAGCATCAGCAGGAAAGCTTTTGCACCCTGCTGGCTGGCGGCGGCGTGAATCCGGGCTTCGTCCATGGCGAAACGGACGACCACGGCTACCGACCCGTCAGCGGTAAGGTACACCTGCACGACCTGCACGCCACGTTGCTGCACCTGCTCGGCTTCGATCACGAGCAACTCACCTATCGCCACGCCGGCCGCGACTTTCGCTTGACTGACATCTTTGGCAACGTTGTGCGCGACATCATTGCGTAAAACGGGGACTAATCGACTGATGCGTCTTCTCGTAAGTTTTCTTTTCCTAGCATTCGTCACGCTTGGTTCGTCTCAGATAATCTAATCCACGAACCCGGCGCTTGCGCGAGTCAAACACTTTCCGGTAATCTCCGGATTTGCTAACATGGCAAGTTTAGAGAAGGTCATTTTCTTAAGTCATTGGCAATCAATGACGCCGGTGTGGTGGAATTGGTAGACACGAGGGATTTAAAATCCCTTTCCCGCGAGGGAGTGCCGGTTCAAGTCCGGCCACCGGTACCAAATTATCTACTGAAATCTTCTGGATAGTTGAGTGCTGGTTTTGTAACAATCCCTTAGAGCGATGGAACTTCTTGAGATTGTTGTGACGCTGGGGATGCTGGTGCTGCTGCAGGCGGTGCTGGGATTCGACAACCTGCTCTATATTTCGCTTGAGTCGAAGCGTGCCCCGGAGGCGCAGCAGTCTTCCGTCCGGAAATGGGGTATCGGCATTGCGGTCGGTCTGCGGGTTGTGCTGCTGTTTTTGCTGATCAAGATGATCAGCGCGTTTCAGGCGGAATGGTTTCCGATTTCGTGGAAGGGCGTCATTGAGGGGTCGTTCAACCTGCACAGCATTATTGTGCTGGTGGGCGGGGTGTTCATCCTGTACACGGCAATGAAGGAGATTTTCCACATGACCGTGGTGGAGGATTTTCAAACAGAGGTCAAGCGGGACGCCTCTTCCGCAAAGTCGGTGGTGGTCAAGATTGTCTTCATGAACGCAGTGTTCTCGTTCGACTCCATCCTGAGCGCGATCGCGCTGGTGAGCGATTCCGGCGCCGGGGCGGACGAGCGGATCAGCACCACGGGTTTCTGGATAATGGTGCTGGCCATCCTGGCCGGTGGAGGACTGATGATCTGGCTGGCGGATGGGGTCTCGACCTTCCTTCAGAAGAATCGCATGTATGAGGTGCTCGGTTTGTTCATCCTTTTTGTCGTGGGCATCATGTTGCTGACAGAAGGAGGACACCTTTCCGAGATGAAGCTCTTCGGCAGTGAGATCCACGCCATGGGCAAGACGACGTTCTACTTCGTGATCACCGTGCTGGTGTTGACCGAGGTGGTGCAGAGCCGTTACAAAAGGAAACTGCTGCAGCAGCAGAAGTTGCAGCGGAACTGATTCACGCTTTGGCCAGGCTTAGGCCTTGAGGCGCTCGCCCTTGGGGTCGTGGATCGGGAGGGTGACCTTGGCCGGGACGCGCTCGCCGAACAACTCGATCTCCACCCCGGTTCCCAGCTTGGCCAGCGGCAGCGGCAGGTAGGCGTACGCAATGGACTTGTCGATTGTGTGGGCATGCCCGGCGCTGCGCAGCCGCGAGACGATCTCGCCATCGTGCCAGACCGACTCCGAGCCGTAGGCCGGCAATGCGTTGCCCTCGAGCACGACGGTTCGCAGACGTGTCCGCAGCCCGTCGGCCTTGCGCTTGGCCAAGGCATCGCGGCCAATGAAGTCGCCCTTGGCCATGTCGGCGCAGAAGCCCAGCCCGGCCTCGAGCAGGTTGTCCTCCGGCGTCACGTCGATGCTCCAGTACACGTAGCCTTTCTCGAGGCGCAATGAGTCGAGCGCCTTGTAGCCGGCGGGGCGGATGCCGTGCGCTTGGCCAAGCGCCAGCAGCGAATCCCAAACCGCGCCGGCATCGGCGTTGTCGAGATAAAGTTCCCAGCCAAGTTCGCCGATGTAACTGACGCGCTGCGCCCAGGCCGGTTTGCCTGCGACGGTGAATTCCTGCGCGGTGAGATAGGGAAAGGTGTCGTTGCTGATGTCGTCATCAGTCGCTTGGCCAAGCACGTCGCGGGCATCTGGCCCCCACAGGCCGATGCAGGCGTAGTCGTCGGTCACGTCGCGCACCCCGACCGAGCCGTCAGTCGGCGCATGCGAGCGGACCCACTCGAGGTCGTTTGACAAAAAAGAGGTGCCGGTGATGACGCGGAACCGGTCGGCGGCCAGCCGACACACGGTGAGGTCGCTCTCAATGCCTCCGTGTGCGTTGAGGAACTGCGTGTAAACGAGCGAGCCGACGGGGCGGTCGACATTGTTGCAGGCGACGCGTTGCAGCAGGCCGAGCGCGCCGGGGCCGTTGACCTCGAATTTGCCGAACGAGCTCATGTCGAACAACGCGACGCGCTCGCGGCCGGCGAGGCATTCCTCGCGGATAAGATCGTGATATGGCGCGCGGCCCCAGCCCCACTGATGCTGGTCGGCGGCCGCCTGGCGACCGGGCTCGCCGGGCCGGAAAAAGTTGACGCGTTCCCAGCCGTTTTTCTCGCCGAACTCCGAGCCGAGAACGGCAAGTCGGTCGTACAACGGACTCTTGCGACGATTGCGGG
>Ga0208129_1000045_pt1 | contig 47508 bp, 43 predicted proteins | sample ETNtaG_13_FD_185759 | JGI IMG/M metagenome (GOLD analysis project Ga0208129, IMG submission 185759) | Marine microbial and viral communities from oxygen minimum zone, Eastern Pacific Ocean - ETNP201306PF47B (SPAdes) (version 2) | ecosystem: Environmental > Aquatic > Marine > Oceanic ...
GCTGGAGACAACATCGGGCTCATCAAATGGATTAACCGCTAACAGTGCCGCGGCCACAGCCACGGCAAACTCCCAGCGGAAAAATTCACCTACCACATCGTACCGATCACCGAGCTGATGGTGATCAATCTCATGTCCGGCTGCCGCCAGTGCTTGCAGGGTCTCATCCAGCGTGTGGTCGCCGGCAAGCGTTACAGCAACAAAGAACCGATCCGCCCCGTAATCGTCAATGGGCAGGGTTTCATCAATCACCGGGATAATGCCAATGCCTGATTTTCCGGTGCTTTCGGCGACCAGCTGTTCAACCCATGCGGAGAACGCGCCCAACTGTGGTGACAGCAGCAAGGTCAGCTTGTTACGCCCCGCCAGCGCAGCCCGTGCCATCGCCTGACCCAACCGAAGAGCTGACGGGCCAGCATCAGGTGTATCCAACCTGCTTGCTGCCCGGGCGGCGTACGCTGAACAGAACATCCGCTCAAGGTCCAGACCCAGCAGTGCAGCCGGCACCATACCAAACGCTGTGAGCACTGAAAATCGCCCGCCAACGTCGGCTGGATTCAAGAAACAGCGCCGGAAGTCGTGTGCTTCAGCATAGTGCTGCAGCGCAGAGCCAGCATCAGAAATTGCAACAAAGTTCTCGCCAGCAGCGTGGCCGCGCTGAGCTTTGACTTGCTGGTAGAAGTAAGCCGTCAGGGCGCTCACTTCAATGGTGGTGCCGGATTTAGACGCACTGATAAAGAGCGTCTGTGACAAACTCGCTGCTGCCGCCGTTGCTGCTATAGCTTCCGGATGCGTCGTGTCTAAAACCACCAGCGGCAAACCCTGTTCGGTCTTGCCCAGCACGCCGGCGAGGGCCTGCGCCGCAAGACTCGACCCACCCATCCCGAGGACCACGACACGTACGAATCCTTCGCCGCGTATGTCACGGGCCCAGGTGGTCAGCTCCTCGCGATTTTCGTTCAGCCAGTCGGGTGCATCCAACCAGCCCAAACGTTTACCGACGATGGATTGTGTTTCAGGTGTCGCCCCCCACAACGATACATCATGGGCGTGAATACGGCGGGCGATATCGACAACGTCGGCTTCAGTCATAGGATGGTGACCACATCAAAACAATCGAGGAACACCGGCCGTGCCGGCATCGGTCAGCGTGTGGCGCGACTCAGGCAGCCAGTGGCCCAGCACCGCGTACATTCTCGGGCACATCCTCGGCGTATTTCGTGAAGTTTTCCTGGAACAGTCCCGCGAGCTTGCGTGCCTGTGCATCGTAAGCCGCCGAATCGGCCCAGGTGCCGCGGGGATCGAGCACATCGCTCGGCACACCCGGACAGCTCGTGGGCACTTCAAGCCCGAACACCGGGTCTGTCTGGGTCGCGACATCGTTGAGCAACCCGTCTAATGCCGCGTTAATGATCGCACGGGTGTGATTGATCGCCATGCGCTGACCTTCCCCGTAAGGACCACCGGTCCAGCCGGTGTTGATAAACCAGACATTAGCCTCGTGTTCGTCGATCTTTCTACCCAGAAGCTCTGCATAACGCCGTGGGTGCAACGGCAAAAACGGCCCGCCAAAACAAGGACTAAACGTGGGCGTCGGTTCGGTCACGCCTTTCTCTGTGCCGGCGACCTTGGCGGTATAACCGTTGATAAAGTGATACATCGCTTGTGCACTGGTCAGTTTCGACACGGGTGGCAACACGCCAAAAGCATCGCAGGTCAGAAACACAATATTCTCTGGATGACTACCGCACCCATCTGGACTCGCGTTCGGAATCTGAGCGATCGGGTAAGATCCGCGGGTGTTTTCTGTCAGCGAGTCGTCATCCAGATCAAGCTCACGCGTTTGATCGTTGATCACAACATTCTCAAGGATCGTTCCAAACGTCTGGGTCGTCGCGTATATCTCCGGTTCCTGTTCGGCTGACAGGTTGATCACCTTTGCGTAACAGCCCCCTTCAAAATTGAAAATACCCTGACCGCTCCAGCCATGCTCGTCATCGCCAATCAGTGTGCGCGAGGCGTCCGCCGACAACGTGGTTTTACCCGTACCCGACAGGCCGAAAAATATGGTGGTGTCACCACTGGGCCCGATGTTCGCTGAGGCATGCATCGGCAGCACATCTTTATGTGGCATCAGGTAATTCATCACACTGAAGATCGACTTTTTGGTTTCTCCCGCGTAACTGGTACCCCCGATAATCACCAGGCGGCGTGCAAAATTCAGAACGATAAACGTCTCTGAGTGGGTGGCATCGGTTTTGGGGTCCGCGGCGAAGCTTGGCGCGTTGATGACCGTAAACTGAGGTTCATGAACGGCCTTCTGCTCGTCAGTGGCTTCAACAAACATGTTGCGGGCAAAAATGCTGTGCCAGGCAAGTTCGTTGACGATGCGTACGGGCAGGCGATGCTCCGGGTCTGCACCCACATAACAGTCTTGAACATACAGTTCACTGCCTTCAAGGTGTGCCATCATGCGCTCAAACAACGCATCAAAACGAGCGGGTTCATAGGGGGCATTGACTTTGCCCCACCAGATGTCCCCTTCTGTGGTCTCATCCAGGACAACAAACTTGTCATTAGCAGACCGGCCAGTGTGCTGACCCGTGCACACCACCAAGGCGCCGTCTTTTGACACCTTCCCTTCCTGGCGCCTGAGGGCGTGTTCAATCAGTGTGGGTGTGCTTAAGTTCCAGTGAACGGTTCCCAAATCTCGAAGGCCATGGTTCTCCAGGCCATAGTGACTTTTTGCGTTGGACATCTCGGACATATTTACTCCTGTACTAAATTGAACGACAGCGATTGGGGGTCAGTGCCCGATCACGATGAACCTTAAACACATCGAGTATAGCCCACATTAATACCTCGGCCTGGTTCACAAAGTGCATTTAACCCTGTGTCGTTGGAGGCACCCAACCTTCGGGTTCATCACCACCGTCACCAAAGAAAAACGCCTCCATCTGGGCGGCGAGGTAAGCCTTATGTTCCGGATTGATCGGACTCAAGCGCTTCTCGTTCAACAACATGGTCTGTCGTTGCAGCCACTGTTGCCATCCGGCTTTTGAAACATTGTCGAGTATGCGTTGTCCGAGTTCTCCAGGCCAGGGGGCGGCATCCAGTGCCTCGCCCTCACAGCCGAGTACCACACAGTCCACTCGCAGACTCATCAATTCGTCTCCAGGTTGTCGAGCAGTTTACGTACCGGAGCGGCCAATCCGCGCGCCGGCGCAGACCCCGGTTTATACCAGATACGTTCAGCACCGTGCAGTACTTTGTCATCCTGGCCAGCATAAAGCACCGGTTGCGGCTGAATACTGAGCTCGAAGTGCGTAAAGCCATGGCGCAGGGCCGGCCAGGGCTGATCAATCGTCACCGCAGTCCCCAGGTACCGCCGGCAGAACGCCGCTGTCGTTTCTTCGGCCGGGCACTCCGGAAAACTCCATAGACCACCCCATATACCCTCAGCGGGACGCTGCTCCAATAGAACACACCCGTCGGTGTTGCGTACTAGAATCATCGTCACATGACGAAGCGGTCGTTTTCGTTTGGGTCGGGAACCGGGATAGCGATCTATCTCTTGTCTTGCGAGAGCCTGGCAGCGTGAGGCCAACGGACAGCCCCCACATTGCGGATTGCGTCGTGTGCACACCGTTGAACCCAGATCCATGATCGCCTGAGTGTAGCTCGGGACATCTTGCCGGGGTGTACAGCGTTCCGATAAAGCCCACAGTTCGCGCGCCACAGCAGTGTCACCCGGATAGCCCGCCACAGCAAAACAACGGGCCAGCACTCTTTTCACATTGCCGTCGAGTATCGCGTGGCGCTGGCCAAACGCAAAGGCAAGTATCGCACCAGCCGTTGAACGACCGATACCCGGCAAGTCCAGCACCTCGTCAAACTGCTCGGGGAAACAGCCAGCCCGCTCATCAACGACCCGGCGGGCTGCGCGATGAAGGTTTCGCGCCCTGGCGTAATAGCCAAGGCCCGTCCAGCAGTCCAGGAGTTCATCCTGGGTCGCCGCGGCCAGTGCCGTCACAGTGGGAAAACGCTGCATGAATTGCCGGTAGTACGGGATTACTGTCGTCACCTGGGTTTGCTGAAGCATGATCTCCGATACCCAGATCGGATAGGGGTCGCTCGTACCCTGCCAGGGCAAGTCGTGCCGACCATGGTGGCGATGCCACTCAAGCAGTGTCTGTGCAAACATCGGCTCTGCGTTCACGGCGCGTCCTGTTCGGTCAGTGGTTGACCACGGCAGCCACGATGGTCACCGCCTAGCAACCTATAGGCATGGACTATAATCAATTTATGAGGAATTTCCGCTTTTGCGTGTGGGTTTTGGTGCTGGTTTTGGGCGGCGCAAGATCGCTGATGGCAGACGCTGTTCTCTCCGGCCATGCGATGACCATGTTCGACAACGAAATTCCAAAGTACACCACCACTTTCCCATATTTCGACTACGTTAATCCCACAGCACCCAAGGGCGGCACACTGCGGCTGGCGGTTGACGGTACCTTTGATAGCTTTAACTCGTTCATTCCCAAAGGCAATGCCGCGAGCACCGGCTCGGTGGAAACGCTCCTGGTCAACAGTGCTGACGAACCATTTACGGCTTATGGGCTTGTCGCAAAAACCATGGAATGGCCTGCCGATCGCTCCTGGGTCATCTTCAACCTGCGTCCTGAAGCGCGCTGGCACGACGGCACTCCGGTCACTGCTGACGATGTGGTCTGGTCGTTTGAAACCCTGGTGGAAAAGGGTATGCCCTTTTACCGTTACTACTACAGTGCCATCGACAGTGCTGAAGCACTCAACACACATCGTGTCCGCTTTAACTTTAAAGAATCTGGCAACCAGGAACTGCCGCTGATTACCGGGCAACTGCCGGTTCTGCCCAAGCATTACTGGGCGTCACGGGACTTCTCCGCCACCACGCTGGACCCCCCATTGGGCAGTGGCCCCTATCGGATTCAGAAGTTTGAAGCCGGCCGTTACATCGTTCAGGAACGGGTGACGGATTACTGGGGTGCAAATCTCCCTGTACGGCGGGGAATGAACAATTTCGACATCATCCGTACCGAGTATTTTCGGGATGCGACACCGATCCGGCTTGCGCTCAAAGCCGGTGACATCGACTTCCGGCTCGAGAACCAGTCGAAGGCCTGGGCCGACGACTACAATGTGGCGGTCGTCGACAAGGGTTTACTCAACAAGGAAATGGTCCCGCATCGCCAACCCACCGGCATGCAGGCCTTTGTGATGAACACCCGGCGGACCCTGTTCCAAGACCCTCGGGTGCGGCAGGCACTGGGCTATGCGTTCGATTTTGAATGGTCCAATCGAACGCTTTTCAATGGCCAGTACACCCGCACGACAAGTTATTTCTCAAATTCAGAGCTCGCCTCCTCTGGACTGCCCGAGGGGTCGGAGCTGGCGCTGCTGGAACACTATCGTGGCCGTATCCCTGACACCGTGTTCAACCAGGCTTTTAAAATCCCGGTGACCGACGGCAGTGGGCGGCCACGGGAGAATTTACGCAAAGCCACGGCCTTGCTTAAGAGCGCTGGCTGGTCAGTACGCGATCTCAAGCTCATCAATGAAGCCACCGGTGTACCCTTCAGATTCGAAGTTCTACTGTCCTCTAAGGCGTTTGAGCGCATCGTGCTGCCCTATACGCAGAATCTCAAACTACTCGGGATCGAGGCCAAGATTCGGCTGGTGGACCGGACCCAATATATGGAGCGCTATCGGCAGAAAGACTTCGACATGCTGGTGGCGGTCTGGGGCCAGAGTGAAACCCCCGGCAACGAACAACGGGAATACTGGGGCAGCGACGCGGCTGATTCTGTCGGCAGTCGCAATCTGGCCGGGATCAAGGATCCTGTTGTGGACGAGCTGATTGAACTGCTGGTTAAATCAGACTCCCGCGAACAACTGAACGTGCGTACGCGTGCCCTCGACCGGGTGCTGTTGTGGGGACACTACGTGGTGCCCCACTGGCACATCCGGGCCGACCGGGTCCTCTACTGGGACAAGTTCAGTCGCCCTGCAACCCCGGTACGCAGTGGCGTCATGAGAAGCCGATGGTGGTACGACACACAAAAAGCTGCCGCCCTGGAGCAGGCCCGACAATAACCGCCGCTCGGCAGATCTGCTGAGCCCTGCGACAGCACAGACTGGAGACTGAAGATGGGCGCTTACATCGTTCGCCGTCTGCTGCTGATGATCCCCACACTGCTGGCGATCATGGTGATCAATTTCGTGATCATCCAGATCGCCCCGGGCGGACCGGTGGAACAAGTTATCTCCCAGCTGACCGGCGTCGGCAGCGACATTACTGAACGTGTCACGCGGACCGGCACCAGCGAGACCCTGACCTCTACCCGCAGTGACGGGAACAGGAGTAAATACCGCGGCGCTCAGGGCCTGGACCCGGACTTCATCAAAGCCCTGGAAAAACAGTTCGGCTTTGACCAGCCGCTGCACCACCGCTTCATCACCATGATGAAAAATTACCTGGTGTTTGACTTTGGCGAGAGTTTCTTCCGGGACCGCAAAGTCGTGGACCTGGTGCTGGACAAGATGCCGGTCTCTATATCGCTGGGCATCTGGACGACCCTGCTGGCCTATCTGATCTCCATCCCGCTCGGCATTGCCAAGGCCGTGCGTGATGGGAGCCGGTTTGACGTGTGGAGCAGTATCGTGGTGATCGTCGGCATGGCTATTCCGGCGTTTCTGTTTGCTGTGTTCCTGCTGGTATTCTTTGCCGGGGGCAGCTACCTCGACTGGTTCCCGCTGGCGGGTCTGACTTCGGAAAACTGGGACACACTGTCGTGGTGGGGACAGATCACCGACTACCTGTGGCACATCACCTTGCCGGTGATTGCAATGACCATCGGCGGGTTTGCTACGCTGGCCATGCTGACCAAGAACTCATTTCTTGATCAGATCAACCAGCAGTATGTGCTCACTGCACGGGCCAAGGGTCTCTCACAATCGCGTGTGCTGTATGGCCATGTTTTCCGCAATGCGATGCTCATCGTGATCGCCGGCTTTCCCGGTGCTTTCGTCGGCATCCTGTTTACGGGCTCACTGCTTATCGAGATCATCTTCTCCCTCGACGGGCTGGGTCTGCTTGGGTTCGAAGCAGCCTTCAAGCGTGACTACCCCGTGATGTTCGGGGCTTTATTTTTCTTCTCGTTGCTGGGGCTGGTCATGAACCTGATCGGTGATCTGACGTATACGGTGGTCGATCCCCGGATTGATTTCGAGGGCCGTGAGGTATGACAAGTGTGCTCAGTCAATTGAGCCCCATTACCCAACGGCGCATTGAGAACTTCCGGGCCAATCGTCGGGGCTGGTGGTCGATGTGGATATTTCTGGTGCTGTTTGTCGTGTCGCTTTTTGCCGAGTTTGTTGCCAACGACAAGCCGCTGTTGGTCCGTTACAACGACAGCTTTTATGTTCCGGTGTTGACGGCTTATCCCGAAACCGAATTCGGCGGTGATTTTCTCACCGAGGCAGACTACAGCAGCCCCTACGTGGCTGAGCTGATCAACCAAAACGGCTGGATGATCTGGCCATTGATCCGCTATCACCACCGGACCGTGTCCTGGGACCTTACCGGCCCGGCACCCTCACGACCGGACAGCACCCACTGGCTGGGCACCGACGATCAGGCACGCGATGTCATTGCCCGGGTGATTTACGGTTTCCGGATATCGGTGCTGTTCGGTTTTACGCTCACCATCATCAGTGCAATCATCGGCGTCGCCGCCGGTGCGGTACAGGGCTATTTCGGTGGCTGGCTCGATCTTGGCCTGCAGCGCTTCATCGAAGTGTGGTCAGGCCTACCTATTTTGTATCTGCTCATCATTCTTGCCAGCGTCGTCGAGCCCAACTTCTGGTGGTTGCTGGGTCTAATGCTGCTCTTTTCCTGGATGGGCTTTGTCGGGGTGGTCCGGGCGGAGTTTCTGCGTGCCCGCAACTTCGAGTATGTACGCGCGGCCCGCGCGCTCGGCGTGAGCGATGCCGTGATCATCGTGCGACATGTGCTACCCAACGCGATGGTGGCGACGATTACATTTATGCCCTTTACGCTGGCAGGCTCAGTCACGGTACTCACATCACTCGATTTTCTGGGTATCGGCCTGCCGCCAGGTTCAGCCTCACTGGGAGAACTGCTGAGCCAGGGCAAAGCCAACCTGCAGGCCCCGTGGTTGGGTCTGACCGGCTTTTTCGTGATCGGCCTGATGCTGAGTCTGCTGATATTCGTCGGCGAGGCTGTCCGCGATGCATTTGACCCCCGAAAAAACGTGGCCTGATCATGGCACACCTTGATTCTGGTTCAACTCCGCTGCTCACGATCGACGATCTGTCGGTGACCTTCAACACGCCTGCTGGCCCTGTCGAAGCTGTCCAGCAAGCAGATCTGGTGGTCAACCGCGGTGAGACCGTGGCCCTGGTCGGTGAGAGCGGCTCCGGAAAATCAGTGACGGCGCTGTCTGTGCTGGGTCTTCTGCCTTATCCCAAGGCCACTCACCCCAGCGGCAGCATACGTTTTAATGATCAGGAACTTCTGGGTGCCGGTGACAAGGCGCTGATGCGGATTCGGGGCGACCGTATCAGCATGATTTTTCAGGAACCCATGACATCGCTGAATCCATTACATAGTGTCGAAAAACAGATCACCGAGATCCTCAAACAAAAAGCGAATCTAAGTGCCCCGCAGGCACGAGAGAAAGTGATTGAGCTGCTGCAACGGGTTCATATTCAGGAGCCCGAATCACGGTTGGGTGCGTATCCGCACCAGCTTTCCGGTGGGCAGCGCCAGAGAGTCATGATTGCCATGGCGCTTGCCAACGAACCCGATCTGCTCATTGCCGACGAGCCGACGACGGCAGTAGACGTTACCACCCAGGCCCAGATTCTAGAATTGATTGCCGAATTGAGAGAGCATTCCGGGATGAGCGTACTGCTCATTACCCATGATCTGGACGTGGTGAGAAAAACAGCGGAGCGGGTCTATGTCATGCAAGCAGGACGTATTATCGAAGACGGCGATACCGCTTCGGTGTTCCGTGCACCCGCGCAGACCTATACGCAGCAACTCATCGCGGCGGAACCGCAGCCACGATCCCACTCCATCCCGGAGAACGCACCGGTGGTGCTGCAAGGCAAACAGATCCAGGTCTGGTTTCCGATCAAAAAGGGTGTACTGCGAAAAACCGTTGATCACATCAAAGCCACCGATGATGTGAATCTGTCCATCCGGGCGGGTGAAACTGTCGGTGTGGTGGGCGAAAGTGGCTCCGGCAAGACGTCGCTCGCCCTGGCACTGCTGCGGCTGATTTCATCACGGGGTGAGATCGAACTGCTCGGCCGCCCGCTTCAGGGATTGCGCCAAAGGTCCCTGAAACCACTGCGTCGCCAGATACAGGTCGTGTTTCAGGATCCTTTCGGCAGTCTTAGTCCGCGTCTTTCAGTGGGCCAGATCGTCGCCGAAGGTCTGGTTGCGCATGATATCGGCAACGAAACAGAACAACAGGAAAAGGTCATCCAGGTGCTTGAAGAAGTGGGCCTTGATCCCGGTACCCGACACCGTTATCCCCATGAATTCTCCGGCGGTCAGCGCCAGAGAATTGCACTGGCCCGAGCGATGATCATGCAACCCGAGGTGCTTGTGCTGGACGAGCCAACCTCGGCACTGGACCGCTCGGTACAGGCACAGATGATCGATCTACTGCAGAGCCTGCAGCAGGCGCACGCTCTGGCTTATCTGTTTATCAGCCATGATCTGAAAGTGATCCGGGCCTTGAGTGACCAGATCATCGTGATGCGGCAGGGCAAAGTCGTGGAACAGGGAGCTGCAAGCACGATCCTAGACAAACCAACACACCCCTACACCCGGGCCTTAATGTCAGCGGCGTTCGATCTGACGGTCTCTGATACCAGTGTAGTGGCCCAATAGCGTAGGGGTCTAAAGCATCAACCGAAAAATACCTCTAAACTCAGTTGAGTTCCCGGTCGACTGTTTTTGTCCAGGTCCTGGAATAGGTTTTTTCTTCGTGCTCGAACACTTCCATTTCTGCTGTGAAGTGGAACTGTGTCGGTGTTGACGTCAAACCGGAACGAGTCTCGGTACGCACATCAAAGTCTGCATCGGGGCGCCGAAACCGCATCGTCCAATACAGATCTAGTCGTGCTGAAGTCGGGTCGTCATCACGGATGGAGCAGTACTGCCTAGATACGGAGCCGTGCTCCCAGCCCAAATCTGTCAAGTGCAACATACCAGTGTCGGCAATAGCAGTCAGCCTAGTCTCAGCCAACACATCATCACGCTCGACCCGTCTGACATAACTTGAGGGCTCCAGCACTTTAGCACTTTGGGGCCGTGCACTTTCCGCAGGCCCAAAATGTCTCAGTGTCTCATCAGTTTTTCGAAGCGTTCGAAAAGGTAGTTCAAGATAGCTGCTGAGAAAACTCAATGTCAGAGTCACTGGTTTGGGCGACGGCCAGAACTGTGGCCACATCGTATTCGAAAGTGCGATGCGAATGCGGTGTCCAACCGGAAAAATCTGGGCAACGTCATTTAGTTGCAAACGGATATCGTATGTGTCTCCGGGTACCAAAGGTTTCGGATGTTCGTGACTGTCACGATGAGTCAGGTTCAGTACACCATAGGTCACCCGTGTAGAAGCGCCGTCAGGTGCAACGTCATTTAATCGGGCAACAATAAACGCATTCGGCTGATCCGCACTTAAACGTAATCGAAGTACTGGTGCTCCCAGAATCTCCACAGCGTCGGTGAGCGGTGCTGTTTCAAATACTACAGAACAGCCATCCTCTTCTCGCTGATCTCCGGGAAGATCCGACCCCAGTCCAAATGCGCACCATTCACCCTGGTGCGTACCCATGGCTTGTGGCGTGTGAATAGCAACGTCTATTTCCTCACTCCCTGCCTCCGGTCTCAATCCATTTTCTGTGAAATACAGCTTTTGCCAATTGATGTGGTCGCTGGGCCAGGCAGGTTCTGCAACCCAGCGACCCTGCCGAGTTTCATAGTAGGATGCCGGTGCCGCGCTGTCCTGCATCCAGACCCGGTATTGAGGTTCATCCATAATTCCGGTGTCTATATCTTTGAGCCAGTGATCCCACCAGCGCAGCGTTTCCTGCAAAAAGCCGATTCGTGGTCCTGGCAACCCAAAATGAGGATACTTGTGTGCCCAAGGGCCTATCAGGCCTTTACGCGGACAACTCAACCTTTCGAGCATTCGTGGTACCGCATTGGAGTAGCCATCAGCCCAACCACCGACAGCATAGACTGCGCATTCAATGTCTGCATAGTTCTCACACACCGACCCATGCTGCCAGAATGCATCCCGCCTCTGGTGTGAGAGCCATTTCATTGACCACGGATCGTTGGCCTCAAGCCGTGTCATCCATAGATCCCGCCAAGTGTCTCCAACGATGGCCGGATCGGGCGGGCGCGAATTAAACGCAAACATCGTAGCGCCCCACGACATGGCATCATTGAGCATCACGCCACCCATGTAATGGATATCATCCGCATAGCGATCATCTGTGGAAGCGATGGTAACGATGGCTTTCAATGAAGGCGGCCGACGTGCCGCAATCTGAAGCCCATTGAATCCACCCCACGAAATCCCAATAATTCCGGTCGCGCCGGTACACCACGGTTGCTTGGTAATCCAATCGAGTACCTCAAGGGCATCGTCCTGTTCGGACTTTAGGTATTCATCTTCCAGAATGCCCTCGGAATCTCCCGCACCCCGCATGTCGACTCGTACACACGCATAGCCATGTCCTGCGTAGTAGGGATGGGTCAGTGCATCGCGTTCTGAAGTACCATCTCGTTTTCGATAAGGCAGAAATTCCAAGATTGCTGGCACAGGATCGATTTCGGCATCCTCGGGCAACCAGATCCGTGCTGCGAGGTTAATACCTTCAGCCAGCGGTATAAACGTGTTTTCAATTTCCCGGACTGTCCTTGGAAAGGCTGTAATGATTTTGATGTCGTTCTCTTTCATCTGAATTAGGTGCTTGATCAAATAGACTACGTTCGCCACGAATCATACTCGAGCTCATCTTCATCCGTGTGCCCAGTTAGCAATAATCTCCTGCAACTGTTCCAGCCCATCCGTCAGTGCCGCAGGTCCAGGCTGAAGAATCTCTGCCGACTTGATTTCGTAGATGTCGCCGTTCTGCACTGCAGGTATAGCATCCCAGCCTTGGCGTGCTGCTACTTTTTCCGGTCTAAATTTCTTACCGCACCACGATCCGATAATGATGTCCGGTGCTCTTCGGACCACCTCGTCGGGATCGCCAATGATCCGGCTCTTACCATCTGGGCAGACCGCCAGCTCTGGAAAGATATCGTCCCCGCCAGCGATCTCGATCAACTCTGAAACCCAGCAGATACCGGAGATCTGGGGGTTATCCCATTCTTCGAAATACACTTTGGGTCGCCGAGTGAAGTCAGCAGCCCGGACCAGACTACTATCAATATTGTTTTCGTATGCCCCCGCCAGTTCATCGGCGCGCTGGCCAGCACCCACCATGGCTCCCAGCGTCCGGATCATCGACAGAATCTCTTGAACGGATCGGTGGTTGAACACCAGCACCGTGATACCACGGCGGATCAGCTCAGCCGCAATGTCAGCCTGAAGGTCTGAAAACCCGAGAACAAGATCCGGCTCGAGCGCGACTATCCGATCGATTTTGGCGCTGGTAAACGCTGAGACCCTGGGTTTTTCTTTTCGGGCACGTGGTGGGCGTACGGTAAACCCTGATATCCCGACGATTCGATCTTCTTCGCCCAACAGGTAAAGCGTCTCCGTGGTCTCTTCGGTGAGACACACGATCCGTTCTGGATAATTGCCCTTCATCAGTCTTTCATTTCGCACAATGCTAAAATTACATATTAAAGCCTTACAGTACTGTGTCCCCTTAAAGACGTTAATACCCGGTCAATGCCCTCAATGATATCGTGCCCTCGCCGCTCCGCCCTGTTTATGCCTGGCGACAACCCTCGAGCCCAGCAGAAGGCGACCGGGTTGCCGGCTGATGTCATTATCCTGGACCTGGAAGATGCTGTTTCACAGACAAACAAGGAAGCAGCCCGACAGCAGGTCCAGTCGACGCTTGAACAAACAGATTACGGGCAGCGGGAAGTGGTTGTGCGTGTCAATCGCCTGGAGACCCAGTGCTGCGAAGAAGATCTCACAGCCCTGGCATCCAATCCACCCGATGCCATACTGTTGCCCAAGGTCGAATCGGCAGACGAACTGTTTACCGCGACTGTTACCTTGAACGCTCTGGGCGCACCCTCGGACCTCGCGGTTTGGGCCATGATTGAAACACCTCTGGGTATTCAACACATCGAAGAGATCGTCACCGCGACACCCCGCCTGGCGTGTGTTGTCGCCGGCACGGCTGACCTTGCCAGCGCTCTGCGCATCACGCACAGCAGTACGCAGCTGGGTCTACAGTATGCTTTGTCGCGTCTTGTGCTGGCGGCCCGGGCATCTCATATCGACGCCATTGACGGCGTGTTCTTTAACCTGCAAGACAGTAACGGCTTGCGACACAGCTGTGAAACAGGCCGCCAGCTGGGATTTGATGGCAAGAGCCTGATTCATCCGAGTCAGATCGAGACCGCCAATACTGTGTTTTCGCCTGACCCCGAATCTATCGCCTATGCTCGCAAGGTTGTCGCAGCGTGGTCCGAGCTCGATGCTCACAAACAGGGTGTGTTGGTGGTCGATGATCAACTGATTGAGGCGCTGCATGTACGCGATGCCGAGCGATTGGTCGAATTGAGCGCTGCGATAAACGCCATGGAACAGGACTCACAGGCAAGCTGAATCAAGATGACCAGCACCCGCAGAACGTTCCTGGGATACACCGCGCTGGCCGGTGCCACGGTATTTGCGTCAGCTGTCGGCCTACGTGGTTTTCGCTACCCGAGTCCTCAGTTTGAACCTGCGGCAACGCCCCGATGGGCCAAACACAGCGTCCTTGGCTTCCGCGCTGATGGTCACGGTGCCTTTTACCAACGCGAAGACGCGCGTCAACTGGTCTTTCGGGCCTATGTGCCTGAGCCGGTCGTACAGGTGAACGGTACGTTTGAACTTAAAATAGGCAACGTACACCCCCAGGCACACCTGACCATCGACGGCGACGGAAAGATATCGGAAGAACGCGTCGACGGTCTATTCAGGCAGGTAACCGGAAACAGCAGCAAGGGCACGTTGACACTGCGCTGGGTATTCCCAAAGCAGGACCATTATCGCTTCACCGCCATAGGTGATACCGGCGGTGACCTGGAGCTCGTCTGGGTACTCAACCGCTCCCAACAACTGGGGGCTGATTTTGTGCTGCACCTGGGCGATTACTACTACCAGCCGGTTGATCCAAAACGAACAACCCTTCACCTGGAAAAATCGCCCTTGCCAGTCTTCTCAGCCATTGGCAATCACGACTTTCACAACCGATTCGGCGGTCCCGACCCACAAGACTTCATTCAGCAGATCGGTCCGAGAAACAGCACGTTCACGCTTGGGAACATCCAGTTCATCAATCTGGACACCGCAGTCGACCACCTGCCCGTATCAGCCGGTAAGCGTGGTCAGCTGCTCCAACACATCCAGCCCCTGGCCTCCCGCTCCCAATTGAGTGACTACGTGGTGTTCGCCCACCGCCCGATCACCGACCCACGACCACCAGAGACCCGGCCAAGCAATCACAGTGTAGAAGGTCTTCAAGAAGACGTCTGGCTGTATCGACAGCTCGTCCAACGCGGTGTGAAGCACGTGATCAACGGACACATTCATATCTCGACCGAATTCGACGATCGTCACATCCACACTTATATTTCCGGCCAAGGACTTGCCCACGCCGACATCATTGGCCGTCGCCCGCAGGCGCGGATTCTTGTGGGAGACGTTGAACCGGGAATACCGGTTACCTATCAATGGGCCGATCTCAATATGCCGTTCGAGGCACACTGTAACGAGCGCCTCCACAAGATTCTGGGTGGCCATGATTATGCTGACCAGCTTGAACCATTAAAAGCGGCCTGTATCGCGGCTGACGGCTGAAAATCGGCGAGATCGCAGAAGAAAGTCGATCTTTCCAGATTTGTGTGCGTTGTATAAGCACAGGGCTACCGCCGAGTTTGTCCGAATCATTACAATAGACCGTTCCACGAACAACGCTATACATTTAACTCAGCATCATGTTCACCCGTCTTGACCCGGACCACAGGCATGTCTCGCGCCGCTCCAGCGTGTATGCCCGCAATGTCGTCGCTGCCTCACAACCACTGGCGGCCCAGGCCGGCGTTCAGACACTGCGAAACGGTGGAAACGCAGTCGATGCCGCAATTGCAACCGCCATCACGCTCACCGTGGTTGAGCCCACGATGAACGGCATCGGCAGTGATGCTTTCGTTATTGTCGGTGATAGCCACGGCATCCATGGCTTTAATGGCAGTGGCCGATCGCCTGCAGCCTGGACACCCGAGCGGTTTGCCAGTCGCGAGAACATGCCGGAACATGGCTGGGATACAGTCACTGTGCCCGGTGCCGTCGACACGTGGGTACAGCTCTCGAATCGCTTCGGCCAACTGCCTTTTGAGAAACTTTTTGAGTCGGCTATTAACTACGCCGCAGAAGGCTTTGCTGTTTCACCGGTGGTTGCTTCAGGTTGGGCGCGAGCGGCAGATGAATACAATTATCTCGAGGGTTTCAGAACTATTTTCATGCCCAACGGGCGTGCGCCCACCGCGGGTGAGATCTTCCAAAGTGAGATCATGGCAAACACCCTGGGTGAGATCGCCCAGAGCCGAGGCGAGAGTTTTTACCGGGGCCGACTGGCCTCACGGATCGTGGCCGACGCTGCGCGCCTGGATGGTGCGCTCACCGAACAAGATCTTGCTGAGCACCAGGGATTTTGGACGGATTGTATCCAGCAGGATTTCAAGGCGTTAACCGTGCACGAGATCCCGCCCAATGGTCAGGGCATCGCCGCGCTCATCGCGCTGGGGATTCTTGAGCATTTAAACATCGATGCCTACGCGATGGATTCCGCCGATAGCGTGCACTTGCAGATCGAAGCGATGAAAGCGGCTTTCGCTGAGACGCACTCTCACGTTTCAGACCCCGATACCATGCTAGTTACCGTAGACCAGCTACTGGATTCGACAACACTTCAACGTCGCGCCGACGAGATTAGTCTGACTCACGCAGCGTCCCCCGTCGCTGCCGTAAAACCCGATCATGGCACTATTTACCTTGCGGCCGCAGATGGCGACGGCATGATGGTGTCCTGGATACAGTCGAACTACCACGGCTTTGGCTCAGGGATCGTTGTGCCCGACATCGGTGTCAGTCTTCAGAACCGGGGACGGGGCTTTTCGCTGCAGTCTGGCCACCCGAACGAAGTCGGCGGCGGCAAGCGGCCCTTTCACACCATCATCCCCGCTTTTGTTTCGCGCCGGGGTGCGCCTTTAATGGCATTCGGCGTGATGGGTGGACATCATCAGCCCCAGGGGCACACCCAGGTGATGATCAGGTTGTTTTGCCAGGGTGCTTCGCCGCAGCAGGCACTGGATGCGCCGCGCTGGCATGTCCAAGAGGACTTTACGGTGTGTCTCGAACCTGCACTGGCACACCTGCGCGAGGAACTGACACAACGAGGCCATATTTTCAGAGAGGGCAAGATCGGCGCATTCGGTGGCGGCCAGATCATTCTGAAAGATGGCGACGGATATATTGCCGGTTCTGATCCCCGTAAGGATGGGCAAGCAGCCGGCTTCTAGACTCAACCTGCTAAGCATTCGGTTCCTCATGAATTACGACGAACGACGCCAGCAGCTGGCTGATACGCTGAAACAACAGACTACTGGCACTGTTCGTCTCGATAAAACCACATCGAATGTTTTTCGGGATCGTCCTAACGCGCAATCACAAAGTCTGCTGGACGTCAGGCAGTTCAATCACGTACTGAATGTCGATCCGCAAAACAACCTGATTGAAACAGAAGGGATGACCACCTATGAAGCGCTGGTTGACCAATCACTATCGCACGGGGTAATGCCAGCCGTTGTCCCTCAACTGAAGTCAATTACCATCGGCGGGGCTGTCTCCGGCATCGGCATTGAGTCCTCATCTTTTCGCTACGGGCTGCCGCATGAAAGTATCGGTGAAATGGATGTCCTGCTGGGTAGCGGCGAAGTCGTGACCTGTACACCGGATAACGAACACCGCGACCTCTTCTACGGCCTGGCGAACTCGTACGGTACCCTGGGCTACATCCTTCGTCTGACCGTACTGGCAATACCGGTCAAGCCTTACGTACAGCTGACACACATACGGTTTGCAGATGTTGATGCGTTGTTCGATGCGGTCAGAACCTGGACCGAGCGCGACATTGATTTTATCGATGGCACGGTGTTCCAGCCGGGAAAACATTACCTGACGATCGGTCGATTTGTCGACGATGCCCCCTATACCAGTGACTACACCTGGATGGACATTTACTACCGATCGATACCAACGCGCAGCGAGGACTATCTTACCGTTCGGGATTACCTGTGGCGCTGGGACACCGATTGGTTCTGGTGCTCGAAAAATCTTTATGTTCAGAACCGACCGATGCGGCGCCTGCTCGGTCGTAAACGGCTCAATTCGATCACCTACCAGAAAGTTATGCGATGGAACACCCGCTGGGGAATTACCCGGAGAGTGGGGTACCTGTCCGGGCAACACCGCGAATCAGTGATCCAGGACATCGATGTGCCCATTGATCGAGCGGCCGAGTTTCTGGATTTTTTCCATCGGGAAATCGGCATACGCCCGATCTGGATCTGCCCGGTCGGGCATTGCGTCCAGAACGAGCCGTACCCATTGTTTCCCATGGCCGCTGAGTCCATGTATGTGAACTTCGGTTTTTGGGGCGGTGTCAAAACCAAAACGAAATTGCCAACCGGCCATTTCAATCGACTGATCGAACAGAAAGTCACCGAACTCGGAGGAATCAAATCTCTGTATTCGGATGCCTACTTTGATGAAGCTGATTTCTGGTCTATCTACGATGGTGACAGCTATGCAGCACTTAAAGCCAAATACGACCCTGGTGACCGATTGAAGAACTTGTATCAAAAGTGCGTGCTGAGACAATAGGCACCTAACGCACAACCCTTGGCTCCACAGGCAATCTCCTCCACGATAAAATACCGGCATAGTCATCAGCGTTTTTGTGCGGTACTTTGGGTAACCCATCAATGGATGAAAAACTGATTCTTTACCTGCGGAACTATTGCGGCTACTGCGCGATGGTCCAGGACGTGATTTCAGAGCTTGCAGTGGATGTTGAAGAACGCAATATCTGGGAGAACGACACCTGGCAGAACGAACTCATTGCCGGCCAGGGCAGTGCCACCGTTCCCGTGTTGTGTCGCATGACTGCCGCAGGCGAGACTCACTGGCTGTCTGAATCAGACGCCATCATTCGATTCTTCATACAAACTTACAATTAGGAGCTGACCCCATGGACAGTGTCACCCTCGGTGCAAGCGGATTAAAAGTGTCGCCCTTTGCTCTGGGAACCATGACCTTCGGTGATCCGGTCGACGCAGACACATCCTTCGACCTTCTCGACCTGGCTGTGGAGCAGGGTATCAATTTTCTTGATACCGCGAACACTTACAACGCTGGCCTGACGGAACAAATTATCGGGCAATGGCTCAAGGCACGGGGTCATCGAGAGCAACTGGTGATCGCCAGCAAGGTCCGTTATCCCGTTGGCGACGACCCCGACTCGGCTGGTTTGTCCCCAAGAGTCATCCTGCAGCAGCTCGAGAATTCTCTTAAGCGCCTCAACACTGACTATCTTGACATCTATTTTCTACACCAACCCGACGACGACACACCAATCGAAACCACCTGGCGCTGCCTCGACGCGATTGTGGCATCAGGCAGGGTCCGTTGCCTGGGTCTTTCTAATTTTGCGGCCTGGCAATGTGTACAGACCGTACACCTTGCCAATCAGCGTGGCTGGGCACCACCAACGGTCACCCAGGCGTTGTACAACATAATCTCCCGGGCGGTTGAAACCGAGCTGCTGCCAATGGTGAATGCTTACGGTCTGGGCACCTGCATGTATAACCCGCTCGCCGGTGGTCTGCTCACTGGAAAACATGGTGTCGGCGAAGAAGCGAATCCACAAACCAGGTTGGCCGACAACACCACCTATAGAGCGCGTTACTGGAACGACCGCCAGCGTGCAGCTGCGCACCAGATCTGCGAGATTGCCCGCGAGGCTGGCCGCAGTCCCGTCGAGCTGGCACTTCGGTTTATGCTGGATCATCCCTCGGTTGATGTCACCCTGATCGGCGCGACATCGATAGCACAGCTGCAGGATAACCTAGCCGCTGTTCAGGCTGTTCCCCTGTCGAACGACGAACAACAGGCCTGTCAGTCGGCCTGGGTGGCACTGCAGGGTCCTGTTCCACGCTACAACCGTGGCAGCGGTGGTGGTAGAACCTGATCCGCCGAAGTACAAAAAATTTGCCCAGGAGCGCCGGCACCTATGCCATTGTCATGCGGGCGCAGGATCGGCAGCAGCTACAAATCGGTAGACTCGGTGGGGTGCAACTCTCAAAAGGTTGGTATGTCTATGTCGGTAGCGCGTTCGGTCCAGGTGGCTTGGCCGCACGAGTCAGCCGGCACCTGCGATGTCACAAGACCCGACACTGGCACATCGACCACCTGATCTGGGCCACAACGGTGCGGGAAGTCTGGTACAGCCAGCGACAACGGGACCTCGAACACTGTTGGGCGCAGGCCGCCCTGGACCAGCCCGCAGCCCGGAACCTTTTACGCGGCTTCGGTGCATCCGACTGCCAGTGCCTGTCCCATCTGGTTCGATTTCCAACACGCGAGGCGGTAAAGACCCTTTTCAACGCTCTGGAGGCAAAGGTTTGGATCCCGCAGCTATAGACCTTCCCTGTCTAGTCACAAGTATATTAAGATAATTGCTACAATCTTATGATTTTCTAAAACTCTTAGAATTCAAAACCGCTGCCCCTGTGTAGACACTTACAATGTTCATGACCACCTGATGAGGATAAGACAATGGTTGATAGTGTGAAATTTATTCTGGATGAGAACGAGATTCCCAAGGCCTGGTACAACATCGTCTCCGACCTGCCCGAGCCACCAGCGCCTGTTATGCACCCGGGTACGGGCCAACCTGTCGGTCCCGATGACCTGGCACCGCTGTTCACGATGGCGGCCATCATGCAGGAAGTCAGTGCGGAGCGGCAGATCGATATCCCAGAACCTGTTCGTGACATTTACCGCCAGTGGCGTCCGAGTCCACTGTATCGCGCCTACCGGCTGGAAGCGGCACTCGATACGCCGGCAAGGATCTACTACAAATACGAAGGTGTGAGCCCAGCCGGCAGTCACAAACCCAACACTGCCGTGGCCCAGGCGTTTTACTGCCGCGAAGAAGGTGTTAAGCGAATTTCAACCGAGACCGGTGCTGGCCAGTGGGGATCTTCGCTGGCGCTGGCGGGCTCTTTCTTCGGCCTTGAGATCGAAGTTTTCATGGTTCGCGTGAGCTTCGACCAGAAACCCTATCGGCGCGCGTTCATGGAGACTTTCGGCGCCACCTGCCACCCCAGCCCCAGTAACTTAACTGAGGTGGGTAAAAAGATCCTGGCTGAGAATCCAGACAGCACCGGCAGCCTGGGTATTGCCATCAGTGAGGCTGTCGAGGTCGCGGCCCAGCGGGATGACACCAAGTATTCTCTTGGCAGCGTCTTGAACCACGTGCTACTGCACCAAACTGTGGTTGGACAGGAGGCGATCCGTCAGATGGAACTGGCTGATGATTACCCGGACGTTGTTGTTGGCTGTACGGGTGGGGGCAGTAACTTTGCCGGCTTGTCGTTCCCGTTTATCGGGCGAAAGCTGCGCGCCGAGCAGGACGTGCGGGTGGTCGCGGTTGAACCCGCCAACTGCCCCAGTCTGACTAAAGGTAAGTACGCCTACGACTTCGGCGACACGGGCCAGATGACACCGCTGGTCAAAATGCACACCCTGGGATCATCGTTTGTCCCGCCGAGTTCTCATGCGGGCGGCCTGCGCTATCACGGTATGGCACCGCTGGTCAGCCAGCTCGTGGATCTGGGCCAGGTAGAACCGACAGCCTACTCGCAGACCGAATGCTTCGATGCCGGTGTGACATTTGCCAAGGCAGAAGGCATTCTGCCGGCACCTGAGGCTAACCATGCAGTCAAAGGCGCGCTGGTCGAGGCTATGCGGTGTAAGGAAGAAGGTGAGTCCCGGGCAATCCTGTTCAACCTCTGTGGTCACGGCTACTTCGACATGCAAGCCTATATGGATTACTCATCGGGGAAACTTGCCGACCACCCATACGACGAATCCGAGGTCGCCATGGCTCTCGCTGGTCTGCCGTCGGTCGCTTGACAGACCGCTGACCATGATGACTTTCAACGGACTGACCGGCTTGCCCCGTTGCACCCGCTGATTTAGACTAGCCAAGGTGCGAGATAACGCTATTCACTTGATTTTATTAAGGTTCTTTAACCCGTCATTCACATTTTCTGGAGACGCATAAATGGCATACCTGCTCGATGTACTGTTCCGCTACGCCCACATTGTCTTTGGTGTGGCCTGGATCGGCCTGCTGTACTACTTCAATTTTGTACAGACCGAATACGTCAAGGAAGCCGACGATGGCGCCAAAGCGGACGTTATGGCCAAACTCGCCCCTCGGGCACTGTGGTGGTTCCGCTGGGCGGCCCTGTTCACTTTTCTGACCGGTCTCATACTGCTGTGGTGGATATCAAGCCAACAACGCTACAATCTTGGTATCGTGCTCGGGGCATTGATGGGCACCATAATGATGCTGAATGTGTGGGGAATCATCTGGCCGAACCAGAAAATCATGATTGGACTTGCCGAAGGCGACAAGACGGTCGCCGGGCCAAAGGCAGCCCTGGCTTCCCGAACCAACACACTGCTTTCGCTGCCGATGCTCTATTTCATGGTTACATCAATCCATGGACCTCTGGCGAGCGGGGGCGCGTGGGCCTCAGTGAACACCACAGCACTGATTATCGGACTCGTCATTATTGTCGTGATAGAAGCGAATGTGATATGGGGCAAAATGCTGGGGCTGATTCAGTCAGTCAGCGGAGTAATCACCTCCAGCATCATTCTCACTATAATTATGGCGGGTGTCGTGAACTACATCCGCTAACAACAATGAACAAGGTTTTACTAAAAGAGGGCGCAGCAGCGCCCTCTTTTTTTGACTGCTGGTTAATAGTTTGAACAACAGCACTACAGATCTTATCGCCGCGTACAGCTGATGAACCAGGCAAACCCCCGCAACAACCGATAAAGTTCGGGTAACTGACTCAACCTGATTGCACTGTCGCCATGGCTGAGAAAACGGGTAACGCACAGGTAATTCGGTATACCCTGTGCCGACATCTGACTGGAGAGGCGGCGCGATTCTCCCGGCGGGATCACGCGGTCGCCTCGGCCATGCAACAAAAACACCGGTGTTGTGGAATTCACGAAATTCAAGTCGACCCGGTAACCGGACCAGTCATCACCGAATGCTTGGATGACTTTCTGCAAAAACCTCTGGCGCTGTCCGGAATCACTCAACAGATGCCACAGCCTTTCCTGCTCTGCATCAGTCTCATCCAGCAAAGACCGTAAATTCCAGCCCTCGTCTTCCTTGGCGTTGTCGCGGATACAGCGCTCCAGGTGCCGATGAAACACATCATTTTCGACTTCGACTTCACTGAAATAACTGCGGACCATTAACATTCGTCCATACGGGTCTGCACGCTTGGCATTAACCAGAAAATCACTCACCCGTTCAACATCATAGTAACCCCCGATCAGACACAGCGCTGAGATTCGGGGTCCCAGCGTCACACTGTTAGCAGCACGCAGGGCAAAAACACCCGAAAACGACACGGCCATCAGTGCGAAATGGTGCGTGGTCACCAGATCCTTGTCACCGGCTAACTGCTCCAGTGTGGTCTGCACCTCACTCGGCTGGGCTCGTTCGATCCGCAGATTACGAATGCTCGGCAGTTCTGGCACCAGCACTTGCAAACCAGCGGTGGTCAATGCGACAGCCAGTTGCCTGACCCTGGGGTCTTCACGGCCGAGTACGGACATACCGTGAATAAACACCACAGTGCCCAGCGCCGGCCCAGATGGCATGTACCGGTCGACCAGAATGTCTGCACACTGATGCTCAGATAGATTGTGTGGACGCGCTATGGGGCCCTGCTGAAAACGGCGTAATAATCGCGCAGTGGCGATCCAGCTGGCAGGTCCTGGCCGGAAGAAATAAGACCGCATGCCAAGTTACGTCGGTTTCATCGCAACAGCAATGTTCGGCGTAGAAAATTATCAACCGATGCCGTCAGCGGGCGCATCACGATTAAAGACCTCGTCGTCTGGTTCCGAGACTAGCGACCGCTGCATGATCACAGAGTCTATCCATCGATCCAGCTTCCAGCCCACCTGTTCCAGCGTACCCACGTGTCGAAAACCAGCATTCTCGTGCAGACGGATCGATGCGTTGTGTCTGGAATCACCGATGATAGCGATCATCTGCCGTTTGCCCAGATCCCGACAGCGGTGGATCAACTCTGTCAACAGGCTACGCCCCAATCCTTGACGATGTTTATCGCGCGCCACGTAGACCGAATCCTCGACCGTGTGACTGTAAGCGGGTCGGCTACGATAAGAAGACGCATAAGCATACCCCACAACGTCACCGTCAAGTTCAGCAACCAAGTAAGGCAGGCCCATATCTGTAATATGCCGCCAGCGGATAGTCATCTCCTCGATATCCGGTGGCGTGATTTCAAACGTCGCTGTATGTTCCCGAACTTCGATCGCATAGATGGACTGAATCGAGACAAAATCTTTCACCTGTGCAGTTCGAATCAGGGGCTTGGTCATGTCGCGGTACAGTAATCAAGCAGTTAATAGCTGGCGTAGATTAAAAAAATGGCCGGCAAACGCCGGCCACAGTGTCTCACATCCTCCCCTCGTGAATCTGCTTTAGCAACTCAACCCAATAATGGTGCGATCACCAGTGAGACAATCGCCATCACATTAATCAGGATGTTCATAGACGGTCCGGAGGTGTCTTTAAAAGGATCACCAACAGTGTCGCCCACGACCACGGCTTTATGCACTTCCGAGCCTTTCCCGCCCAGATTACCTTTCTCGACATATTTCTTTGCATTGTCCCAGGCACCACCCGCATTGGCCATGGTCAGCGCCAACAGGACACAGCCCAGCAGGGCGCCGCCGAGCATACCCCCCAGCGCCGCAGGCCCGAGCAAAAACCCCACCACCGGTGGCGCACCCACAGCCAGTACACCGGGCGCAATCATCCGCTTCAGGGCCGCTGTGGTGGCAATTTCGACACACCGGTTGGAATCGGGTTGTGCGGTACCTTCCATCAGCCCCGGGATTTCTTTGAACTGCCGCCGGATCTCGCGGATCATGTCGAAGGCCGCATCACCCACTGCCGTCATCGTCATACTGCTCACCAGGAACGGAAATATACCGCCAAGAAACATACCGGCAAGCACGGTCGGGTCGCTAATTTTCAATGCGAAATCGGGTACGTGGTGGGCAACGGTTTCGATATAGGCCGAAATAATGGCCAGCGCCGCCAAGGCAGCGGCACCGATTGCGAAGCCCTTACCAATAGCCGCTGTTGTATTGCCGAGCTCATCCAGCTTGTCGGTAATCTCACGGACCTCGTCCCCCAACCCTGCCATCTCAGCGATACCGCCGGCGTTGTCCGCAACAGGACCATAGGCGTCGATGGCCATGGTAATACCGACTGTCGCCAGCATACCCACCGCAGCAATCCCAACACCATAAAGACCTGACAAGTGACTCGAAATCAGAATAATGGCACACAACGCGAGCACCGGAACTGTGACCGACTGCATACCGATGGCCAGACCACTGATCATCACCGTGGCCGGACCGGTCTCACCTGAATTTGCGATCTTTCGTACGGGTTTACCGGCGGTATAGTATTCCGTAACCAAGCCGATCACGATTCCGCCGAGAGCACCAACCACTACCGATAGCCAGATGTTGATGCTGACATCCACGTAGTGGGTTAATGCAAGTGCAGCAAGAATAAAAATTACTGAAGCGCCGATAGTACCCATTCTCAGCGCCGCATCTGGCGATTTGCCAGAGGAACTTTTGACCAGTTGTATGCCAATGAGCGAACAGACCAGTCCGACCGAAGCCAGCGCCAGTGGCAGAAACATCAGCTTGTTTTGATCACCAGCAGCCAACGCACTGATTACTTCGGGTGAAAGTGTTGCCGCAATTGCAATCGTCGCGATCATGGCGCCGCAGTAAGACTCAAAAATATCTGAGCCCATACCCGCCACATCACCGACGTTATCGCCAACATTGTCAGCAATGACGCCTGGATTTCGAGGATCGTCTTCTGGTATTCCGGCTTCTATCTTACCAACGAGGTCAGCACCCACATCTGCACTCTTGGTGAAGATTCCACCACCGACCCTGGAAAACAGCGCGACTGAAGAAGCCCCCATGCCGAAACCATGGATCACGTGGGCGGTTTCGGGGTCACCCCCAAAATAAAGATACAGCACGCCCAAACCCAGCAGACCCATCGCCGCAACAGTAAGACCCATGATCGAGCCGCCGTAAAAGGCCACAGTCAAGGCAGCGGGGGCACCACTTTCAGCTGCAGCCGTTGTGGTGCGTACGTTCGCCCGGGTGGCTGTAAACATACCGATATATCCGGCCAGTGCAGAGCAAGCTGCGCCCACGAGAAATGCCACCATCGAGCGCCAACCAAGATCTGAAATCAAAATCAGTACCGCGACCACTGCGACAAAGATGGCCAGATATGTATATTCGCGGCGTATAAATACCAGCGCACCGTGGTGGATCATTTCTCCGATTTCGGTAACCTTACCGTCACCCGGCGTGTATCGGAGCACCGCTCGATAAATACCAAACGCTGCAATTAGACCGATGAGTCCAAGCACAATGGGGATAAAGGCAACAGAGGACATTGCAACTCCTTTGAGTTATTGGGGGAATCGACCCACCGACTGGGCGTATTGTGGGCGAAAGCGCGGATTTTACCACGCAGGATGGGGAAATCTAGCGGGTGCGCCTCTCGTGCCACTGCGAAGTCGATCGCACAGCGGTCATCTTTGCGTCAGCTACCGCGCTTGCGTCGCCGCGCCCGTGGATGGGCTCGATCGTACACTTTTGCCAGATGCTGGAAATCCAGGTGGGTATACACCTGGGTGGTGGAAATATCGGCGTGGCCGAGCAGCTCCTGGACAGCGCGAATATCGCCACTCGACTCAAGCAGGTGGCTGGCAAATGAATGACGCAGCATATGCGGATGAACATTGCGCCCAAGGCCCTGTCTGCGTGCCCAGTACTGTACGCGGCCCTGAATAGCGCGCCCGCTCAGACGACCGCTACCGGTCTTCTTGCGTCGGCCTAAACCGATGAACACAGCTTGTTCCTCATCAGCTGCATAGCGAGCCCTGCGCTCAATCCATGCGGCAATCGCCTCCAGGGCTTTTTGGCCGATGGGCACCACCCTGTCCTTAGAGCCCTTGCCCGTCACTCTGACCAGTCGCTCGCTGCGGTTGATATCGGTGAGGTCCAGGCCTGTCAACTCAGACAGCCGGAGTCCAGATGAATAGAAAAGTTCGAGAATCGCCCGGTCACGACAGGCAATATCACCGCCAGACGTGTCGATCTCCAGCAACGATTCAAGCTCTGCAAAACTTAACGTGTTCGGCAGTACTTTTTTTTCAAGCTTGTGTGGAATCACACCGACAAAAGGATTGTTGGAAAGCTTCCGTTCTCTGTAAAGATGGTCTTTGGACACACGGCGTTCGTTCAACAGGTAGTAGTAGAACTGCCGTGCCGCCGACAGTGCCCGTTGTATCGACCGACTGGACAACTCCGAGCGATGCAGGAACACCGGAAAGGCCCGCGCCTGCACGAATGTCAATTGGCGAAAGTTATTCAGTCCTTGTTTTTCTACGAAAGCGGCTACCTTTGAAAGATCACGTCGGTAGGCATTGACCGTATGACTGGATAACCGCCGTTCGTATTGAAGGTGGTCAAGGAAGGCAGAAATGGGTTCTGATAATTCAGACATCAGCGCAGCCTGTGACTGGATTAACGTCGGCAGAGAATCGTGTTAACAGTTTCGAGCATGGTTCAACTCACGTGACAGTGAATTCAATTTCCCCACGGTATACGGTGGTCGCTGGACCACGCAGCCAGAGACCGTCACGACCGGACCAGCTGACCTCAACCGTACCCCCGGGCAACTCGACCTCAACGGTGTCATCCACTAACCCCTGTTTGCGACATACGGCCGCAGCGGCACCGGCACCACTGCCACAAGCCATTGTCTCGCCAACGCCACGCTCCCACACACGCAGCTTCAGGTGCCGGCGATCACAAACCTGAACGAATCCCACATTGGCTTTCTGCGGAAAAGCAGGGTGGCACTCGATTGCTGGACCAAGACTTTTGACGGGGGCACAGTTGATGTCATCGACCGACAGCACCGCGTGTGGATTGCCGATGGATGCGATGTGGATCCTGACCTGTTCTTCGCCTATGTGAAGCACATAATCCTTTTCACAGGTCGGCGAATCAAAGGGCACCGCGGCAGGCTCAAACAACGGCGTCCCCATGTTGACCGATACCTGTCCGCCGTCCTCGAGAACCAGTTCAAGTTGTGCGCTAGACGTCTGAACAACAAGGTGACGTTTGTCTGTCCAACCGTTTTCTATCAGATAACGGGCGAAACAGCGTGCCCCATTACCGCATTGACCCACTTCTGTGCCATCTGCATTGAAAATTCGCATAAAAAAATCAGCCGAATCGTCGCCGGGTGAGGCGACGATGACCTGGTCACAGCCGATTCCAACGTGACGGTCAGCCAGATGGCGGATGATGTCAGGCTCCAGCGGTAATTGTGTGCTGATGTTGTCCAGCATCACAAAATCGTTGCCGAGAGACTGCATCTTGGTGAATGCTGTCGTAGCCAAAATCCCTCCAGATTGGATCCTGCGAACGATCAGGTAACCCAATTATAGAGGAGCGGGCCTATCAGGCGCCGCAAGATCAGACCACTACTGTCTGTCTTTCAGTTCCGGACAGACATTGATCCAATCGTAGCTGGTGTCGCCCACAGCCAGAAACCAAGGATTCAAGACACTCGGTTTATTGTATTGCAGTTCGTTCCCCGCACAATCCATCAGACAACCACCGGCCTCATTCAGAATACAATGCGACGCACCAGTGTCCCATTCAGATGTTAGCCCCAGCCTGGGATAGACATCAGCGACGCCTTCGGCGACCAGACAAACCTTCAGGGCGCTGCCCATGCTCACGGTTTCGACTTCCTGCCCGCTTTGTGCTCGCAGCGAATTGCGAAAACGATCCACTTCCGCGCCGGAATGGGATCGACTGGCTACCATTCGGACCACACCATCTTGATAGGGTCTGATTGTGATCACCTCGGCGGCAGCGTCTTCTACCTGACGCCAAGCACCACCGCCGGTGAGAGCAAAATGAGTCGTCCGCCTGACCGGCGTGTGAACCACGCCCAGAATGGGGAAACCGTTCTCAATCAGTCCGATGTTGACAGTGAATTCACCGTTACGCCTGATGAACTCTTTTGTACCATCGAGCGGGTCTACAAGCCAGAACCGTGACCAGTCCGCACGCTGCTGGTAAGTGATTTCAGAAGATTCTTCTGACAGTACCGGCGTTCCAGGCAGGAGCGGAGCCAGCTGCTCGCTGATCAAGTCATGCGCACGGTGGTCCGCCACAGTAACAGGTGAACCGTCTGCTTTCTCAATCACCTCATAGGCCTGGTCATAAATTTCGAGGATCACCTGACCTGCTTGCAAGGCGACGTCACATACTGCAGCCAATAACGAGTCACTGATCATTTTTCTGCCCGCACATAATCGTCAACAAGATAGGTCGCCAGCAAACTGCGCGCATCGGTAAAATCATCCCTACCTCTCAATTGATCCAGTTGCCGGAGCGGCCAACCCATAGTTTCGAGCGGTTCCGGTTCATCTCCTGGCAGTGGATCCGGATAAAGTCCCCGAGCCAGAAAAATCATGGTCCGGTAATTCGAATAAGCCGGTGTTAAACCAACCGCGGCCAACTCCACGATCTCGTGGGCTGTATAGCCGATCTCTTCCCGCATCTCCCGCAGGGCAGCATCGCGTGGGCTTTCGCCGGTATCTATCCGACCCCTTACGAATCCCAGCTCGTAACGTTCACAGCCAACCGCATACTCGCGGAGCAGAAGCAGATGTTGTGGATCCGGCATCGGAATCACAAGAACAGAACCACTGCCCTCGCCCATGAACCGTTCAAACTGGGCGTATTGTCCGTTACCGAACATCAAGTCGACCGATTCGATGTGGAACAGCCGAGTGCGGGCTATGGTGTTGACATCGAGAACCTCGGGCAAGTCGTTCATAAAAGTTGATCCAGGGAGCAATCGTAGATGACAAGTTGCCTTCAGCTTAACGCACTCGGGCGCTCTGCGGTATTTAAGTCTAAACGCGTATGGCTCATCACCGTTAGAATTAGCCGCATCTGTAACATCAGCTGGTGTCGCTACCGGACTGCCCACGCTGCTCTGACTGGACCCACAAACCGATGTTGAACTGGGCACATATAGATTCGGTACTTCTGGATCTCGACGGTACGCTGCTCGACCTGCACTATGACAACTATTTCTGGAACGAGTTTGTCCCTGCACGCTACGCCCAGAATCGTAGCCTAAGCGTGACTGACGCCAAAACAAAGCTATCGCCCCGCATGCTCGAGCTGCAGGGGACACTGGATTGGTACTGCGTCGATTTCTGGAGCCAAGAACTGAACCTGGATATCCTCGCACTAAAAACTGAACTGCGTCATCTGATCAAGTTGCGGCCCGGTGCCAGATCTTTTCTGTCCTATTTGCAGACCCAGCCCCAGCGCGTGATACTGGCAACTAACGCCCATTTGAAGTCCGTGGCGCTTAAGTTCCAGCAAACCGGACTGGCACCACTGTTTGACCGGGTAATCACGTCGCATGAACTGGGCCATCCCAAGGAGGAACAGACTTTCTGGGAAAAACTTCATTTGCTGGAAGCATTTGATCCCAAACGCACACTGTTTATCGACGACAATCTGACGGTGCTTGAAGCTGCCGCTTGCTACGGCATCGGCCACTTGCTTGCAGTATCTCGGCCCGACCTGACACAACCTATACGGACCCTGCCGGGTGGTTTTACCCGCCTTGATCATTTTGACGATTTGCTACCCTCAGATTGACCCCGGGTAATGTTTTGAAAGCGTCCACCGCTTCGATCAGTCCGGCATTTAAGCGCATGCTGGATGCTAAAAGGTATCTTCCGGACAAACATCAAGAAACAGCACTGGTGCACTTCGATCGTTTAGCGCACGAACTGGCCGTATCAGACTGCCTCAACACCGACGGTCCACTTGCTCTCATCCAGCGCCACCTTCGGCTTAAGCCCCGGAAAAACCCCGCCGGTATATACCTGTGGGGCAGCGTAGGCCGTGGGAAAACGATGATGATGGATGCCTTTTTTGACACTGTGCCGGGCAAGCGGAAAAGACGGGTCCATTTTCACCGATTCATGCTGGAACTCCATCAGCGTCTGAAACTGTTGCAGCGCCAGCGAGACCCTCTCATGCAGGTGGGCCGCGAAATCGGACAGGACGTCGCACTTCTGTGCCTGGATGAGTTTTTTGTCTCTGATATCGGTGATGCCATGGTGCTCAGCCAGTTGCTGCACGGCCTCACAAACAACGGCGTCACGCTGGTGTTCACATCTAATACCAAACCTGATCAGCTATATAAAGACGGATTTCAGCGCGACCGGTTTCTGCCGGCGATTGGTCTGATTGAAGACCGCACTGTGGTTGTACACCTTGACGGCAACACCGATTATCGGCTTGAACTGCTGGACAGATCAGATGTCTACCTGACTCCGGACGATGCTACCGCACAGAGCCAGATGCAATCGTTGTTTACACACCTGGTGTCGACGATACCGGTGACAACGGGTTCGATCACTGTCAACGATCGGTGCATCCGGACCCGCACTCATGGCGAAGGCGTGATCTGGTTTGAATTCAGCGCATTGTGCGAAGGGCCACGATCCAAAGCCGACTACGCAGAACTGTCTCGTTCCTATCACACGATTCTCATTTCCGGAATTCCCCAACTCAACGACAGCCAGGATGGTATTGTCCGGCGGTTTATCGAACTGATTGACGAACTCTACGACCGTCGGGTCAAAGTGATTGTGTCAGCCGAGCGCTGTCCAGAAGGCCTTTACAGCGGCAACCGGTTGTCTGCACCTTTTAATCGAACCATCAGCCGCTTAAACGAATTCCAGAGCGGGGCCTATCTCTCGCTGTCCCATAGACCCTAATTCATCTCTGACCTAACTCACAACCGTCGTTAGGTTTCGACAAGAGCTGCGCAATCCAGCGGTGAAACGCGTGAACACTGGGTTCGTACAGGGGCGAATACCGGCCAGCCCGGGCCAGTGACGACGACAAGCCCTGTTGCTGGGTCTCGATCACGGGAATATCTTCAGCCAAGCCGGCTTCCATTCGACGCTCATAGGCACTCAGCTTGGTCGCAAAATCTGCTTGCTCGACTGAGGCCTGCGGGAAACAGACGGTCATATTGACCCGGGTTAATGCCGGTGCGAGCGGCATTGCCTCGAATATCCAGACGGCATCAATAGACGCCGCGAAGGTGAGATTAGGGTAAACCCAACTGTACCGCGTACCCAGCAAGTTGCGCCCCGATAATCCCGGCAAGGGCGGCAAAGGCTGGGTCCCGTCGTCCACCTTGCCCGTACTGCTAACCCCCCGGTGTTCCCCGAACTGGGTACTGAAATTCCCTGCGACCTTATCCAGAGGATCCGGCGATGCGTAATAGACCGAAAAAGTACCCGGATGAACCTTCTGCAGATGGTAATACTCGTTGAATACCTCAAGGAAGATTTTCCAGTTGCACCGCACCTCGAACTCTCTGCTCGATGCGGTAATCAGGTCGCCCAATCGCCAGGGGCGATGTACCGCCTCAAAATCACCCAGCCAGGTGTCAATCGGAGAGGCCGCGCCGTCCACATTAACAAAAGCAAACCCAGCGCGTGACGCCGCCGGCACTGCAACCAACCCATGGTCGGCGTTACAGAAATCAACTGCTCCATCCATCCGCGGAGCCGTCAGTAACGCGCCATCAAGCCCGTAAGTCCACGCGTGGAACGGACAAACGATCCGTTCACAGCGCCCACGGCCCGGCGGCAACAACCGCATACCTCGATGCCGGCAGGTGTTCGCAAAGGCCCGAAGCTGGTGCGATGAATCCAGCAACAGCACCAGCGGGGTGCCGCCAACGTCGAGTGCGAGATAATCGCCCGGTACGACCAGATTGTCGACGCGTCCGACACTGACCCAACCGCCCCGAAATCCCCGAGCCATCTCCCTCTCGAAAAGCACCTCGTCGACGTAGCATACCGGTGGCAGGGATTCTGCCGCCTCGACCGGTCTTAACACCTTTTCAAAATCTGTTTTATTTAACACCTGGCCCCCCGAGTATGGTCCCAAAGCGGGTTATCTACCCTCGAGCACAGCGGCGCAAACCTCAGGCCAATTAATATAGCCGTTGTCTGGATCAGTCGTCAGTCAGTACAGATCCAGGGGATCTACATCGACCGACCAGCGCACAGTCCTTGCCCGTTTCAAGCGGTCCAACTCGGCAAGCCAGACTTCCAGAAATCGATGTAAGTGGTTGTGGTCCCGTCCTGAGACCAGCAGTTGCGCCCTAAACCGACCCGCTCGCCGCTCCATGGGCGAGGGTACAGGATCCATCACCTGGATGTTGCCAGCCTGCTCAGCCTGTAGCCAACACCTCGCCCGGGCCTGGGCGGCCTGTAGAAAGCCAAGGGGCGCAGCCTGTTGAGGGGATTCGGCCCGGAGCAGGACAAACCGCGCGTAAGGCGGGTAACCAGCTGCCTTGCGCTCGGCGAGACAGGCAGTGGCAAAACCATCGAAGTCGTGAGACTGAAGCCGGATATAAGCCGGATCATCTGGATAGAACGTCTGTACCAACACAGTGCCACGACGTGTCCCGCGACCGGCACGCCCGGCAACCTGGGTTAACTGCTGAAACAGGCGTTCTGACGCCCGGAAATCGAAGCTGTAAAGCCCCCTATCGGTATTTAACGCACAGACTAGAGTGACTGCGGCAAAGTGATGCCCCTTGGACAACATCTGCGTACCAACCACGATATCCGCCTCACGCTGGCGAATTGTCTCTAATACCTCCTCAACCTGTCCGGGGCCCGCCATGCTGTCACTGTCCACCCGCACAACCCGGGCTTCCGGGAAACGCTCGATCAGGGCAGCTTCGACACGCTGGGTGCCCTCGCCGAGGTGATACAGACCCGACTCGGCACAATTCGGGCATAGGGACGGTGCCGGCTGCGATGCACCACAGTGGTGGCAACGCAGCACACCACTACCCGCATGAAGCGTAAGACCCGCGTCACAACGCAGGCACTGCGCTCTCCACTGACATTTAAGACACAACACGACCGGTGCGAAACCACGACGATTGACATAAATAATGCTCTGTTCACCACGGTTTAGGCGTGTCTCGATCGCATCCAGGACCGCGGTGGAAAGACCGTTTTGGTGGGCTGTCCGCGCAATATCCACCAGCTTCACGTCGGGCATGACGGCACCGCCAACCCGCTGCGGCAATAACAACCGGCTATAACGTCCTTTACGGACGTTTTCCAGCGTTTCCAAGGATGGCGTCGCAGAACCCAGTACGACTGGGATTTTTTCAATTTGCGCCCGTTTTACGGCCACATCTCGCGCGTGGTAACGAAATCCATCTTGCTGCTTAAACGATGGGTCATGCTCCTCGTCCACAATAATCAGGCCCGGGCGCAAACAGGGTGTAAAAACAGCCGAGCGGGTTCCTAAGACCACGTCGGCCAGCCCCTGCCGCGCAGCCCACCAGCCCCGGTGCCGGGTCCGCCCACCAAGACCCGAGTGCAAAACAACCAGCTTACCGGCGAGGCCCTGGCTAAATCGCGCCACCAGCTGCGGTGTCAACGCGATTTCGGGTACCAGGACCAGAACCTGTGTGTTCCGGGCTATGGCTTCTCGCGCAATACTTAAATAAACCTCGGTTTTACCCGAACCGGTGACGCCATGTAGAAGAAAAGCGGCATATTGCTCGAGATGGCTGACCACCTGCGTACAGGATTCCGACTGCGCTGAGGTCAACTGCTGTTCTGTCGCGTGGTGGGCTTGCACCACTGTGGTGCTGTCATCAAGCACGCTGCTCACCCAACCACGTGCTTCCAGCCGGCGCAGTGCATTCAGTACCCTGGGATTGTGTGCCCGCAGTGCCGCTTCTGGTACACCTTTCAATTCGGCATCTGCCAGTTCTGCCAGTACTTGCCGCTGAATAACAGCACGGTCAGACAGCATCGTCCTACTGCGGCCACCCTCGACTGTAATGTACCAGCGGCGTGGCAGAGGCGGCTGCAGATTGCCGCCTCGACGCAGTGCAACTGGCAGCGCTGTGTGGAGCACTTCACCGACGGGGTGGTGATAGTAGGTTGAGGCCCAGTGCAACAGTTTGAACACCGATTCAGAGAACACCGGTTCAGCATCCAACACTTGCGTCACCGCCTTTAATTTGGAAATAGGTACCTCTGCGCGTGCTACCTGATCACAGACTACACCGACGACAGTCCGTTTTTGTAACGGCACTTTGACTCGAACACCGGTTCGGACCACGTCAAGGTCTTTTGCTGGGGCGTAATCAAATACACGCCGCAGGGGTAACGGCAAGGCAACACGAAGTGCACCGCTGAATTTCATTGCAGCATTAAACGTTTGTGTAATAACAAGTTTGTATTAGTCGTTAAAGTTTCTGTCATCTCGCACCAACCCGAGGTAAATAATTGACACACATATGTGTTTCCCTGTTGTGCACAATTGCTGTGGATAACTCTGTGCAAAAATACTCAGCCGTGTGGCAATTTGGCACACGATTAATGGTTAATTCTAAATTGATTAATAAATAAGCAGTTAATTCTTTATTCAAATTCAATACGTTAGGGGTATCCCGGCGTTAGATCACGCACTCGGTTGCCATAGATATCGAACCCACCGACGGGCCGGCTGGATGTGTATAAAGCGGCCTTCAAATTGTCAAACGCATACACAGCCACACTCGAATCATCTTTTATGATCAATAATTTAGCTGCCGGACTTCGCAACACTTAACAGTTTATTTGATCCTATTGCACTGCCAAAACAACGCATCAAGTGTAACGCGTACAACACGTTCCGGACACGCCTGTAAACACTGCGTGTTGAATGTTGTCAGTCCACTTCACAAAGCAGCAGTGGCTATTTCAACACAAATGATTACGCCGGCCTTTTGAGCTTTATCATTCTGCCAAAATCAACATATTCACCAGCACCTAATCGCCCGACCGGATGAATTCGATCCGCATGGATTTGTCTTCTGCCTTTTGAATCGTGGCCAACCACCTCGTCATCCAGATAAACCCCTCTGACACGCCCCAGGATCATCGAGGTGGTGTTGTCCCCGATGTTGTGGATCTTATAAAGCGTACAGACAAAAGCCACCCTCGCGTCTTTAAGGCGCGGTAGCCGTGAACCCGCCAAGGGGACTGTTGTCAGTCCTAGGTGATCAACCTCCGATTCGCCTGCCGGCAGTGTTGCAGATGAGGCGTTCAGGTCTTCCAGCTGAGCCACACTGGCGATGTGAACCAGAAAATCCCGGCGTTGCTTAATATTTTCACGGGTATCCTTTGGGCGCCCGTCTGGTTTAAGACCCGTAGAGATCATCACCAACGGTGGTTCGCTCGAAACGGCATTGAAAAATGAATAGGGCGCAAGGTTAAGGCTGCCATTCGCATTCTCACTGAGCACCCAGGCGATCGGGCGCGGAATAACGGTCTGGGTCAGGGTGATATAGATCTGCTGAGGATCCAGTTGGGTGATATCAACGTACATAATTCAATGCTCCGTGACTACGGCGGCCTTCAGACAGGGGACTAACCATCAGCAAGATCTTGTAGCAACGGCAAAATCGATTCCTGTAGTGCCTTGCGGTCAAGTGGACCGATGTGTTTGTGCCGAATAATGCCTTGTGAATCAATGACAAAAGTTTCGGGTACACCGTAAACGCCCCAGTCGATTCCCACCCGGCCACTGGCATCCACCGGCACACTCACGTAGGGATTCCCCCATTGCTGCAGCCAGGCGCGGGCATCCTGAGGGGAATCCTTGTAGTTGAGCCCAACAATTTCGATCATTCCAGTCGCGGCGATCTCATTGAGAAGCGGGTGCTCAGCACGACACGAAACACACCAGGAGGCCCAAATATTAAGCAGCCACACTTTCCCGTGCATATCGCTGACCGAGGTGTGTGCGGCTGCATCCAATAACTGGGGCAGCTTAAACGTCGGTGCGGGCTTGCCCACCAGTGGTGAGGGCACCTCGCGCGGGTCAAGTTTGAGTCCGATTGCGAGAAAAATACCCACAATTACGAATATGACCAGTGGCAACCCGAAGCGCCACGCTCTAACCACCGCTGTAGACCCCCAGTTCCACCGTCAACGCTCGTATCCGACCGAGTAGCTTGAGATCAACAAAGTCCCTGCCGTCTTCTACCAAATTGCAGATGTGATTCAGGCCATCGAGCACAAAGGTGGTCAGCATTAAGCACCCCCCGACGCGAGACAATCATGTTGTCGTCCAGCAGCAACAGGTGCTCTGTACGCCATTTGATAAGGCCTCAATCGTGATTAGCGCCTCAGTTTACGACCGACTCCGCAGCCCGATTGGACCTTTCGACCAGTTCACCTGCGGGCACATAACCCGGTATAACGGTCCCGTCCTCCAGCACGATGGTCGGCGTCCCACGAACCCCGACCAGTTCGGCGGCTTCCATATGGCGGCCAATCTGGGTTTGGCAGGTCTTGGTTTCAATGGCGATCCCCATTTTTGCGTCTGTCATTGCCTGCTGCGGATTATCTGCACACCAGACGGAAACCAGCGTCTCAAACGATGGAGAGTTAACCCCAGCCCGCGGAAAACCCAGATAGCGCACTTTTACGCCTCCAGCGACCGTCTGGGCGATTTCCTGGTGCAGTTTGACACAGTACCCACAACTCGTATCGGTAAACACAGTGATTGTGCTTGCCACATCCTGAGGGGCAAAAACTACCATACCGGCTTCGTCCAGGTCTTCAATCACTTTACGCCGACCCGCACGGCGGGCATCTTCTGTCAAATTGAGGTTTTTGTCGATATCGATCAGATCCCCATACAGCAGATAACGCCCATCGGCCGACAGATAGACGACGCGCGTCCCAAAGATCGCCTGGTAGAAACCGGCAACCGGTGCCGGTTCGACCCGATCGGGTTCAGTGTCGGGCAACAGGCTGGCGGCAGCAGTCAGTACCTCAGGCGGTATGTCATCAGCCTCGGCGAGGGCGCAAAAACACATTGATAACACAAGCGTGTGTGTCAGAAATCGCATGAATTTTGGTTTAAGGAGCAGCAAAGGGATCATTAATTACGAAGTATAAAATGCAATAGTGTACTGAAAACCCTGGTGGATAGACCGCGCCAGTCAGCGACTGTCTCCAGAGAGCTTTTCAATGATGTAGCCGCCGGATTTTTCGTCGTGCTCAAGCTGCAGTAAGCCCCGGGATTCGGCTTCTTCCAGCAGGCTTCCAAAAGTCCTGAACCCATGGTAGCGCTCACTGAACCCGGGTTGCCGGCGTTTTAGGGTCTGTTTTACATGTGAGCCCCATACTTTCCCGCCGTCGCCACGTTCTTCGAACAGGTCCTCCAGCGTCGATATCACCATATCGACCGCCTCCTGCTGGCGCTTATCACCCTCACTCATGGTTTTCTTCTTTGCACCGGTTCGGCTGCGGGTTTTCTTGCGAGCCGTTGTGGATACGTTGGGTCGTATCAGATCATCGTAGAAGATGAATTCATCACAGTTCGCCGTGAGTAGATCGGAGGTTGAGTTTTTGACCCCCAGTCCGACCACGTACTTGTTGTTTTCCCGCAACTTACTGACCAGCGGAGAAAAATCGGAATCCCCACTGATCACAACGAAAGTATCCACGTGGGATTTGGTATAACACAGATCTAGGGCGTCAACGACCATCCGGATATCCGCAGAGTTCTTACCGGACTGGTGAAGGTGCGGGATATCAATCAGCTCGAAGGCGGCCTCATGCATGGACGCCTTGTACTCGGCGTAACGGCTCCAGTCACAATAGGCTTTCTTGACCACAATGTTGCCTTTGAGCAACAGCCGCTCCAGCACGGGCTTGAACTCAAACCGCTTGTGTTTTGTGTCACGTACACCGAGGGCAACATTCTCAAAATCACAGAATATCGCCATGTTCTGGGTGTTGGGTTCTGTGCGCATAGTCGGATGATTCCCAATGGTCTCAGGGTTAAGGCTTAATCTACCCAGCGAGACCGGGTAAGAGGTAGTGAAGCGTTCAGTTTAACCGCGTCAACGGCCCCGGGCCAGCAAACCCGTCCCGTCCGTTTATCGCATGATGAACGGATTTGCAGGGCTGGTCTGTTGCGCAATCCAGACCGATTTAACCTGCATGTACTGCTTTATGGCTTCAAGTCCGCTTTCACGGCCGATGCCGCTGCGTTTGTAGCCCCCAAAGGGCGAGGTGAAACTAACCGCCCGGTAGGTATTCACCCACACCGTACCCACACGCAGTTTCTCCGACATACGGACCGCCCGACCTATATCCTGCGTCCACACACCGGCCGCTAGACCGAAGTCAACATCATTACCAATCGAGATAGCGTCTTCTTCCGTATCGAACGGAATGACGGCCAACAGTGGGCCAAAAACTTCTTCCTGTGCAATACGCATTTTATTGTTTACATCAGTAAAAATCGTCGGCTCGACAAACTGGCCTCCTTTTGCCGCCGGACCGGTGTAAGCCTGACCGCCCAACACACATTTGGCACCGTCTTGTTTCGCGATCTCGATATAGTCGAGTATTTTCTGGTACTGGGGGGGTGTAGTGACCGGGCCAACGTGTGTGTCGGTCGACATCGGATCACCGATCTGTGCCGTTTTCGCGACCTCGATCAAGCGCTCTACAAACTGGTCGTGTATGGAACGCTGCAACAGCAACCGGGAACCTGCAATACAGGTCTGTCCCGTCGCTGCAAAAATACCGGAGATGGCACCCATCACGGCCGACTCGATGTCGGCATCTTCAAACACAATATTGGGGGATTTCCCGCCCAATTCCAGCGTCACGTGCTTGAATGTCGATGCCGCAATCTCATTGATTTTCTGTCCCGTACGATCTGACCCGGTAAATGCAATTTTTGCAACATCCGGGTGGGCAACCAGTTCAGCACCCACATCCTGACCGAAACCACTCACCGTGTTGACGACCCCCGGGGGGATACCCGCTTCCTCGATCAGGTTCATGAACTCCAGGGTGGAAGCAGACGTGAACTCCGACGGTTTTATAACGGCCGTATTACCGGCAGCCAACGCAACCGAAAGCTTCCATGACAACAGCAACAGCGGTGAATTCCAGGCCGTAATCATTGCCACGACACCCAGTGGTTCGTAACGCGTGAAGTTGAATATCCCGGCTTTGTCGGTCGGAATAACTGCGCCCTCCACTTTGTCGGCCAACCCACCGTAATACCGATACCACTGCGACATGTAGTGGGTCTGTGCTGACATCTCGGCGATCAGCTTACCGTTGTCTCTAACCTCGATCTCGCCGAGTTGCTGGGCGTCGCGTTCAATGAGATCTGCCAGTTTATAGAGTAGTCGACCCCGCTCCGTAGGCTTTACATCGGCCCATCCCGATTCAAATGCATTTTTTGCCGACGCCACCGCATGGTCGACATCTGCCGCGTTGCCTTTGGCGATCTTCGCCCACACGTTTCCGGTATAGGGGTTAACGGTATCGAACCAGTCCCCTGACGCAGGGTCTACCCACTGACCGCCGATGTAATGCTGATAACGCTTCACTGCACACCTCCTATGGGATTGAACACGCGAGAGTTTAACCAAGCGGACTGGCCCCGGGCCAGTGAAACGGCTCAAGACGGCTTGAACTTCACCGTCTTGACGCGATAACGCAACCGACCCCGTTCAAGCAGATCAGCGAGCTCTGGCGTTGCCTGGAGATAGGCCCGCAGATCTGCGCTCTGAGCAGTAAACGGCAACAGACCCACGATCACGTTTTCAATCGCAGGTGCTGTAAATTCAAACATGCTCACAAAACGATCACCACGATTCAATGCTCGAGAAAGTCCCGACAAGACCAATTCGGCACGATCCGCAAAATTGATACTCAAGACACCGTCGTCTGTCAAACATCGTTGAAGCTTACGCAGCCAGGCACTGTCGAATTGGACGCTACGCTCGGGCACACCATTGCCGCCACCAAACAGATCATCGATAACCAGATCAAATCCAGGACCCCGGTAACGGGCTACATAATCTCCGGCATCGGCATGTAAAAGTTGTGCCATCTCTGGTGTGACGCCAAAGTGTTCCCGCGCCACGCGCAGGTGAATTGGATTGTTGTCCACGCCCACGATTTCGATCGGATCAAACAATCGCTTGAGCTGACGGATGACCGTCCCGGCGCCCGTCCCCAGCAGCAGTATTCGCCGCGGCGACCTGTCTGGACGAAACAGCGCCGGCAGCCAAAGCAGGTCCCAGACACTGCCGGTGAGGGGGCAGCGCTCGCTGTACTGGCTGTGCAGCACACCGTTGCTGTAGAACCGCAGACTTGACCCTGCTGCTCTGACCTCGTAGCGGGTGTCGTCTGTGGCATAAGTCCACACTATTGCCATACGGCGCTCCCGGGACCTACGGTCGGCGACAGCGCAGACTCCTTTTTATGATCGTGTCATCACACCAGTGTAACCTGCATCGGCCAAGGTCCGCCGTCAGCAGGTGTTCTCTTCTCCGGCTCGTTGTTACGCCACGTCAAGCACCTAAGGCCCAAGCAAGTTGAGTTACACTCGCAATGGAGACAGTGACCCAATTCAAAGATTCAGTATAAATATTATTCCCCTCACCCATGAACGACACGCTATTTTCGCTGTCTGGCCGCACGGCGATGGTAACAGGCGCTTCCAGTGGCCTGGGTCGAACGTTCGCATCAGTGCTTGCAGCTGCCGGTGCCTCGGTCGTATTGACGGGGCGGCGAATGGAACTGCTGGAACAGGCGTGTGTCGAAATCACCTCGCAAGGTGGCGAGGCCCTGGCTGTAAACATGGACGTGACGGACGAAAAAACGGTCACGCAGGGCTTTGATGAAGCAGAGCGTAGTTGTGGATGCATCGACATTCTGGTCAATAACTCGGGTATAGCCCACGGAGAGTCTGCACTTGAGATTGCGCCTAGTGATTGGGACCGCGTGATTGACACCAATCTAAGAGGTGCCTGGCGAGTGGCCCGCGAATCAGGAAAGCGACTCATCAAGGCAGGAAAACCGGGCAGCATCATCAACATTGCCTCAATACTCGGTTTTCGTGTGATCAAGGGTGTTGCGCCCTATGCCATCTCCAAAGCCGGCCTGGTTCAGATGACCCACTCACTTGCCCTGGAGTGGTCACGCTATGCTATTCGGGTCAATGCCATTGCCCCTGGTTTTATCAATACCGATATGAACAGGGAATTCTTTAAAACAGAAGCCGGTTTGAGCATGCAGAAACGTATCCCGATGCGAAGAGTGGGCGATCCCGATGAACTGGCCGGTGCGTTGTTGCTGCTCGCCTCGGATGCATCCTCTTACATGACCGGCAGTGTTGTAACTGTTGACGGAGGGCACCTGCAATCAACTCTCTGAGCATCCACTCATGTAACGGGTTACCCGACTACAATCTGCTACGAGCAGCCCGGAAAACCTAAACAAATGGAACCTGCCTTACTGGAATCCAGTTGTCTGATCGGCGGTTATGACAGCTCTTTAAGAGCCGCCTGTAGCGCCCTGAGATCCAGAAAGTATCGGCAGATCTCCACTTCACCACACAGCAATACCGGAACTTTATCGCCGTAAGTCTGGCGCCAGGCCGGCCACAGATCGACATCCCGATGCTCAATCTCAAATGAGTACGCCGCCTGCAGTTCGCGCAGCTGACCCACCATATCTTCACACAAATGACAATCTGCACGAACGTAGATGACCAGTTTGGCCTTCATCCAAAATGCCTTGGGTGTGAACTCAAGTCCCGCAGTCTACGCCGAAATTGTCGGGCTAGTTTGCAAAACAGCCGGCAGCACCGTGAACATGCTTGAGTCATAAGACATCGCAACGTATTATTTGACCGCGAAGCCGCTGGCGCCCCGCCATTACCTACTTCAAAACATTTTTGTGCCATGAACTTAAACAGCCTCGATCCCGCGTGGATTGGTAAAACCTTTGACGACTTTCTGTTCCGTCCTCAAAAAGGCATCACCGAAAGTCGCGCCGCAATCTCACTTACATCGCAACTCACCGGTCAAGTGTCGCTAGAACTGCCCATCGTATCGTCCAATATGGACAGCGTTACCGGTTTGGATATGGCCGAAACCATGGCGCTAGAAGGCGGACTCGGCGTTATCCACCGGGGTCAGAGCATTGAAAAACAAGCGGCTCTGGTCAGTCGGGTTAAACGCAGCCACAGTGCAGTGATAGAAAATCCCTTGTGTCTGCCGATTACAGCAACGGTTGGTGAGGCCAAACTGTTTGCCCGTCGCCATAATATCAACGGGATACTGATCGAAACTGCTGAGGGCAGCGGTGTTCTCGCCGGTGTGCTGACTCGCCGGGACATCCCGTGGCAGCGTGATTTTGATGACAGACCGGTCGCCGAATTTATGACTACCTTCGACCGTCTGACGACCGCTCCGGCAGATGTCAGTACGGAAACCGCCGAACAGATTATGTTTGAGGGCCGCTTTGAACGACTGCCACTGATTGATGGTGAACGCCGAATTCAAGGCCTGATTACCCGAAAAGATGTTCGCTTCTTACGTGAGCGGCCTTATGCCAGTAAAGATAACAAGGCCCGGTTGCTCACTGCCGCAGCGATTGGTTGTGCCGGTGATTATTTGGAACGGGCGGACGAACTGCTCAAATCGGGCACCGATTGTTTTTTTATCGACATCGCTCACGGCCATTCCACAGTGATGGAAACAGCTATAGACCAACTGAAATCACGATGCCCGGGGGTGCCGCTGGTATGCGGTAATGTGGCCACTGCTGATGGTGCTCGTTTCATGAGAGATATCGGCGCCGACGCCGTTAAGGTCGGGGTCGGTCCCGGCCGCGGCTGCCGCACCCGTTTAGAAACCGCAGCCGGTGTGCCGCAGCTGCAGGCCATCCGGGAGACCTGGTGTGCCGTAGGGGGTGAGATTCGTATCATGGCGGATGGGGGCGTAAAACATGACAAAGACATTTTTCTTGCACTGGCTTGTGGTGCCGATACGGTGATGCTCGGCAGTGCGCTTTCCGGAACGGACGAGGCACCCGGTCGGGTTATTGAGGACCCGGCGACACACACCAAGAAAAAGATTTATCGTGGAATGACCTCGCCTGAAGCGGTACTGGAATCCTTATACGACAGCGACGATACCGATGCCGTTGATGCGGCGCTTTATACACCTCCTGAGGGACAGGAGATTCAAGTACCCTACAAGGGCAGTGTGGTCGACATTCTGCAGCGCATTCGCGGCCACCTCAGATCAGCCGTCAGTTATGCGGGCGAAACCTCTCTGTCTGCCGCCCGCGAAAAGACCCTGCCCGATCCACTCAAATTCATGGTGCCGCTGTCCGAATCATCCCGTAGAGAATCCTACGAGCGCTGACCCAACAATAGTGCTCGTGAACACCGCCCCCACCCACAGCGATTGACCGTGACAACTGGCCGCGACGCCGCAGCCTGGCATCTGGTGGGGCTGGTCGCTCCTGTGGTCATACTGTCGGGCAACCTGGCCGGGGGTGCCTGGACCTTGTCAGGGGTTGTTTTGATACTGCTGGTCTATCCCGTACTCGATGTTGTCAGCGGTACCGGTCGACCCGCATTGGTGACGCATACAAGTAGGTCCCTGCTCGCGGGACTGCCCTATATCCACGTGATATTGCAGGGATGTGTGTTTGCGACGTTGATCTGGCGTGTACATCTGGACGGTTACGCCTGGACAACCTGGATCGCTGCAGTGAGCAGCGGACTCAACACGGGCATCAGTGCCATCGTCGTCGCCCACGAAATGGGGCACAGCCGCCCCCTGACCTTTCGTTGGTGGCTCGCAAGACTTAATCTCCTGACAGCGATGTACCTGCACTTCACACTGGAACACAATCGTCAACACCATCCGGCCGTTGCCACCCCAGGTGATCCCGCTTCCGCGCCCCGTGGTCGAGCACTCTGGTACCAGCTGGTTTGCAGTGTGCCGGCTCAGTTCATCGACGCCTGGCAGCTGTCGGTGCGCAGTGGTCGGACCGGACTGCGCAACACGGTACTCAGGGGCCTGGCACTGCAGTGTCTGGTCATCTTAATCCTGTGGACGGCGTTGTCGGGCTGGGTAGCACTGGTCGTTATCTTTCACGCAGGCGTTGCTGTTTTTCTGCTGGAATATGTCAACTATATACAGCACTACGGTCTGTCTCGGGATATCACCGAACGCATTGCGCCACGGCATGCCTGGGAGTCGCAAACACGCTGGTCGCGCTGGACCCTGCTCGAACTGCCGCTCCACCCGGCCCATCATCTCAGCCCATCGCTACCGTTCTGGCAGCTCGACCCGATCGAAGGTGCACCAACTCTGCCGACAGGCTACTATGGTCTGTTCTGGCCCTGTCTGTTTCCACCGCTTTGGAAAAGATGGATTGACCCGAGAATACCCACTACTCCTTAAACTGATCCGGAACTATGAAGAATTACCTCTCAGAGCGTCTCGCACAGATTAAACCCTCTCCTACGATCGCAATATCGGACAAAGCCCGTGAACTGCGGGCAGCCGGAGAAGATGTCATCAGTCTGAGCCAGGGGGAACCAGACTTTGAAACCCCTGAACACATCAAGGCAGCGGCCATCCAGGCTATGCAGAACGGTCAGACCCGCTATACCGCTGTTGATGGTATCCCCGAACTCAAACAAGCCATTCGTGAAAAATTCAAACAAGACAATGGGCTGAGTTACGAACTCTCACAAATCTCCGTCAGCACTGGCGGGAAACAGGTGCTCTATAACGCGTTTATGGCAACCTTGAACGCCGGTGACGAGGTTATCATTCCAGCACCGTACTGGGTGTCGTACCCGGACATGGTTGTTCTGGCGCAAGGCCGTCCGGTTTTTGCCGCCTGCCTTGCGCAGAACAACTTCAAGCTCACTGCTGAAGCACTGGAGGCAGCCATCACCCCGGCGACATGCTGGTTGATACTGAACAGCCCCTCCAATCCGACCGGCAGCGTCTACACCTGGAGTGAACTTAAGGCCCTTGCAGAAGTGCTCCTGCGCCACCCCCAGATCCTGATCATGAGTGATGACATCTACGAGCATCTGATTTATGGTGAGGCCGAATTTTCAACCCTGGCGCAAGTCGAACCGGAATTAATCTCGCGCACACTCACCTGCAATGGGATGTCCAAAGCCTACTGCATGACTGGCTGGCGTGTTGGATTTGCTGGTGGCCCGGAACCATTGATCCGGGCGATGGCCAAACTGCAGTCTCAGTCCACCTCCAATCCGACCAGCATCTCGCAGTATGCAGCCATCGCCGGACTGACCGGCGGGCGGGCGTTTCTTAAAGACATGTTGAGTGCCTACGAAGAACGCCGCAACACTGTTGTGAGCTTGCTGAACGGGGTTGCGGGTATCACCTGTGCCACACCGGATGGTGCGTTTTATGTTTACCCTTCATGCCAAGGTCTTTTGGGCGCCATAGCCCCTGACGGTGCTCAGCTCGAAAACGACACCGATGTTTGCGCCTATCTGCTCGAAGCCGCCAAAGTTACCGTGGTGCCAGGGGAGGCCTTTGGCTCACCTGGATACTTCCGGGTCTCTTATGCGCTGGGGATCGACCAGCTGGTTGAGGCATGTGATCGAATACAGCTCGCCTGCGAGAAGCTCGAACGCACCTGAGTCGGCCCACGTAACTGCAGCCGCCGAACGTACTGTGCATGTCAGTGCATCCGGCCCACCGGTGCCACATTGCTGTCTGCCGGCGCCGGTGAGGCGTGGTGCAATATCATGCGCCAGCCATCATCGGCGCGTCGGTAGGCATTGGTGGCGAGCACAACCATCGTTTTGACCCCATCGGACTCTTCGACACTGATGTTTTCGCGTACCAGGTGAATCGCATGTGAATCTCCGCTGAATACCCAGGGGTCGCTCAGTGTGAATCGCAGTTGAACGTTGTGAGCAAAGATCGCCTGCCAACTCTGTCCAATCGCTGATTTACCTTCGATACGCTCACCGAATGGATGAATACACACGGCCTCGTGGTCATCCCAGATCAACATCATCCCTTCAAGATCGGACATTTGGAAAGCTGCGTAAAAGGCAGTTTCCGCTTCCTGTGCTGATCCGAATTCCATCTGAATGCTCCCCAGCCTACCAAGTTATGCCACGGGACTTTATCGTATCGCAGTCCACTTGGGGTCTGGTGCTACAATGAATTGCGTTACCATCTGGAGAAGGTGATGGTTTAATCAAGCAAACACCGTAAGGGACCCGTTATGGATGAAAAAAACCGGATTGAACTTGAAGCGGCGGCGTTTAGAGGGCTGGTCCAGCACCTCCAGAAACGAACGGACGTTCAGAATATCGACCTGATGAGCCTGGCTGGTTTCTGCCGGAACTGTCTGTCCAAATGGTATCTCGCAGCTGCCGAATCACAGGATGTCGAAATGGACTACGACCAGGCACGCGAGCGGGTTTACGGTATGCCTTACGGCGACTGGAAGTCCGACTATCAGACAGCGGCCACGGATGAACAAAAGGCCCGCTACGAAGAATCAAAACCCCTACACGCCGAGATCAGTGGACACACCTGAAAAGCAATCGATAGACTGACCGCGACTGACTGGTTCAGGTCAGAGCATTCTGGATTAGTGAATACTCCCGCTTGAAGGGCACCCCGTCGGGGTCCGGCAGTGCATCGAGTTCCCGTGCATAGCGGTGACCATGGTAGACAGCTGCGGCAATGGTCCCTGGCGCCATACAA